>JAAUYB010206238.1_pt1 | contig 12985 bp, 7 predicted proteins | sample 7278071 | NCBI WGS metagenome assembly JAAUYB01 (sample SAMN14350121, study PRJNA611818) | marine sediment metagenome | isolation source: surface marine sediment (1.8m) | place: French Polynesia: Moorea | collected 2018-08
GAACCGCCATTCCAGTTCGGTGAGATCGTAACGCGACATTCTCTGTTCTCCGCATGTGGTTTTGACCTCAGGGAATCACAAGTCTCTGATCCGGAAAACAGATCAATGAGTCCGCGTCCTAGGGCGTGACCCCATCAACAGGATTTTTCGTAGGAATCAACGTGGTCAGCAGGCCAAACGCGGCTTCGCCCCGCCCAGGTGTCAAAACAACATGTCTAAATCTTTTCACAATCTCGATCCGAAATGCCCCGCTCGTGCCACATCATTGCGCAATTTTGCCCTGCTGGCACGCGAAACTCTTCCGCAACAGCAACCAGTGACGGCCGAGCCACGGGCGATATTCGAGGGAAAGCAAGGCCCCGCTTAACAATTGGAGGCTACGATCGATGATCGGGTTTGGGTCGAATACATCTGGTGTGAACATGATCACGATACAGGTGCAGGCCGAGGATCAGATCGCTGCTGACAAGCAGGTCATCGTGAACGCCGATACCGGCGAGACGCTATATGACCTGAACCATGCTGCCGACAACAAACACTACATCTGGCGCGGAAAGCACCAGACCATCCCGATGGGAATGGATGGCAACCCCGAGCAATACGCAGCGCAGTTGGCCGTGGCCCTGCCTGCAGTCAACACGCTCCGGATGATGTTCAACGAGAATTCGTTTAACCCCGACGGCAGCCTGCACGAGCAATACGAACGCTTCCTCGCGGCCGCCGTGGCGGAAGGCTTCGACGTCGTTCTGCTCTATGCCGGCGGTGACAGCCAGAATATCGGCAATGCCGGCGTGCCGGGACAACGGGCGCTCAGCAATGCCGAGGCCTATGCCGCGCTCGAGGCCAACCATGACGTGGTGTCCGGCGCCTGGGACCAGATGCTCGACTGGCTCGACGCGCACGCGGACGTGAAGGACGGGGTGACCGGCTATGAGCTGATGAACGAGCCCGCAGGCTATAATCACGCGATCCGCGCCAATGGCTCCGGCGAAGGCCTGACCAAGGATGATTTCGTATCGCTCTATGTCGATCATGTCATCGCGCTATCGGACCAGATCCAGGCGCGTGCCACCGGCGATATCCTGGTCGCACCCTGGCGTTACAATGGCGACATCGCCACACTGGACAACACGTTGATCGAGGGCCTTTCCGCCATCGAACAGATCGCAGCGGGCGTTGGTGCTGCGCTGGTCTGGTCGGTGCACCTTTATGCCGGCTGGGCTGGAACCGGCGCAGCGGGCTCGCCGGAAGAGCTGATCAAGATCCTCGAGGCGCATTTCGAGCCTCTGCAAGGCCAGAACGTTCTGGTGACCGAGCACAACGCCCACGGCACCATCGACGATATCACTGGTGGCGTGACCACCGGCGACCTCTTCACGCAAGTCTACGAATGGTTCGCCGATTCCGGTATCGGCATCGGTTGGTTTCCGGGCACAGAGACAGGCGGGTCCAGCCTGGTGACCATCGATCCCGATGGCAGCCTGCGCTATCTGCACCAGCACTCGCTGGCCCATGCATTCAATGCGGCCTCGCTGGGCGACACCACCTCCGGTACCGGCAACGAGAACAAACGTGTGGATCTTGTCGCCGGGGCCTTGCGCAACGAAGGCTACGAGATCGATTTCGCCCCCGACGACAAGTTCGACGACGCAACCGAAATCGGATTCGCCTTTGGATACGACGGCGATGACACCCTGACAGGCTATGACAATACGAACGACTTGCTCTATGGCGGCGACGGCAACGACCGTTTGATTTCCGGAGGCGGCGACGACTTTCTTTTCGGCCAGGATGGCAACGACGAGCTTTTCGGCGAGGCCGGAATCAACCATTTCTTCGGTGGCCGGGGCAACGACACAATGACGGGTGGCTCCGGCTATGACCAGTATGTCGGCGGCGAGGGAAGCGACGTCTTCATCACTGGCAATGAAGGTGGCGATGTCATCGTCGATTTCAAGGCAGGCGTCGACCAGATCGACCTTGGCGATGAGTTCACGTTCTACAGTGAAATTATAGACAACCTCTCAACGATCGACGTCGACGACGACGGCGCGGCCGACGATCTGCAGATCAGCTTCGGCAATGGCGGCGCGCTGTTCCTGCTCGATGTGGCAGCCGAGGACCTGACGTCCCGCGACTTCGTCGATGTCGTGTTCGAGAGGAGGATCGATTGCCACCTATCTCGGACACCGCCGGCGGAGAATGCCGAACGGACGACCAGTTCAGACGCGTTCGAGTTCAATTTCGCCGCGCCAGAGCAGCCATGGGTGGAGGAAAGCGGGTTTTTTCTCTGACCTCCCCCGTCTCAACTATATGGACGGGTCACATTTCGTTTCCGCTCCTGGTCCTCATTTACGCGGCCTGAGCTTCGAAGGCCAAGGGGCCTTTTCAGCCCACAGCTGAATACCGTCGACGCGAATTTTAGAAGCCGCTGATGTACTCGAAGATCGTCAATTCGGCCGCCCGGCGGGTGGTCCAAGTGAACCGCTGAGCCGCCGCCGGCGACCGCCGCGGAAAACGACCGCTCCAAGCCCAAATCAGAGAACGGCGCCCAGCACTGATGTCGTTCAGTTATGGCATTGATGCTTTCATTCGCGGTCGCCGTACTGCACCTTTCCTACAGAACCTTTTGGATAGCGTAGGGGCGCTGCATATCGGTGTTCAGGTATTTGGGTTACCTAGCGCTCCTCCTTATTGCCATTGTAGCGGCAGTGTCGGCATTCGCACTCCGTGAAACCCGTCAGCAAACCGCCTCATTGGAAGCTGAGAGCCATCTGGCGGATACGCGCTACGGTGCAATGGAGTATGTGGCTTGGGGCGAAGGCCCTCCGGTTCTGGTCGTCCATGGCGCCGGCGGCGGTTTCGATCAGGGGCGTCTGCTGGCCGAAGCCCTTGGCGATGACCGCTTCAGGTGGATCTCCGTTTCCCGGTTTGGGTATTTGCGCAGCGAACTTCCGGACGACGGGTCGCCAGTCCATCAGGCGAACGCTTTTGCCGATCTACTCGACGAGCTGGGTCTGCCGCAGGTCAGCGTTATGGCGATGTCGGGAGGTGTGCCGCCGACCTTGCAGCTAAGCGAACTCCATCCGGAACGTATCGCAAGGATGGTACTTTTGTCTTCTGCTCCGTTCACGCCGTTCAGCCCCGACGTCGAGGGCCGGCCGATCCCAAGTTGGGTCTATGAGGTCTTGTTGGGGAATGATGTCATTTATTGGCTGCTGACCCGAATGGCACGCGGCAGTTTGGAGCAAGCGTTTGACGCGCGTTCGGACCTCCGCGAGGGTCTCTCGGAAGATGAAGAGACGTTCATACGCCGTCTTGTCGATGGGTTCCTACCTGGATCCGATCGGGTTGCGGGTGTGGCAAATGAGGCATCCGCAGTTGATCCAAACCTGGTTTATCGACTGGAGAAAATTCAAGCTCCGACGCTTGTGATTCACGCCAGAGATGACCGCCTCAACCCATTTGCTGTGGCTGAGGAGATAGCAGATAGACTGCCGAACGCACGGCTTGTTGCACTGGAGGACGGTGGTCATCTGCTCTTGGGGCACCACGCCGACCTCCGTCAGTTGACGGCTAACTTCCTGTCCACCGCCCCGCACAACGAGTAGGGTGCTCACCGCCTTGGGATGGTAAAGACAATGACCGGCACGGGATCCAGCTATGGTGGCAGGTTGCTGTGGATGTCCCGAATTGTCCGCACCCTCCCAGTCCGGCTTCTGGGCAGCGTATGGCTGCAAGGGAAACGGCGGCAGAATCTGCCTGCCAAGGACCGGTTCGGGGAAATGCGCTGCGTTAACGAATGCTGGGCGCTACAGGCGCGAAGATCGGTAGCGACTTTCAGCAACCGCAATCGCCGCGACTGCACGAGTTCGGAACGTCCGCTCATTGCTCGTTCATCCCCGGTGTTGCGAATGGCAGTTTTCGCCGCGAGTCGTCCTTCGGGCAAGGCGCAGAGAACGACGGGTGAGTGCCCGAATTGTCTGATGCTGTGCGGCGATCGAACGAGCGCGAAGCACAATAGTCGGACGTCCCAGCCGGCGCGTAAGAAGTGGACGCGCCGACTCGCGGCTGTTTGCACCGTGCGACCGCAATACCGGACCGGGCGAAGCAATTGCGACCGCCAGGTTCCCTGGCATAGACTGCAGCGATGCGCGTCGGTTTGTTTTTGATCCTGGCCCTATCGCCCTGCGCCGCCTTTGCAGGTGAACTTGATCTTCCAAATGAGCGCGTAGAGGCTGGGCGCGACCTGTTCCTGGAGAAATGCTCACGTTGCCATGGAAGGGATGCCTTGGGTGGTAGTGCTCCAGACATTCAAGGTATCCTCGTGGACGATGTGAAAGAAGCGGCTCGTGGTGTGGAGGCCATGCCGGAAATCGCGCTGAGCGAGGTCGAGGCAGAGCACATCGCAGTCTTCCTGATGTCGCTGGCCCCGGATCAGGCTTGCCTCAGGTTATCAATCAGCGGAGCAAGCGAGAGGTCTTGGTGCGAAGAGAAATAGTACGGATATCACGTCCGCATCGGCCCGAACCCCCAGAATTCAACAGCCAAGCACTGTGACCCTCGTGAAGCAAAAGACGGCGCCTTGCGAGGTTTCACAGTGCGCGTCGGAGCATCATATCAGCGTGTGTGTCAACTCGCCGGAGGTCCAGGCAACCCAATGGGGCCGGCGAAAATGCCGGCCCCAGGGTCGCATCGTTGCGTGCTACCCGAGCACACCGCCGTCGTCGCGGGTGACGGCGATGATCGCCGAGCGCGGCACGGCGTCGCCGCCCTCGGGCCAATGGCTGTCGCCGCGTTCGCCGGGGTGCTGGATGCCGACCAGCATGGTGCGCTTGTCCGGTGTCCAGGCAAGACCGGTCACCTCGCACTGCTTGGGACCGACTAGGAAGCGGCGGATTTCTCCGGTGACGGTATCGGCGGCCAGCATCTGGTTGTTGCCGTGACCGGCAAAGTCCTCTTCGTTCGAGTAGTTGCCGTCGGTCTGGATCCACAACAGGCCGTTGCCGTCGAACTTGAGCCCATCGGGCGAGTTGAACATGTTGTCGGCGGTCACGTTGTCGGACCCGGCGTAGGCATCGGAATGCACGGTCGGGTTGCCGGCAAGCACGAACAGATCCCACGAAAAGCCCGAGGCCGTGTGATCGGCCCCGTCCGGGCGCCAACGCACGATCTGGCCATAGTGGTTTTCGGCCCGCGGGTTCGGGCCCATCGCCGGGGTTTCATCCCCGCCCGCATTGGGTTTGATGCCGCGGTTTTTGTTGTTGGTGAGACAGCAGAGGATCTCTGCTGCCCTGGGGTTGGCGGCAACCCATTCCGGCCGGTCCATGGTGGTGGCGTCGACCGCGGACGCGGCGATGCGGGTGTGGATGGCGATTTCCGCCGCCGAGGCCATACCGGTCGATTCCGGCGTCAGATCTACCCACTGGCCGGTACCGTCTTCGCCGAACACGGCGACCGAGAGGGTGCCTTCCTCCAGCAGGCTGTCGGTCGGGGCGCCCGGCGCATAAACGCCGTCCGAGACGTAGCGATAGAGGAACTCACCGCGTTCGTCGTCGCCCATATAGACCACGACCCGGCCGTCGTTGTTGATCACAAGCTCCGCATTCTCATGCTTGAAGCGGCCGAGCGCGGTGCGCTTTTTCGGTGTCGAGGTCGGATCTTTGGGGTCGAGTTCGACGACGTAGCCGTTGCGGTTCGGCTCGTTGGGGTGCTTGAACGTGTCGAAGCGCTCGTCGATGCGCGCCCAGCCATAGCCCCAGTCGCTTTCCCTGATCCCGTAGCGGACGAATTCCGGCGTCGGCTCGACCGGTTTGTTGTCCTGCACTTCTTCGCTGGAGCTGTAATAGCCGTTGAAGTTCTCTTCGCAGGCCAAATAGGTGCCCCAGGGCGTCGAACCATTGCCGCAATTGTTCCAGGTCCCGAGGCTCTTGGTGCCGGTCGGATCGGCTGCGGTTTTCATCAGATCGTGACCGGCGGCCGGTCCGGTGATCTCCATCTCGGTCTGGGGCGTGACGCGGCGGTTGTAGGGGCTGTCCTTGACCATCTCCCAGCCGTTTGCGCCCGGCGCGATTTCGATGACGCTCAGCCCATGGGCCATCATGCCCTTGCGGACATCATCGTCGGTCTCGGCGGCGCCCTCGGCGCGGTTGCCCCAGATGATCTTGCGGTTGGTGTATTCGTTGTTCACCGCCAACAGCAGTTTGTCACCGTGCGCGAAGACCTCCATCCCATCGGTGTTATCGCCGAAGGTGACCGCCTGGCTGTCGCCGGTGCCACGGGTGGCGTGGTCGAAGTCCGGCCCGTCGGAGGTCAGCGGATCGCCCCAGCGCACCAGCACCTTCGCTGAGAAGCCGTCGGGAACGGTGATGTCGTCGGCTGTGTTGGCGGCAATGCCGGTGAAGGCGAAACGGTCGGTCGAGGCCTTGGCGGGGGTCGTCAGCGCGGTGCCGCCCAACAGCCCGATGCTGCCGAAGGCCAAGACGCCGCCAAGCATGCCGCGGCGCGAAATGGCGGCCTCGACGATGCGGTCGAAATCGCAGGTTTCGGGGCGTGGGCTGTGAAGATCGTCGTACTCGTCAAAGGAAATGTCGTCTTCGTAGTCGCGGGCCATGAATGGGCCTCCCTGGCTTTTTGTTTCGTTTGGTACGGTGCGAGCGGCACTGTGGAATGCGAGAAGCTCTGCCCGTCCCGACCGACAATCCGGTCGGACTCCTCTTAGGCCAAGTCTATGTCTGATTTGCGAAACTTCCAAATCTAGAATTGCCGAGTTTCGGCGGCCGGGGTTATCCGGGTGCGGTTCATCCGTTTGGAGGTCGGCTTGAACGGGCGTCGTTCTGGCCGGCAAGTTCGGGATTAGCGCGCGCGACACAGCGGTCATGAAGCGCCGTTAGCTGCCATTCGGCCTTACGCGGCGAATTCACGCTTCGTCCGCACCCTCCCAGTTCGTTGTCAGCGGAGCGAACAACTGGATCGAATTCCGTCGTACGGATCGCGTTTGAACGGCTGCTTTGGGGTAAGACTGCTGCGTCCCAGAATTATGGTCCCAGCATGTTCGAGGGCACGGTGATTATTAGCTGCGAATTTCGCTGCGTGAGCAAGAGTCTCCTTCGTCCGCTGAGCGGGCCTGGATTTTCGCTCCACGGGTGTCCTCTTGGCATTTGAAAGCCGGAGTGCGTCAGCCTTCGAAATGAACTCTGCGGACTAACCCGAGAGGCTCCAACGGGCAAGGCCGATGCCGAGGCTGGAAGAGATCACCGCTTGCGAACCGATTTCTCCTTCATCACGCTTCGGACCAGCTTTCCAAAGGCGCGATCTTTCTCCCGACGTTCGGCAAGGCTCGTAGAGTTGAAGGCGTCCTCCGCCCGAAGTTTGCGCCATCGAGCAAGGCGCGCGGGGTCGAGTTGACCGTCGGCGATGGCCTTCTGGACCGCGCAGCCCGGTTCCGTGTCATGCCGACAATCGCTGAACGGACATTGGTCCGCTAGCGCATCAATATCCTCGAAAACATCGGCGATGCCGGAAGCTGCGCCAGTCAGCTGCAACTCGCGCATACCCGGCGTGTCGAGCACAAGACAGCCGCCGGGGATTTGGTGGAGTTCACGTCGGGTGGTTGTGTGCCGGCCCTGTGCTTCATGCTCACGGATGCCTTGCGTGGTAATGGCCTGCTCACCCAGCAGAGCGTTGGTCAGGGTGGATTTCCCAACCCCGGAAGAGCCGAGGAACGCCAGGGTCTGTCCGGGATGGCACCGATCCGCAAGTGCCGCGCCGGGTTCCTCGCCGCGTGCGTCGAGGGCGACCACCAACACCCAGGCAGACACCGATCTCGCTGCTTCCAAGTATGGTTGGGGATCGTCAACGAGATCTGCCTTCGTCAGCAGAACGACTGGCTCGATCCCGGCATCAAATGCCAGGGCCAGATAGCGCTCAAGCCGGGCGATGTTGAAATCCTGATTGCAGGAGCTGACTATGAAAACCGTATCGATGTTAGCCGCAATGAGCTGCAACTGCCTGTCGGTACCCGGTGCGCGCCGCTTGATGAGGCTCTTGCGCTCCAGTACGCGGCTTGAGCGAGGTCGCGCGGCGTTAAACAGCATCCAATCGCCAACTGTTGCCTCGAGCCCCGGTAGTATGGTCTCGTCGATGTTGTCTCCAATCACTTGCAGCCCGTTGCGATGCGCGGCCACGACGCGGACCGGCGGCGTCTCGGTGAGTTCCCCGGCGTCAATCTGTTGGGCAAAGACTGGACTCCAGCCGAGCTGTTGCAAAGCCGTGGGCTCACGCTTGGTCGCAACTGCTCCTGGCACAAAGGCGGAATAGTCCCGAACCATTAGCAGAGAGCCGTGACGCGATCGTCTCGCGTCAACGGCGTGGTGATCACGCATCCAATATCAGCGGACATGCCAGCATCATTGCCTGTGGTTGAGCTCGTCGGAGGTTCGACCATGCAAGATTGCCACGATACTCCATCATTGGGTACTGGGCATTTGAATGGCAAATCCGAACGCCCTACGGACCCTTGCGCAGCGCGCGGTGAAGGTCTGGGTCGAGCCCATACCAGATGCGCCCTGAGCGCCGTGTGTGCGCTCACAGCATCCCCATTGTCGGGAAACACGGCGGTTTCATGCCGCAGTGCAGTGGGAATTGAGGGCGTCGATGCTACTTGGCGCGCAACGCAGAGCGTCATCGGCCGGGTCGCGGGACAGGCCGACCCATCGATCTGGACCAACTGACGGCCGCTTTGCAGATCGTTGCGACGTATTCCTTTTGACGTGTCCGAGCTAGAACTCAAATGACTTGGCTGCGTGTCAAACCAGACGAGGGGCATGGGCGATCGGCTACTGGCGCTTGCCCGGCGTTTGTCGAAAGATCCCAATTTCGGTCCGAGCGATGCGGCGAATGATCTTGAAGATGTCGTCGAGCGTCTCGGTCAGTTCAATTTCGCGAGCATAGGTATTCAGGCGTTTGGGCTCGTCCGCGCGGAGACGGTCGATCTCATGTGCGGCAATGTCTTCGACTAACGCCGAGAACCCGGCCTTCATCTTGCGAACCTCGGAAGCGGCATCGGCGTCTTGGTCCAACAACGCCTGCATCACACCGTCCAGCGCCTCCACGACCTCGCGGTGTAATTCGCCGATGACCGCGGCGGTTGCCGGGCTGATCAGGACGTTCTCGTCGATCCGCTTACGGGCAGAGGTCACCAATCCCGTGGCGACCTGATCGCCGATGTGCTCCAAGTCGTTGGCAACCCTGATGAGCCCCATCAACAGGTCGGACTGCGTGGTCGCCAGGCTCGCAAGGCCTATCCGACGCATATATCCGATGATGTCGCGATGCAGCAAATCGACCGGGCGATCCATCACCCGCAAACGGTCGATATCGATTGGGCTTCCGGTTGTTGCGGATGGAACCGCTGCGGCGAGCATATCGCGCACCAGTGCCCCCAGATGCAGGATTTCCAGGCGCACCGCTTCAATCGCGATGGCGGGAACATCCAGGAACTTCGGGTCGAGGTGCTTCGGCGCAAATCGTGGCTCGACCACCTCTTCCCGGTCGGGCACCAGCCATTCAACGAACCGGGTGATCTGGGTGGTGAATCCGATGAACAAGAGCGCGTTGATGACATTGAAGAAGGTATGCACATTGGCCAATTGCCGCGGGATGTTACTTCCATCGGTTGCCGCCTGCGCGGGCGCGATGCCGCGGGCGAGCATTGCCAGCTGGTCGACGAGGCTGATCCAGATCAGGACGCCGGCGACGTTGAACAGAGTGTGCACCAAAGCAGCGCGCACGGCCTCGCGCGGTTTCCCCATCGCCGCAAGCAGGGCCGTGACACAGGTGCCGATGTTGGCGCCGAGCGCAAGCGCCACCGCAGGCTCCAGTCTGATCAATCCCTGTCCTGCCATGACGATCAGAATGCCGGTCGTGGCCGACGATGATTGTACGAGCGCGGTGAAGCCGGCGCCGACCAACGCGGCGAGCAGCACGTTGTCGAGTGACAGCATGAATTCGAGGAATGGTTGATAACTTCGCAAGGGCTTCATCGCGTCCGACATGATCGCCATGCCAAAGAACACCATGCCAAGGCCCATAACGATCCGGCCGTATTCGCGAATAACCTTTTTTTTGGCCAGCGCCGCAATGAAGAACCCGATCGACAAGATCGGCAACGCAAGGGCGGTGACCTTGAAAGCCAAGATCTGTGCGGTGATCGTGGTGCCGATATTGGCACCGAGGATAACGGCGACGCTCTGCGCCGTGGTCATCAGCCCGGCCGAGATGAAACCTACTATGAGTACAGTTGTTATCGACGAGGACTGAATGATTGCGGTGATTGAGGCGCCCGCGACCAGACCCAGGAACCGGTTCCCGGTCATTCGCGCAAGCATCGTCTTCATCGACGCGCCGGCGACCTGCTTCAGCGCGCGGGTCATGAAGTCCATACCGAGAAGAAACAGAGCCAACCCGCCGACAAGGCCGGTCGAAATTTGCAGCTGATTCAACTCTGCGGTCATTGCGAGACACCTTTGTGGCGCATTCTACGCAGGGAAGCGGCGCCTGGCATCCCCGATCGCAACGGACAATAAGCAATGCGGCTGCCTGCATCTGAATGCGCGCATGCAGCGGGCCGAAGACCACTACGTCCGAGCTGAACGAACTGCACCGATACCGCGACTTGTGACAAGAGTATTCGGTCCCAATCGTGCGGGTGCGCACGCTGGCGGGCTGCGGAGAGACATGACCACGACGAACATCCGGAAGTCTCTCGGAGACCGGCCGCATTTTTTGGCATGTCGCCGGCCCACTAACCGCGCGAGGTCGCCAATTTGATGGCGGAGAACACCGTCGGGGCTGTTGCAGTGATCGGTGACGGACGTCTGGCCGGGATCTTTGCCGAGCGCGGCATCGTGTTCCGCTGTGTAGGGCGCGGCCTGCCTGCCGATGACACTTCGGCGGCAGTGGTGAAAACCCGCGAGCCTGTCACGGTAGAGATCGATGACCCGATCTCAATTGCCTTGGCGGCGAAATTGGGTGACGTCTTTTGTCACCTACCGGTGATGGAGAGTGGTCAAGTTGTCGGGATATTGTCCTACCGCGACATCCCGCCGGAGTTCGTGACGATGTTCGAGCATTTGCGCGAGATGAGGTCGGCTCGGGCAGATGATGAAGGCTGGCGACGGCCAATTACTCGGCACAGCTGCGGAGTGCGATGACTCGGTTCTGTTGAATATGGGCGAGACCGCGTGGCGAATAGCCGATGCGGCGGCAGGGACGGTTGTCTTCGGTAGTCAAGCAGCAGCATCGTCGACCAAATGGGCCGCAAACGCTCCGTTTCTTGCGCCCAAACTGTGTTGCAAGCCGCCGTTCGGGACCCCCCCCCCAAATCCTCGCAACACTGACTTTGGAGGTCGCCTGGAGGCAGACCAAATTCACCAAACTGCCTGTACGCGGGACAGTGTTCTGAAGCTTTGCCCAATGCACAACGGACGCCGAATTTTTTGGACTCAGTCCGGAACGAGCCGTCATTCACTTACTTTCTGTTTTCGGAACGCCTGCGCGGCGTGGAGCTAACCTAGGATCAACACCTTGCCATTGCCCTTTGGACTGCGGCCCAGAGGACTCGTACTTTTTCGGTCCCAAGGCCCTAATGGCAGCTCAGGGTTTCCTGCTTTGGGTCGCGAGAAATGAGTGAGCCTCATTTTGTTGCCCTTCGCCCAACAAAGTGCGAAGCTCGGCGCCACAAAACGAAGAAGAAAGGGGAGAGAAATATGAATGTTTTCAGAACTCTAATCACATCGGCTTGTGTAGCACTGTATCTCGGGGTTCCGGCGTTTGCCGCGTCGCACGAAGACTGCCACCGGGGCACTCTGGATGTTGCCTATTGCGACCGAAATCTGGACCAGGTCGCCGACCTACCGACGGATCCGGCGGAATGGGTCGATCCGTCCACGATCATCTTCACCTATACGCCGGTGGAAGACCCTGCGGTTTACGCCAATATCTGGCAGGGCTTTGTTGATCACATGGCCGAGGTGACCGGACGCGATGTGGTGTTCTTTCCGGTCCAGTCCAACGCCGCCCAGCTCGAAGCCATGCGCTCGGGCCGTCTGCATGTGGCGGGCTTCAACACCGGGTCCAACCCGATCGCCGTCAGCTGCGCCGGGTTCGTGCCGTTCGGCATGATGGCCTACGACGACGGCTCGTTCGGGTATGAGATGGAAATCATCGTTCCCATCGATTCAGAGATAACCTCGCCCGAACAGATCGAAGGGCGGACGATGGCCTTCACCTCACCGACCTCCAATTCCGGCTTCAAGGCGCCCTCGGCGATCCTGAAGGGCGAGTTCGGCCTGATTGCCGACGAGAACTTCACCCCCACGTTCTCGGGCAAACACGACAACTCAATCCTCGGGGTCTACAACGGCGACTACGAGGTCGCGGCCATCGCGAACTCGGTTCTGCAACGCATGGCGCGTCGCGGCGTGATCGAAGAGGGCAAGATCCGCACGATCTACAAGTCGCAGACCTTCCCGACCACTGGCTATGGCCACGCCCATAACCTGCATCCGGAACTCGTTGGCAAGATCAAGACAGCGTTCTGGACCTATGAGTGGGACGAGAACTTCAAGCAGGAGTTCAAGAAGGCTGACCGGTTCGTCGGTATCACGCACAAGTTCGACTGGGCGGTCATCCGTCAGATCGATGCGGCCAACGGCGTGACTTACGACTGCAAGTAAGTCCCTGTCCACGATATCATGTCCCGATCCCGTCGGTTTCGTCGGGTCCGGGACGATTCTGTCGCCACTCGAGAAAGACGCTCATGCTGCGCCTAGAAAACTTGTCCAAGCGCTACAAAACCGGCGACTTGGCCCTCACCAATGTGTCGCTGGAGATCCCGGATGGGCAGTTGGTTGCGCTGATCGGACCGTCCGGCGCAGGGAAATCCACTTTGATCCGCTGTGTTAATCGGCTGGTCGATGCGACC
>JAAUYB010061050.1_pt1 | contig 12983 bp, 12 predicted proteins | sample 7278071 | NCBI WGS metagenome assembly JAAUYB01 (sample SAMN14350121, study PRJNA611818) | marine sediment metagenome | isolation source: surface marine sediment (1.8m) | place: French Polynesia: Moorea | collected 2018-08
CGCCGAGCAATTGGGTTTTGTCATTAAACTATTAGCGATTGCCAAAGGAACAGAAGGGGGAAACTCCCAACAACTGCAACTAAGGGTTCATCCCACTTTGGTTGCTAAAGATCATCCCCTAGCTAATATCAACGGCGTTTATAACGCGGTGTTAGTGGAAGGAAACCCCTTGGGACAAGTGATGTTCTTTGGACCGGGGGCCGGGGCCGGACCGACGGCCAGTGCGGTGGTTTCCGACATGATGAATATTGTGGCCATTCTCAAAAGTAGTGGAGTCAGTACCACCCTTGATCCCCTCTTAAGTTGTGAGCATCAACATTTTTGTCAAATTACTCCCATCGAAGCCATTGATACTCGGTTTTATGCCCGTTTCCTCACCAAAGATTTACCTGGGGTGATTGGTCATTTAGGGACCACTTTTGGCAACCATCACGTGAGTTTAGAGTCAGTAGTACAAATTGGCTTTCAAGGGGAACTTGCTGAGATTGTGGTCGTCACTCACCATGTCTGTGAAGGAAACTTCCGCACTGCCTTGGATGAAATTCGTAATTTAGAGGCGATCGATAGTATTCCTAGTATTTTACGGGTTTTATAGCAGTTTTCATAATTATGAGGTTATAGTTTTGAGGCAGGAGTTAGCTGTCCTCATAAGTGCGAAAAATGCTATATAGAAGGGTAAAAAGTCAACAATGATGGGGTCTGAGGAGAAAGTACGCTTTTTTTTAGCCGAAACTAGAGGGTTGAAAGCAAGGTATGTCATTGCTTGGTGGTTTGTGATGTCCTGGTTTTCTCCTGTATCGCTGCTTGCTCAACCCTCTTTATCAGAACTGTGTCCCACCCCTATTTTATCCCGTTTACAGCGTCATCGGGTTGTTTCAGGAGAAACCATCGAAAGTATTGCCCAACAGTATAATTTAGTTCCTAGAACGTTGATCGGGGTTAACCCTAGTTTAGAAGCAAGACAAGTCCAACCGGGTCAAGAACTTTTAATCCCTCCGTTTAATGGGATAAAGGTTACGGTTCCCAATGGGGCCACCTGGCAAGACTTAGCCACTGCTTACGGTATTCGGGCCGATGTGTTATTTGAGGTGAATGGTTGTGTGGAAACCCCGAAAGTGGTGTTTATTCCTGGGGTTAACTGGCAACCCGGACAACGTCCCTCTCAAGATAATTATACTGGGTTGAGGGGTTATCCCTTGCCAACGGTGGCACAGGTGGGGTTAAGTTATGGATGGCACGTCGAACCCAATACAGGAGAGTCTTTTTTTCATGGGGGAATGGATATTTTAGCGGAAGAGGGAACCCCTGTGTTAGCTGCGGATGGGGGTGAAGTGGTTTATGTGGGCCAAGAAGGAAATTATGGCTTTTTGGTCATTGTCGATCATGGTAATGGACGACAAACCCGTTATGGTCATCTTAGTCGTTTTGGGACTCGTATTGGTCAGTCGGTACAAGTGGGGGATGTGATCGGGTATGTGGGAACCACGGGACGACCGGATATTTTAAACCCTCATTTACATTTTGAAGTGCGGTTTAAATCTCCTGTGGGTTGGGTAGCGCAAGATCCCCAAATTCATTTATCTCGGTTCTGATATGATAGTCATAGTAATTTAGTCTTTCAACGCAAGAATGAAATCAGTATGTTAGATTCTACCCATATTTCCTTTCTAGAAGCTCAAAAAAAGCTTTTAACCCTCATGGAACAAGTGAATGAATCCCATCAACCTGTAACAATTACTGCTGAAAATAATAATGTCGTTTTAGTCAGTGAAGAAGATTGGAAATCTCTCCAAGAAACTCTTTATTTAAAATCAATTCCGGGTATGTGGGAATCTATTGAAGAAGGAATAAATGAACCAATTGAAGACTGTTCAGACTCTCTTCCTTGGTAATGAATTTATGTCTTGGAAGTTAAAGTATTCCAAACAAGCACAAAAAGACTCTATTAAAATAGCTTCCACTGGACTTAAAGGGAAAGTATCAAGAATTTTGGAAATATTAGCAGAAAATCCCTATCAATCTCCACCAAGTTTTGAGAAACTGAAGGGAACATCATCTCCTGTTTTTTCTCGTCGAATTAATATTCAACATCGTCTAGTCTATCAAGTATTCGAGAATGAGCGGATTGTCAAAATTTTACGGATGTAGACACATTATGGAGAATGATAATATTATTTAGGATATAGGCTCAATTTTAATAACTTTTCGCTCAATTTTTTCTTCTCCTGTTGCTGGATGAATAGACGTTATTTGTTCAAAGGTTACAATATATTCATGCTCAATAGTTAGGTCAATATCTTCGTTATTTTCATCTTTTAATGCAGATTCTAAAATATCTCCTCGATATTTTTCTTGATTATCATAACTTAAAATTTCAAGATAATTACGATTACTTTTACTAGCGGATAGTAATTTTCCTCGGACTATGATTTCTTCCGGATTTTCTGTTTCCATTTTGTTAATAAAGTCAATGGTGGTAACTATATTTTCATAACTTAAATAAGCATGACCACCACTTTCGGGATTTAGAGAACCCCAATCAATATAAAAATTAGATTGATCACGATTTAATTCGGCTAAAAATTTACGGTATCGAGAGGCAATTTTTTTCTTGAGTTTCAATAATATCTGTTTTAAATTTTCTTTATCTGGTTTATTACTAAGTTTAATTAGTTCTAAAAATTGCTGACAAATTCTTTCTGATAAAGGATTTTCTAAGAAATTAAGTTGCTGATTAAGTCTTGCAAATGCTAATCTTACTCCAAAAGAACCTTTAAAAGTTTCAAAGACTGATATTTCTGTTTGTTCTAGAATATATTTTGCAATTTTACCTTGTGTATTTTCCTTTTCTTTCCCAGTTTCAAATTCACCAACAGCATCAAATAATTCTTGTAAAGAAACAAGAACTAAACCTATTTTTTTGGCTGAAAATTTATTTTTTCCCTGATCATATATAAATTGAAATCTGAGACTAATAATCTCCGTCTGTTGCTCGAAAGCAATTTGATGAGAATTTTTAAAACAATTTAGTATTTCAGTTTTGGGACGATTTTCTATTACTTCTAACACCCTCAAAACATCATACATTCTTGAATAAAAATCAGGTATATCTTGATCCAAAGGTAGTAATAATGAGTATCGTTTATCATTTTTTTGCATCATAAATATTATGGCTCGATCATCAATTTTTTCTACTTCTTTCCAGCCACCATTTTGCAAATATAGATAAACAGAATTCGGATCAATCGAATTAATATTATCAAAAGATAGATCAGTTGAAGGTATCATAAGTTTTCCCTCCTGGCTGCTTTCTCCATCATCTCTTTAAGATTAGTAGGAGTCAATAAGTTTTGACGAGGTAACTCAACTGTTATATTTTTTGTATTGTTTGTAGGTTGTTGTCCTCTTAGAGAAACCCAATAACCACATTTTTTCATTAAGATATCTTCCTCAGTAATCTTTAACCAGTCATTAATATTACTAGGAACTAAAACAACAATTAAGATTAAGGGCATAATAGCTCTAGGATTAATTAATGTTTTATAGTTATTAACAGGAAGAGAAAATTTAATACAATTTTCTTTTATAATTGTTTCAGAAGCCGTACACTTAACCTGTGCATCAATTCGAGGAAAAAGAACTTCTCCTACTTCTCCAGGAGCTTCAATAGATAAATCAATTCCAGCATTATCCATCGGTCTTTCTTTACGAAAAACTGAATAACCAGCAACTGAAGCAACTGCTTCTATGTAAGCATAACTAAACATTTCTTTTTGAGTATTAAGAGCCATTAATAAACTCTTCTCAAGACTCTCCAAAAATAACCCTGATAGAAGAATTTATACAAAATAAATAGCTTATTCTCCTCATAATAATTGTTTTCATATTTAATAAGCATAATCATTATTTACGGTATGATAGCAAAAAATAGAAAAAAAAGAAAATATTGATTATATAATTTAATATCAGTATATTTTGAATATTTGTCTTAATTCATGGAGCGAGAGATTGCGTCAAAAAAGATAGGATTGGAATTGAAAATAGAGTCAAGGATTGAGTGATTCAATAAAATCCATAAGTAAAAAAATATAGAAGATTTTGCTTTCAACCCCTAAAATATCTTCTATGATCAAGAGAGACTGGCGCAATCTGGGTAATCCATGCAGCCTTATTTAATGCCTCAACGTTTTTATCGATGGCTCAAATCAAGACCATTGGCTCTCAATGCTACTGATACCCGTTATGCCTTAGTAGAAGCCTCCTTAATTGGGGTTTTATCGGCGATCGCCGCTTTAATTCTTAAACAGGGAGTGGGTTGGTTAGGGGGTTGGCGGGTGGCCTTAGCCAACCAGTTTGGCGGAATGGTGGTGCTTCCCTTGGGAGGACTCATTTTAGGCTATTTAGCCGGGTTGCTGATCGAAACCCTGTCCCCCACCGCTACAGGGGGCGGTATCACTCAAGTTAAAGCCGCCTTAGCCCGGTATCCGATTCCTTTATCCCTACGGGTAGCCTTAGTTAAACTGATCGGAACCATTTTAGTATTAGGCGGCGGGTTAACCCTGGGCCGTCGGGCCCCTACCGTCCATATTGGGGCAGCCTTAGCAGCGCAACTGAGTAGCTGGGTTCCTACGTCCCCGGAACATCGACGACAAATGATCGCCGCCGGGGCAGCAGCTGGACTAGCGGCCGGGTTTACCACCCCCATTGCCGGGGTCTTATTTGTCATTGAAGAGTTGATGCGGGATGTTTCGGGGTTAACCCTAGAAACGGCCATCGTCGCCTCCTTTACTGGGGCGGTGGTTTCCCTAATTTTGCAGTCCTCGACCCTTAATTTTCCCTCTTCCTTACTGGAACTCCCTGATATTACCTTCACTGCCGCCGAAATTCCCTTTTATCTCCTCTTAGGTGTCTTAGCCGGGCTATTGGGGGCGTTATTTAATCGAGGACTCCTGGCCAGTGTCAAAATACAACGTTATTTCAATTTACCCTTATCCTGGCGTATTGGTTTAATGGGACTGGTGTCAGGGGTGATTATTGCCCTGTTGCCCCCTTTCTTTCGGGATAATGCAGGTCTGCGTATTGTTCTAGTAACGGGGGAATTAGATGGCGGTCGCATTTTATTGGCCTTTGTGGCTCATTTTTTCCTGACTATTTTGGCTTATAGTTGTAACGCGCCGGGGGGGTTATTCGGTCCGGCCCTGGTGTTAGGATCGGCGTTAGGCTATTTAGTGGGAGATTTTGAGGAATTATTAACGGGAACTGGCACTGAGTCTACCTACGCTTTGGCAGGAATGGGGGCATTTTTTACCGCAGTGGTGAGGGTCCCAGTCACAGCGATCGTGTTTGTGTTTGAACTGAATACGGATTTTAATATTGTTTTGCCCTTAATGGTGACTTGTGCGGTGTCTTATATCGTGGCGGAAAGTGTATCGCGGGGTTCTCTCTACGAACATATGTTAAAGGCACGAGGCATTTATCTTAATGAAGCGGCCACCGGACAAGATTTTCTCTCGAAACTCACTGCTTCTCAAGTGATGCAGTCCCGTGTGGAAACCTTAGCCAGTGATTTAACCTTGGATGATGTGCTGCAAGCCATGTCTGCTTCGAGTCATCGGGGGTTTCCCGTGGTGGACCAAGGTCAGTTGGTGGGTATTGTCACGCAAACAGACTTAGCCAAGTTGAAGAAAGTCCCCGGTTATACTGCCTTATCCGAGTTTATGACCCGACGGCCCATTACGGTGCAAGCAGAAGCTTCTTTGAGTGATGTGTTATACCTGCTGAACCGTTATCAGTTGTCCCGTCTTCCTGTAACGGAAGGCCATAAGTTAGTAGGAATTATTACCCGAACCGATATTATTCGCATCGAAGCCAACCAGTTACAAGGGGATGATACCACCATTAATGAGGTGGTTCCTGATCCCTCTTATATCGCCTATCAAACCAGGGCCCCGTTAGCGGGAGAGGGTCGTATTTTGTTACCGTTGCTTGACCCGGATACGGCCACTTCTGTGTTTAAAATTGGTGCAGCGATCGCCAGACAACAAAATCAAGAAATTGAATGTTTACAAGTGATTACAGTACCAAAACACAGCGATCCCGCCCAAACCCCCGTCATTACTCAACATAGTCGTCAATTATTACAAAGAACGGAACGATTGGGCCGTCAGTATCAGCTTCCGGTTCATACTCAAATTCGTGTCGCCCACGATCGCGCCCAAGCTATTTTGGATACCATTCGAGAACGACACATCGATCTCATGGTCTTAGAATGGACTGGAGATAATCATACGCCGGGGACTGTTTTTGGCCCGGTTATTGATGTTTTAATTCGTAAGGCTAGTTGCGAATTAGTATTAATTAAATTGGGTCAAAAAAAGGAAACATTTCCCCAAACGTTGGATAAAGATACCACTTGGTTGATTCCTATCGCTGGTGGCCCCAATGCGAAACGGGCCATGGAATTATTACCTGGGTTAATCCAATTGTACACCCGTCCCCGTTCTCCGATTATTTGGTTATGTCAGGTGTTTTCTCCCTATAAATCTAATCCTAACTATCAATCCTTAGAAGTTAAAGCGAAACAGTTAAAAGAAGACCTGGAACGCCCTGTGATTCCCCTTCCTATCCGTTCTCAGTCGGTAGCTGATGCGATCGTTCATTTAGCGGAAGCGGAAAGCTGTGACGTGGTTATGTTGGGGGTGAGTCGGGAAGGATTATTGGTTCAGGTGATGCAGGGAAATATTCCGAAAATGATCGCCCAACAGGTGAAAAGTACAGTCATTTTAGTACGAGGAAAGTTAGATGATTAGTCAGGGTTATGTGATAATTTTCTTCTCAAAAATATTGACTTTAGTCCCATTTTGGGGTAAGTGTAAATTATATAAAAGTATTAAGTGATAATTGCTGAATTTAATGAATTATTTTTATCTGGGCCCCGACGACGTACCCCCTAGCACCCCTGTTGATGATGCCCTACAACGCAACTTAGACCAAGCGGTAACTCGTTATTTTTACGAAAGTTGCGATCGCCTCACTCAACGAGTTTTATCCCGTGGTGGCTGGTATTTAACCACCTGTGGCACAGCCTTGACTTTAGTGGTGATTTGTGCTGATAGACGACAAAATTGGGAAGTCTTGAAATATTTGCCCTCTTTGGCTAAATACCTGAAAGAATTTGCCCCTACGACCAATATTCGTATTTATCCCCCACCAGGAGACGGAACCTCCCTAGAAATGCGCTTTAAGCTTCCTGCGATGTCCCGATAGTTAGCTTCCCTACCAGAAGTCCCACACTGTACCCATAGGTCGGTGTTGGACTTAATTGTGTAGATTGAACCCTTTTAAATAAACTATCATGTCTAACATCATTGAATCCATTAAAGGAATTATAACGAAACGTCAGAACAAAGTCCGTCAAAAACAGTTTTTAGAGGCAGTGATGGGGGTTTGTGCTTTATTAGCTGTTGCGGATGGGGCAGTGGATTTTGCTGAATTAATGGCACGAGATTATATCCTAGATAATGTCGAACAACTTCAGGTATTTGATGCCAATGAAGCAGCAGAAATTTTTCGTCTCAAAACTGAAGCGTTACAAAATAATTATCAACAAGAAAAAACAGCCATTATCAAATTAGTTAGTCCTTATTGTGAAGACAGAGAGTTATCCAACTTATTATTAAAAATCTCTTTAATCATTGCTAAAGCTGATACCAAGTTAACCTCATCAGAACAAGAAATTATCAATGAATTAAAGCAAATTCTAGCGATCGACGCATAATAATAGTAAGCCATATCCCCCCAAAATTCCCCAAGATAGTGTATCTTCATTGAGACAGATAGAACAATTTTGGGGCATGGAAACATCAGAACTGATCTTACGAACCGCGCAAAATCTATTTGATGGGTTGGCCATTGGCAGTGTGATCGCTCTCGCTGCGGTAGGATTAACCCTAACATATGGTATTTTACGGCTTTCTAACTTCGCTCACGGGGATTTTATGACCTTGGGTGCTTATTTAACCTGGTTAGCGAACACTCAAGGGTTAAACTTAGGTCTATCGGTAGTGGTGGGAGCCATCGGCACCATGATTGCTATGTTAGTGTCGGAATATTTACTCTGGAAACCCATGCGCGATCGCAGGGCAACCTCCACCACCCTGATTATTATCTCCATCGGGTTAGCCTTATTCCTCCGTAACGGCATTTTAATGATTTGGGGAGCAAAAAATCAACGCTACGATATCCCCTTGGTACAAGCTCAAAAATTCCTAGGGTTACAATTGGCCACCGATAGAATTTGGGCAATTCTGTTATCCATCGTCGCGATCGCCATTTTACATCTAGTATTACAAAAAACAAAAATTGGTAAGGCCATGCGAGCCGTAGCTGATAATATTGATCTAGCAAGGGTTTCAGGCATTAACGTCGAACAAGTCGTCCTCTGGACTTGGGTGATTACAGCCATTTTAACCACCCTAGGGGGTGTCATGTTAGGGTTGATCACCAGTACGGTACGACCCAATATGGGATGGTTTTTGATTCTACCCATGTTTGCCTCCGTGATTTTAGGTGGCATTGGCAACCCGTATGGTGCGATCGCTGGTGGGTTGGTCATTGGGGTAGTCCAAGAATTGAGTGTGCCTTGGTTGGGACCTGATTATAAATTAGGAGTGGCTTTATTCATTATGATTCTCATTCTTTTAATTCGGCCCCAGGGTATCTTTAAAGGGACGCTTTGAGTCTGGGCCTATTCATCATTCAGTTAACAATTTTATGGCTTCTCAGAAAATTAAACCCCTAGCTTTGGCCAAAACTAGGTGGTGGTTGCTGGTTCCTGTGATCATTATTCTTGTTGGGGTGTCTCCCCTTCTCAGTCCTTCTGGTATGGGGATTGGAGAAGTGGAGTCGGTCACAAAAACTGTGGAAAAAGATCAACAAGGTAAGATCATCAAGACTATTGAGAAAACGGAAATTTCTCCAGGAAAAACGGTTTGGGACTGGCTCAGTTTATTAGGGGTTCCCATTACCCTCGGGGGTTTGGGATATTGGTTGGAGCAGAAACAGCAAACCCGCACCGAAAATGAAAGACGAGAAAAGATTTTACAAGTATATTTTGATCGCATTTCTGTGTTGTTGGTGGATAAAAATTTATTAGCCATACAAGGAAAAGGAGCCGACATTACCCTTGAGGACGAAAAGCTCTTAAATTCTGCGATCGATTTGATTCGAGCGCGAACCTTAGCCACGTTACGAAGATTTGACCATGATCCCCTACAAAAAGGGAATATCATGCAGTTTTTGATCGATGTAGACGCGGTTAATCGCTTAAAACTAGACCTCAGTGGCGCAAACCTTAGTAAAGCGAGTCTGATGGCGGCCAATCTCAGTGAAGTTGATCTCAATCGTTCCAACCTCAGCGAAGTCAACCTCAGCGAAGCCAATCTCAGTCGCGCTCATCTGCGAGAAGCGAACCTCGCTCGAGCCAATCTCAGTCGCGCTTATCTCAGTGGGGCCAACCTCCGAGAAGCTAACCTTAGTGGGGCCAACCTCAGCGAAGCTAACCTCAGTGGAACCAACCTCAGAGAAGCGGATCTGATCGGGGCCAACCTCAGAGAAGCGGATCTCATTGGCTCTTATCTGATTGGAACCTATCTCATTGGCTCCTATTTAGTGGGAGCTTATCTCATTGAAGCGAACCTCAGCAAAGCATTTCTCAGGGGCGCGAATCTCAAAGAAGCTAACCTGACTAAAGCGAATCTGAGCGAAGGGGATCTCAGCGAAGCCAATCTCAAAGAAACCGATATCACTGGAGCTTATCTCTTTAAAACGGTACTGCTCAATAATAAACAAATCAAATACGCTAGAAATTGGGAGCAAGCTGTTTATACGGAAGCTGTTTGGGATGAAAAAACGGGTCAATGGATTCCGAAAGATAAAGAAGCCAATCGCCAAAAAGTCGAAGAAATTAGAAATGCTTAATAATTATTCTAGAGTTTCTTGTTGTTGATATCTTTCTTTTAATTTTAAACGAATTTCCTGATGAAAGTCGCGGGTAATGGGATAAAAATAAGCTAAAATTAAGCCCATAATTAAAATAATAGCCGGTAAGGGAGCGACGGCAATTCTAATGGCCAATAAGGCGGTTTCGGGTTGAGTAGGTATGGGTTGGCCGGGAATTTGTTCCACAAAACCGGCTGCTTCTAAGACTAACCCCACTAAGAATAATCCCAAGGCTAATCCAAACTTTTGTAAGAGTACCATAAAGGCATAAAATACCCCCTCTCTTCTTTGTCCGGTTTCTAATTCATCTAATTCAATGACATCGGGAACCATGGACCAAGGAATGAGATAGGCAACGGATACCCCAAACCCAGCCATAATGGCTAAAATGAACATAAATGTAACTTGTCCAGGTTGTAATAAAAAGAGTCCAATTTGTGCAATAATCCAGACCCCTGTTCCGAGAAAATAAACAATTTTTTTATCTAATTTTTGACACAAGGCTTGCCAAAAAAATAACATAATTAAAGCGGTTCCTTGAACAGCTAATGCCACTAAACCGGATTGATCTTCTCGTAGGTTCATATAACTAACCACAAAATAAACTAAAATAGATGCGGTTAATTGAACGGCTAACCAAGAACACAAATAAATACCAATCACAAATAAAAAAGGACGGTTATTAAAAACAATTTTTAATTGTTGTAGGAATGATAAACTAGATGATTGTTCACTAACTGTTTTTTCTTCTTTGGCTTCATTATTAACTAAATGATTTTCTACTTTTGCAAATAATAAACTATAACCAAAGCCAAATAATAATAAACTAGACAAGAGAGAAAAGAAGCTAATATAATCAATTTTACCCGTTCCTCCTATCAAGGTCGATGTAACCGGAATAATTCTCAAAATCCCATAAATAATACCTAAGATACCGATCCCAGTTAAGACCAGACCTAATTGTTTCTTTTGGCTTAAGTTTAAAATAGCTTCTTTCCCTTTTTCTTGAATCCGTAAACTACACCACAAAAGAGCAATAATTCCTAAAAAGGAACAACTTAATCCTAAAATAACGAATCGTATCTGTGGATTATTGGGATAAGCAATCGAAACTAAAATATATAAAATTAAAGATAAAATACTACCACCAATAGAAAAAGAAAATCGAAAACTATTCAAACTGGTTCGCTCATTATAATCTGGGGTCAGTTCAGGAGTTAATGCGGTATAAGGTAAATTGACTGTAGTATAAGCAATATTAAAGAAGATGCCAATTATTACATAATAAGCAAATAAACCCCATTGATTCACCGTTGAATTTTCACTAAATTGGGGAACTATCCACTGTAACGCATAAAATAGAGAAAAGGGAATAATTCCCCCTAAAATCCAGGGAAGACGACGACCCCAACGAGAACGGGTTTTGTCACTTAATACCCCAATAATGGGATCGTTAATGGCATCAGAAATTTTCCCGATCATTAAAATACTTCCTGCTAAACCAGGAGGTAAACCCGCTACATTGGTAAAGAAAAATAATAAATAAAAAACTAAAATATTAGCAGCGATCGCTGGTCCAAAATCACCGGCACCATAGGCTAATTTTGTGGTAAAATGGAGTTTCTCAGTATCAGGTGATGTCATAAAAAAAGAATTACTTTAGTATAGTATCAAGATAATAGGGTCAAAAACCTGGTTTTTCAAAGGGAAAAGTTTTTGGTACGAGGGATAAAACCTTGTCACAAAAATAACTTCTGACTTCTGACTTCTGACTTCAATTATGCCCCAACCCCGTAAACGCTTCGCTCAACATTGGTTACGCAGTGAAACGGCACTTAACCAGATTATACAGGCTGCCAACCTAAAAACCAGCGATCGCCTCTTAGAAATTGGTCCAGGAACCGGAATCTTAACCCGTCGTCTTCTGCCTTTAGTATCCTCTGTTCTTGCGGTAGAATTAGATCGGGATCTCTGTAAAAAGTTAGTTAAAAGTTTAGGAAATTATGATAATTTTTTACTTTTACAAGGAGATATTCTCAAATTAAACATTGCTATAGAAGCAAAAGATTTTCCTAAGTTTTTGCCCGTTAATAAAGTGGTTGCTAATATTCCTTATAATATTACCAGTCCCATTTTAGAAAAACTTTTAGGTCGTGTTTCTTCCCCCCAACATCCTTCTTATGAACTGATTGTTCTCTTGATCCAAAAAGAAGTTGCTCAAAGAATTGTCGCAACTCCAGGTAATAAAAGTTATGGTGCTTTATCTATTAAAATGCAATATTTAGCTGAGTGTAATTATATTTTTGATGTTCCTAGTAAAGCGTTTTATCCCCCTCCCAAAGTTGATTCTGCTGTTATAACTTTTCGTCCTCGTTCTTTACTTAATTCTGCTCTTAATTCTAAACACTTAGAAACCTTAATTAACTTGGGATTTTCTAATCGTCGTAAAATGTTACGGAATAATTTAAAAAGTTTAATTGATAGCGATCGCCTGACAGAATTTTTAACAGAAATAGACCTTGATCATCAAGTTCGTGCTGAAAATCTAGACCTAAATCAGTGGATCGCATTAAGCAATCATTTTTCTCAATAACTATTCTCATATTCTTGTGGGCAATCTTGTTTTGTTAAGTATTTTTTTGTTAAAATATAAGCATATTAATAATATTTTCATAATTACTCTGCACCCCACTCTTTTACAATGGTTAGTATCATACCTCCCCTGCAACGGCGGAAACCCCAAAATTCACTCTTAGAAGATTTTTTGCAAGTTTTACCGCTTCAATATAGAGCCATCGTAGCTATAGCTTACTTTACCAATTCTAGAATCGAAGATATTTTGTTATTACGAGAACAAGATATTACCTCCGAAATAATGATGATTCGAGACTCAACCTTAAAAAAGCTCAAGAAAGTGCCAATTTTAGCTGACTTACAACCTTATTTAACCCTATATCTCAATGGATGTCATTCTCAAACATCAG
>JAAUYB010229341.1_pt1 | contig 12980 bp, 10 predicted proteins | sample 7278071 | NCBI WGS metagenome assembly JAAUYB01 (sample SAMN14350121, study PRJNA611818) | marine sediment metagenome | isolation source: surface marine sediment (1.8m) | place: French Polynesia: Moorea | collected 2018-08
ACCATGGTCTCCCGATTGGTGAACTTCCAGCTGTCGCCGGCCTTGAAGCTGGGTGGTTGGAAGAGCGCGGCCAGATCGTGGGTCTGTGCCCTGAGCGAAAGATTGAGAAAAACCGAAATCAAAAGTGCTGCGATCGATCGAATCATGAGATTCACCCCGTCGTAGTTTTGCTCATTCTGCCCTAAACCGGGCCCTTTGTCGACACAGGATTGCATTCGCCTCCTGAAGTAACACAACTGGAGGTAACTTCATAGCTCAGCCGTCAAAAATAGACACGAGTACAATAATTAAAGATCTCGTATTGAAATAGTTGCCCGTTAAAAAACCTTGCTGTATGATAGAAAATGTTTCAACTGTATTAAAGTGCCCCTTTTCAAGAAGTCACTCAAGTAAACCTACTGGAGGTATCCATATGTTTAGAAAAGTTTTGTGTTTCACCGCGATGATCGCCGTACTCACAACCGGTTTCCATGTACTGGCCGCATCTCAAGCTGAATGCTTTGCCATTGCCCAGCAAGAAATTGCCGTTTGCAATTCACTCCTCATCCCGGGAACCACCGGCTGGAGTGAATGTGTCTCGGCTGCCCTTGCAAATTATGACGCCTGTCTGGGCAGTTAGCTTACTTCGGGAAAACCCCGGTTTATCCGGGGTTTTCTTAAGCGCCCTCCTGAACCCGGGGCGCTCGTGCAAATAAAAAGAGAAGAAGGTAACAGAAAAAACCGGCCGGCCACAGGGGACCGACCGGGTGAAGTTCCCACTTCTAGTAGAAAAGTCGTTTCATAGCAAGCCGGACCGAGAAGACCCGGGAGACCCTCACTGTTTTTGGTGATTCGGATTCGGCCCTCTATTCCTCCAAGCGCAAAACGGGCTCCAAATACGCAATCTTTTTTAATCTTTTTTCCATGCCCGTGTAAGAAGCGCGGGTTTCAAAAATTCCGACTCTAAAGTCAGGAGCTCGAAGATCCGAAAAGAATAGCTGACCGGGCAGAAAGGAGGCTCCGTGAACGAACTTAGCGAATTGGCAATTGAAGCGGCATTGATCCGAGCCTACCATACCCAGTTCGACACGGATCCCTTGATTCAAGATAAGCTGGCCGACAGCCTGGTTTCCCGCACCGAACGCGTGCGATTGTTATCCCGATTGGAAGAGACCTTGGATGACAACAGCCGCCGTGAAATGGGCAAAATCGACGACCCCATGAAACGACTTTACCGAACCTTACGCGCGGGTGTCGTTTACGGAACGGTCATTGTACGGGGCCGCTATTTGGAAGACCACCTGAAGCCCGTCGAGGAACCGTTCCAATTCGTCAATCTGGCCGCGGGTTTGGACACCTGGCCCTACCGTCAACAGCACGGCGGCAATGTCACCATCTACGAGGTCGATCACGACGAAATGCTGGAATCAAAACGCGGACGCCTGGCGCGCGCCGGTTTTCGCGTGCCCTGGAACGTGGTCTCGCTTGCCGCGGACATGGAGCGCGATTCGCTGACCAGCGTGTTGTCCGGCGGCGAATTCCTGCCTGAACGCCCGACCTTGTTCGCCTGCCTCGGCCTGGCGCCCTATTTGACCCGTGTGCGACTGCTGGGCCTGATGTGCGAGGCGGCCGAACTGAGCGCCCCCAAGTCGGAGTTGATTTTCGACTACTACAGCGAATCGGATTTCAAGGCCGATGAACCGGCCATGCACCAATTGGTGATTGAAAGCAAAGCCGGAGGAGCAGCCCCTCGCGGCGGGTTCAAGCCGGAAGAGTTACACGGCATCCTGGCCGATTCCGGTTTCGCCCTGGCGGAAGACCTGGATGGTAATGAACTGACCGCCCGTTATTGTCAACAGCGCGAGGACGGGTTGACGGTTGCTGCCCCTTTCCGGGTTCTGCGTGCGGTGAAAGCGGCTTGAGTCCCGAGCGCTCGATAGGAATGACCGCCCGGGGACACAGTTTCAAGGGAATGCTTTCTTAAGGCCCGTAACTAAAGCCTCCTGAATATTACCGACAGTGCCGCCGTATTTCATGCTGTCGCCGGGACAATCGCCCTGCTCGCACTTCAGGTAGGGCAAGTTGGTCTCCCTGCCGGTCAACAGGTAATCACTGAAGGTGATCTTGTACCAGGAACTTGCTTTAATCGACTTGCCGCCCAGTTTCCAATTCCCGGCGGAGCCCGTGATATTGTCGTATTGCAGGTAGCCGCCCGAACCGGCGTTCTTAAGGCCCTGATCCAGGGTTTTCACCAACAGGTCACCCCTGATTTCACACCACTGGTGCTCGCCGCCGAAAGGCAAAACACGCAAGATATCGTATTCGCTCAGAGAGGTGCCCTTCCGCAATACATCATCGACACGGATGGAGCCGACATTGTAGATAGAAGCCTGGATCTTAGCGGCCTTGCCGGCTTCCATCATGCCGTCGGCCAGGATTCTGGTGAGCAGGGTGGAACCGTTGCGGATGCTCGCCTCACGGCCGTCCAGGTCCTCGGTCGGCGTGACGATAGCTTTGTTCGGATCAACGCCCAGCGCCTTAATGGCCTTGTCGAACCACTCCTTAGCCACTTTCAGAGTGGCCGGATCGTCTTTAATGCTCCCGTCAATAACCTTCAGCTTGCTGTCAATATTTAGGTTGCCGGTAGCCGTTTCATAGGTCAGGTGATGAATATAAACGGTTTGGGCATTGGCGTCCGCCTTGAAAACGGGCGTGTAACGAGTATCGCTTTGGGCCTCGTGTTCGTGGCCGCCCAGAATCAAGTCGATCCCGGCAACCTCTTCGCCCACCATTTTATCCTGGGCCATGGACAAGTGGGTGAAACCGATAACGATATCGGCGCCGCCCTCGCGCAGGGCCTTGACATCGCGACGGGCGATCTGAACCAGGTTGTTGTCGTAAACCACGTAATCCCTTTGGGCCTGATTCAAACAGAGGGAGAAAATGCCGACGTTCACCTTGCCGCCCGCGTTGAAAATAAGCCGGGGCGCAACACCGGGAAAGGGATGTCCCATCTTGCGGTGATAGACATTGCCGCTGATCCAGTGGAATTTGGATTCGGCGATGCGATCCAACAGTTGGCTTTCATCGACATCGAACTCGTGATTGCCGAAGGTCATATAATCCAAGCCGAGCGCGTTCATGGCGGCGATCATCTGCTTGCCGGCCAGTCTTTCGCCGTTGATTTTGGCGGTGCCCACGGCCGAGGGGCTGATCAGGTCCCCGGCTAGAAAGACATAGGTATTGGGGTTTTCCTTCTCCAGTTGCTTGCGCAAGGTGGCCACGCGCGCCAACCCGCCCCGGTCGTTACCCAAGGGTAGCAACTCGTAGACATCGTTCATCTGAATCAGGGTAATCTTGACGGAATTGTCTTGCGCGGTGAGTCCAAGACACAAAAAGCCAAGGAAAATAAGCACGGTACGGCGCGTCCAATTCATAACGTTTCTTCCTCCATGCAAGGGGTTTGGATCGATACGCCCATCATGCCACAACCGTCCGCCTGGTCCTAGCAGAATCTTGAGCGATCCCATGTAAGCCGGCAACCTCTTGGAAATCACCGGCAACACGGCTCAAAGCTCATGTCGGCAAGAAAACCGCTGACGGGTAGGCCGGCGCCGGCGTATTTCCGTCCATGCCGGTAATGATCCGATTTCGCGGGTGCTGTTTCCCCAATACCTCGCGCTGGGCCAACGCGTTGACCCTTGCATAGATTTGGGTGGTCGAGATATTGCTGTGACCCAATAGCGCTTGGATGTAACGCATATTCACCCCGTTTTCCAAAAGTAGCGTAGCCACCGTGTGGCGGAAGGTATGCGGGGTCACCTTCTTTTCCAACCCGGCCCGGGCCGTATGCTTTTTCACCAACAAGCGGATCGCTTCTTCCGTCATGCTTTGCCCCTTGTAGTTCATAAAGAAAGAGCGGCTCGGACGATCTGCCGTAAGTTGCCGGTAACGCGCCAGACAGGACAACACCTCCGGTTCACAGATCGGGATGAGCCGTTCGCGTCGCCCCTTCCCGAAAACCCGCACGGTGCCTTCCTCCAGGTCCACATCGTCTCGGGTTAAACCCGCCACTTCCGCCACCCGCATGCCCGTCGCAAACAACATTTCGAAGATGGCCACATCTCTCAACAACAAGCGCTCTCTCGGCTTGGGATTCGCACCTATGCGGCCGGCCTTTTGGTAGAGATAGCGCCACAATTGTTGAATATCGGCCCGTGTCAACACATGCGGCAACCGCTGCTCCAAGATGATGCGAATCTGAAGCTTGCGGAAGGGACTGACAACAATACTGTCCTCCATTTCCAGGAAATGAAACAGGGCGTTCAGTGTGGCGAACTTGCGCTTCACGGTTTTAGGGCCGGCCAGGTTGCTCAAATGCTTGAGGTAGGCGCGCAGGGTCTCCTTGCCGATCTCGCCGATTTTCCGGCTGTGTCGGCCGGCAAGGATGTACTGATTGAATTGGGTTAAGTCGGTGCGATACGCACTCAGAGTTTTTTCCGCCAGGTTTTTCTCATATTGGCAGTGGAACAAGAAGTCTTGAATCGCCTGTTCAAAAATCAAAGAAAAGCCTCCCTTCCCCATGACTCCCCGGGACGCGGAAGACGCTATGGGAAGCTGGAGTTAATCGTTGGTGTATCCAAGATGACGCACCCGTATTCTACGCACAACATATTCGTTCGTTCATGCGAAAGCATGCGTAACATGCTGTTATTTGAGGCACATTACCAACGAACATTTTTTGAAGAAGTTTTTGATCCCTACCTCCCGTTTTTCCCGCAATCAGGATTGATCGGGAGACCGGAATCCCCCGGCGTGCGGTTGCACGCTTATGACTTTTTGGAGGTTGAAACATGCGAATGTTCATGATTTTTTGGGCTCTGCCCGTTTTCAGTCGGTATTACCTGTCCCACATCGCGCCGCCTCACGCCAAGTGAAGTAGGGGCTGGGCGCTCCGTGGCTGAACAGGCCCGTATAGGCGCGGGCGCGGGTCATGGCTACATACACCAGGGCCCGCTCTTCCGTGTCCGCCTCGTGAGCCGATTGCTCGTCCGCCTTTTGCACCGCATCGGCCAGGGGCACCAAACCTCGGTTCACACCGATCACCAACACGTGCTGGAACTCCAGACCCTTGACCCGGTGCATGGTGGCCAGACGCACCCCGGGTTTGCTGTCTTCATGAAGCCCGGTCTCCAGTTTCACGTACGGCATACCCCGCTGCTCCAGCGTACGGGCCATGACCTGTAGTTCCTCATGGGTGCGGGCAACAATGCAGATCTTGTCCGGGTGTACTTTTTCCGGTCCGTCCGGCAAGGCTTCCCGGGCTTGAATGAAGGCAATCACCGCCTCGTTCTGGGCGGCCTGATCCCGGTAATGAAAGAAGTCCGGCGGCGTGCCGTGGAATAAGGATTTGTACGCCTTGTTGTCGTCCGTCCCATTATCCAGATCGTCGACGGGACGACCTTCCAACAGGCGCACGGCCTCGCGGCGGATTTCGTCGGTGGTGCGGTAGTTGAGCCGCAGTTTGTGCGCCCTGCCCACCACCCGGATGCCGCAACGGCCCAGCACCACCCGGTTCCTACCGTAAATGCGTTGATGGGCGTCGCCGACGATGAACAGATCGTCGGGGCCCTCTTCCACCAGGGCGCGTAGCAGGCGGAAAGCCTGGGTGCCCATGTCCTGGGCCTCGTCCACCACCACCGCGGCATAGGGATGTTCTCCCCGGCCGATTAGATGCGCGGCCGCGTCGCGGTAGGCGTCGTCCGGCTCCTTTTTGCGCTGCATCATCAACTGGAGGCGATACTCGTCCAAAACCTGCCAGACCGCAATGCGCTGCCTACGATCGAGCCGCGTGCCCCGACCCACCCGCGAAACCCGCTTATAGCTCTCCAGGGTGTCGATACTGTTGGGCTGCACCACTCGATCCCATTCTTCCCTGAAAAAATTATCCGGCAGGTCGATGCGCTTGCGGACCAGGGCGCGTTCCCATAACTGGTCGCGCAGTTGAGGATCGTAGAGAATGTCGGCCGGGTCCTTGATTTTGCGCAGGTAACGCGCCACCCAACTGTCCAGGTTCACCACCTCGATGCGCTTCATCAGTTCCTCGGAACAAATAGAGCTGAGATTGCTCGATATATCAACGGCCAGGTTACGGGTAAAGGTAGTGAACAAAACCTTGCGTTGCCCGTTCGCCACGTGTTCCGCCAACCATTTGGCCCGGTGCATGGCCACCACGGTTTTACCCGTGCCGGCGCCGCCCAGGACACGCATGGAACCACTCTTGTGACCCGTTACATATTTCTTCTGGGTGGGATGCAGGTACACGCGCCAGGTGGACAAGGGGGTCAGCATCAGGTTCACCAGGGTTTCGTCCTTGTCGAAAACCGCGAACCGGGCGCCGGTCACGGGCCGCTTCAGAGCCTCCTCGAAATCCTCGGGGTCCACACGCTCATGAGGCGACTGATCGCGTTCCGCCAGGATTTCCTCGATGCCGGCGCCGCACAGAGACAGGAACAGGCATTCGTAGGCATCGGCGGGCAACTGCCGGTGGCAGCGGTCCAGATCTTCCTCCGTGCGGATGCGGCGCACCATGTCCACCAGTTCGGGCGGCACGCCCAAGCGCATGAGTTGTTCCGCCGGCATGTGAGCAAAGGGCGCGGGCATTGCTTCAGCCGGCGGCGCTTCGGGTTCGGCGGCGGGGGTGACCACGGACGGCGGTTCGAAGACAGGCGGCGGGGTTTTCTGAACCTGGTAGACCTGAATGGCGCCGCTCTCCGGGTTGATGCTGCATTTGTGTCGGCGCGCCCATTGGTAGGCTTCATCGTGGTTATCGACCCAGAGTAGGAGATAGACATTTCCCTCGGCCGGGTGTAGGACGATCGCCCGGTATTTGCCGTCGATGCGGATGGAGCGCATGTGCGGATGGGCATTGCGGATCTTTTCGTAGTTCAGACCGGACGCGGTTGGATTTTTGCGGAACTGGGTGATGCGTCGCGATGCCTTACCCTGGATGGTTTTGGGCAAACGGCTGAAGGCATCGAAAAAGTCGGAGGCAATGGCGACAATCAGGTTTTTGGTCATGACTTACTCCAGGTTCAGCGTCAAAAGTCCAGGTAGCCGATGTTGCGTAGGTTTTGGAAGAAGTTCACCGTCTTTCGCAGGGTATCCTTGTCCTGATCCGAAATGCCGTCGGGATCGAAATGCATTACCTCGTTGCGGATACGTTTCACCTCGTAAAGCGGCCGGAGAAATGTCCCGCGGTCCATGCCCTCCATCTTCAGTCGCTTCCAGTTTTTCTTAATGCCGAACAAATATTCACCGAAAGTTAGATCGGCTGCACTACGGGCATTTTGGCGACGCCTATCGTCGCGGAAGTGGACCATCTCGCGAAAGTCTTTGAGCTGAAACCGGTCATCCATGATGTTGCGTAGACAGGTCTCGATTTCGCCGATTAACAAAAAAGGTTCGCCCAATTCGCCGAACTGGGTGCCCAGGTCCGCATTGGTCACGATGCCGCCCAGGCTGCCGTCACCCTTGCATACCAGGATGCATTCATGTGCCACGATCAAATTGGCGGCCTTGAAAATAGAGTCATCCTCATCCAGGGTGACCACATCTTTGTCCATAAAGTCGCGCACCAACTCGCCGCTCAGCCCCAAGGTGAAGCGGTGACTAATCGATCGCCAGCTCAGCAGGCCCGCCAAACCACCTTTGTGCATCACCGGCAATTGGGAATAGTCGTTCTGCAACATGTGGGTCACGGCGGCTTGTATCCTGGTTTCCGCCGTGGTTGTCAGGGGACGATGGTTGGCCGCGTTCAACCGACGTAGCTTGAAGGTGGGTTCGACAACATTCTTTTTGACTACCGGCTCAACCGTGTCGGTCTCCTTTTCCCGCTCCGGCCGCTCGGGCTTGGGACTGTCGACAGGCTTTTTGTCGCTTTTGACCGACTTGTCCAGGAGGTGAAAGCCCATGGTGATATCGTCGATGAAAGCGCCCTCGAAATCCGGCACGGTTTCCAAACCGACATCGCGCAATGCACGACGAACACGGCTGACCACATTGGGTCCGCGACGAAAGGCGTTGAACCAGCCCAATAGAACGCGGGGGCTGGTTTTGGGGCTTTGTCCCTGTTCCAGATCCTTGCGCACATCTCTCAGTTCGAGCGGCACTTGGATCGTATCGAAGTCGTGTTCGATCGGAAGTCGGTTCATCAGGCATCCTCCAAAAGGGCGTCCACCCACGCCGTGCCCCGGCCTAATTCGATGACGCGCCAACGCGCCTCTTTCCACCTGGGCGCGGTTTGGGCGAGCACGTCGGAAAAAACCAACGCAACCCGCTGATCGGGCCAGGCCATTTCCGCCTCCGCAACCACCACATTGCGCGCGTCGCAAAGCTCGAAACCGAACACGGGCGGCGGCAGATCGGCCTCGGCCAACCGGGTGAGATGCGGAACCAGGTCCGGGTCCGCTTCCTCGTCCAAGGCGGTTCGCCAGGCCGGCGAAAACGACGGCGGCGTCTCTTTCAGACGGCTCGCTTCGGTACAGACCATGCGATGGTAGCCGCCTTCCCGAGCATGCTCCCGCTCCATGAAGGCGAACGGCCAAACAAGCCCGCCTCTGCGTGGAAGCGCTCAAGAACCGACCCACCAAACCCTGGGAGTGTGAGGTGATCCATGTGTAGGGTACACCCCCCTGGACGCGCACGCGCATGGCTCCGGCGGTTCTCCCTGGGCGCGCGCATCCTGCGTGCATGGCTCCGGCGGTTCCCCCTGGGCGCGCACGCATCCTGCGTGCATGGCTCCGGTCGTTGGTTTTTCTTGGGTTATGGGGTTGTCCCACGGGATTTCGCCTCGCTTCGCGTGGCGCGAATCTCGGCTTGCAATGCACGCTGGAAGCGTGCGCGCCCAGGGGGTTGCACCCCCGTGCACGGAGGTGCCGCTTGCATAAGATCGGAGCGAAGCACCCCGTTTACGGAGCCTGCACGGTCCTGTACTGTCGCATGTTCCGAGGCGATGACCTTGAAACGATCGTGGAAGGAATGTACGGCCGTGTGGTGGCCGCGCCGGTAAGCGAGCGTAGAGCGGTCGTGGCCGAGGCGGTAACCGCCGTAGTGGGTTGCCTGGCCGAGCGTGAAAGACTGTTGATGCGAGACGAAGTGAAAATGCAATGGGGTTTCGATCCCTTGGGAGACGATGTCCCGTTCGTCACCATCACGGAAAGAAATTTCAAGCGCTGGCCGCTGTCCTGGATCGAGTCCGCCCACCGCATCCGCCAGGCGGACCGGGTATGAATAACAAGACGCACTTCCACGGCCTTGAATTTCTGACATACCTATGTAAAAATATACAAAAGATTGATAACTTTAGGCCAAAAGGAGGTAGTAATTGGAAAAGCTAAAAAATACGAATTTATCCCTTGAAAAGCTAAAAAATACGAATTTATCCCTTGAAATCTTAAATTTTTGGAAGATGCAAATATCAGAACTTTTTGAAGACAGGAGAAAGCGCTATGTTTTACAGGAGCAAATGATTCACAGAGCATGCCTTTTGGCAGCTGGTGTTGTCGCAGCTGCTGTGGCCGGAAAAATTACTTCGGTCAAGGACCCAGAGCCTAGAGTATATGCATTAATCTTTCTGGCTTACTCCATTGTTAACATAGCTTTTCTACAAAATTGGCTAGTTAATATGAATTTTTCACACGGATGCACTGTAAAAATAACGCTATTAAAGTTTAAAATAGCTGATAAAATTCTAGACGGTAATGTCAAAGATCTATCTTTTAAGCTAGGAGGTTATGGCTGGTTTCACGCTCTTCCAATTTACTTTTTTGCAGCTCTTGGTGCAATAGGAATAGTTATTGTTTTTCGAGACAGTATCTTAGAACAGTGGATCTTTTTAGCGGTCAGTTTAGGCTTACTTTTATTAATATTCCTATTGGGTGTCTACCAATACATAAAGCACAACGCCTACGAAGAAGAGTATAAGAATGCGGAGAAGGGCATCGCAAGCGATTGCAAAACCACCTGGACGTGGTTCCGAAAGTCGGCAAAAACTAAAAGGACATCCTGACGGCGGAGGAACACGCAGAATTGCTGGAACGGCTGACCGAGGTTAAAGGCCAGGTCGTATTGAGCGGTTACGCTACGCCGTTGTACGAGTTCAAACTAGAGTCATGGCATCGCAGCACAATCGACGCGAGAAGCCAAAACGGCGAGCGCGAGGAAGTGCTTTGGAGTAACCGAGAGCCGCCGAAGAAGCCGGAGCAGGAATCATTCGTTTGGTGAATCCGGGTCTCTTTCCTCAATCGCCCCCTTGGATAGGGCGTATTCACGAAAACCTTCAGGGGCGTTTTTAATTCCGAAAATGTTGGTCCTCTCGTAACTGATAACATGTTGCCAGTTTACAGTCCCAAGCAGGTCGGCCCCACGCAGATTCGCCTCACGCAGGTCCGCCCCAAGCAGGTCCGCCAGAACGCCCGCCCTGTGCAGGTTCGCCCCACGCAGGTCCGCCCAACGCAGGTCCGCCCAACGCAGGTCCGTCCAACGCAGGTCCGTCCAACGCAGATCCGCCTCATGCAGGTCCACCCTGTGCAGGTTCGCCCCACGCAGGTCCGCCCAGGACAGGTCCGCCCCACGCAGGTCCGCCCCGACCAGGTACGCGCGCAGCTTCGCCCCGCTCAAATAAAAGGTGTAATCAGGGTTAATAGGGTGGATTAGCCTAATTAGATAGGGCAGGTTTTGTATAACAGGCTTTTCGGCACAAACAAAAACCCAATAGAGTAAACCTCCTAGCACGTTTACTTCTGTCAAAAACGGATTTGTATTTTGCCGGTTCTCTTTTTCAATCAGAAACCTGTGGTCACTTGCCGCATTGAGGAAGGCCGTCAGTTTCCCACCAAGGACTTCTTCTTGTTTCGACCGGTCACGCAGGAAAGGGAGATGGTCTTCAAAGGACATGGTGGACTTACCGAGAATGTAGTAAATGTCTCCGGCAACATATGCGCAACCCCTATCAACGTCATCAAGGCTGAAAACCTCCAAAGCTTCGGTTAATAGGGAATAAAGGGCCTCAACTGTCAAATGATCGCGGATGGATTTGTGGATAAATGCAAATACATCCTCATTAACCCCCTCAAAATAGAATCCTACGGCCAAATCCCGAATGGTCTGTTTGATATGTTTTTCGGTAAACAGCTCTTCAAGCCGGAAGAACTTCTTCCGTTCCTCCAATTCCATAGCCAGTTCCCGCAGGAGTATATGCTCATCGCCCTTGCGAAACATCAAAAAGGCAACCATTTGCAGAAAGCGGGTATAGGTTTTTTCATCAGGCAAAGATGAAACCCCTTTATCTTCATGGTGCTTTTTTTGATATGTCCAAGAAACGATTGTCTCGTAGATCAGGCCCCTCGTGATGCGTTCCTTTGGTATATCCTTAAGCATGGCGATACCGAGTGGATCTGCCAGGATTCGGGCCGAGATGGTCAACAAGATGGGTTGACGGATTAACTGGTCCAGATGATGGGACGTCAGGGTATAGCGGTCGATGGTCTTCTCCGGTTTCTTGATACGGTTGTATTTAGCCAGCCATGAGTCCACCTGGTCTGAATTGAAGTCTTGAATCTCGAAGGTACGATAATCCCCTACAAAATGTCGTTTGACCTGACCTACAAAAAGGGTTCGCCCGGTTAGGATAAGGTTCAATCTCGAATCCTCGTGATCATTCACGCGCTTCGCGAGCATGAAGATATCCCGAGTAAAATGAGCAAGGGTATCGGTGCCGTCACCTATCTGACGCTCATCCATGCCGTCAAGAATCAGAACGGTTCGCCTACCATGGAAAAATGATTCCTCTTTGATAAAGGGCGTTATCCTTTGTAGGGTATCGAGGAGACTGGACCTAAGGTCACCCAGGTTCTTGAACTCGTAGAAAAGCAGGGTGTCCGTCGCATCGGCCGGGTCCATAACCAGGACTTGTGTCAGCATCCGCATACTGGAAGTTTTTCCATGCCCCGGCTGACCGTGTAAAACAATAGGCTCCGTGAACTCGGCAATGGAGGACTTCAGTGATTGTAAAAGATCGGGCACCTCACGACCGCCAACCCCCTCTTTGCTCGGTTTATACATGGCGGTGGGGGAGATATAAATACCCCATAAAGTAAGGTCAGGCTCTATAGGCAACGGCCCGTCTACTTTTTCAAGTGTTTGCTTGAGGTGTGCGCGATACCCAGGCAACCAATCGGGTTGGTCTTCATCTTCCAACTTTGTCAGCTTAGCCAGTGTCTTGACAACGCTAAAGGGTTTCCCGTCGAGGATATCTGCCCCCAGATTAATCCACCATTCGGCATCCGGTTTCTTTTTGACCATTGGACTTCCTTTATTCTTTTGTCCAGGATTATAAACCGAAAAGCCGCTTCGCCGCTCATGGAAACACTTTCGCTCGCTCAGTATCACACGTCGGGCACCCGTCGAACGGGCTATGCGGGAAACATCGTCGGCAATGATACGGCGTGGTTTTGCGCGTGGTGCGGTGATGAACAATTACCATGCTCATCTCCTTTTTGTATTGCGCAAAACAATCAACCGGCAAGCAGCAGGGCCTTGGCTACCTGATCCGCGTTGGTTTTCTCAGCGAATCGGGCCTTGCCTTCGTCGCTCAATTGGCTCATGTAGTACTCGATTTCATCCGGGGTAAACGAGACGTCCACATCCTTGACCTCAGGATAGGCTTGCTCACGGAGCCACCTGGCCCACCGCTGAATCGCCCGTTTCTTGCCGCGGTTGTCCAGGCTATAGTAGCTATGGCCGGTCACATCCCTGCTTTCAAAGGAGTGCTGAAGAAGGACATCGATAATGGGTTTCGGCATGCCGAGGTAGTTGGTGCCGTATTGGGCAAGGCAGTTACGAGTATCGTGAGGGGAGATCCGCCGGCTGCCGACTCGCTCGCATAGTTCGGTGAACACATCCCGCACCGTATCGGCGGAAGTCTTGAAGACGCGGCCGGT
>JAAUYB010022114.1_pt1 | contig 12966 bp, 10 predicted proteins | sample 7278071 | NCBI WGS metagenome assembly JAAUYB01 (sample SAMN14350121, study PRJNA611818) | marine sediment metagenome | isolation source: surface marine sediment (1.8m) | place: French Polynesia: Moorea | collected 2018-08
CGAAATCCTGCTGGTCGAGGAAAAGCACGCCCTGATGACCCGCATGGGCCAGAAGGAGCTGCGCGTCGAACTGACCGCCCCGCTGACCGCGCTGCCCGAGGCGCTGGCGCGGTCAGGGGGGCGGTCAGTTCGACGCGGAGTTCCTTCTGGCCCATGCGGGTCATCAGGTTGTCTTTGGCTTCGACCAGCAGGATTTCGCCCTTGTTGATCACGCCGATGCGGTCGGCAATCGCCTCGGCCTCTTCGATGTAATGCGTGGTCAGGATGATGGTGACACCGTCGCGCTTCAGCTCGGCCACGGTTTCCCACATGTCGCGGCGCAGCTCGACATCGACGCCGGCGGTGGGCTCATCGAGAAACAACACCCGCGGTTCGTGGCTGAGCGCCTTGGCGATCAGCACCCGGCGTTTCATCCCGCCCGACAGTTCCATGATCCGCGCATCACGCTTGTCCCAGAGCGAGAGCTTGCGCAGCACGTCCTCGATCAGCGCGTCATTGCGCGGCTTGCCGAACAGGCCGCGGGAAAAGCGCACCGTGTTGATCACCTTTTCAAAGGGTTCGAGGTTGATCTCTTGCGGCACCAGGCCAATCAGGTTGCGCGCGTGCCGGTAGTCGTGGACCACGTCATGGCCGCCCACGGTGATCTGGCCCGAGGTCGGCAAGGTGATGCCGCAGATTGTCGAGATCAGGGTGGTTTTGCCCGCGCCATTGGGGCCGAGCAGGGCGAGGATCTCGCCCTCTTCGATATCGAGGCTGGCCCCCTTGAGGGCCTCGAACCCGCCGGCATAGACCTTGCGCAGGTCCCTGATTTCCACCATCGCGGCCATGTCCGGCCCCTCCGTTCCCGTTGCGCAGGCGGGCAATCTAAACGGCTTGGTTCAGAACGCAATGTGCAAATGCGCATAGCTTTCATGCGGATGTCGCATTCGGGATGGCAACGTGGCCTGCCGGGCGCTAGGGGCAAAGGTATGAGTGACAGTGCCAACCGCCCGGGCCTGGGCATCCTGTTCATCTGCGCCGGGATCGTTGCGATTTCGGTCAACGACATGCTGATCAAGCTTTTGTCGGGCGGCTATCCCTTGCATCAGATCGTGTTTGTCCGCTCGGCGATCGGGCTGATCTTTACCTTTACGTTTTTGCGGATGGAGGGGGGGCTGGTGCTGTTGCGCACCCGGACGCCGTTTCTGCATATGCTGCGCGGGCTCCTGGTGGTCTTTGCCAATCTGGCGTTTTACGCCGCGTTCGCGGTGATGCCGCTGGCGCAGGCCACGGCGCTGTTCTTTGTGGCGCCGCTGTTGATCACGCTCTTGTCGATCCCTTTGTTGGGCGAAAAGGTGGGGCCGCTACGGCTGGGCGCGGTGGCGGTTGGGTTTCTCGGCGTGCTGGTGATGCAGCAGCCCTGGCGCGCGGATCTGGAGCTTTCGCGGCTGGTGTTACTGTTGCCGGTGGTGGCCGCGCTGCTTTACGCGCTGATGCAAGTGCTGACCCGTCGGCTGGGGGTGAGCAGCAAAGCCTCGGCCATGGCGATCTACATCCAGACGACGTTCCTGGTGGTGTCGGCGGGGTTCTTCGTGGTGGCCGGTGACGGGCGCTTTGCCGAAGGGGTCGAGAATGACAGTGTGCAATTCCTGCTGCGCGCCTGGGTGGTGCCGCCGGCCGAGGATCTCTGGGTCTTTGCCCTGATCGGCTGCGCCGCGGGGGTGATCGGCTACGCTTTGAGCGCCGCCTACCGCCTCGCCGACGCCGCCACCATCGCGCCCTACGAATATCTCGGCCTGCCGCTGGCGATCCTCTGGGGCTGGCTCTTCTTCGCCGAATGGCCCGTGCCCTCCACCTGGATCGGCTGCACCCTAATCATCGGCGCGGGCCTCTTCGTGTTTCTGCGCGAACAAGCCCGCGCCGCGCCGTCGCCGGGGAGAAGAGCGCGTTGGGGGCGGCGGTAGGGAGAAGGTTTGCTGTCGAGCAGACTGAGAGTAAGTGTTGTTTACAGCGAACCTAAGGCCATTCATGTCATTCTTCTGAAAGGTAACTTGGGTCTCTGCCGGCAACATGGCCCGACAAAAGCCTATGTGAAGCGTGTTCAAAAGCGAAATTGTTGGTGGACTAAGGCAAGTGCATGGTAGACTGCGATAAAACCGAATTTAGGTGAATAAAGGATATTGGACGCTATGAGCAAATCGGCAGCTACGCAACAAGTTATTGGTATTTTCGCAACAATAGCAGCTATATTTGCGGTGACAGGATCCCTTTTTTCTGTCTTCTTTGCAGGCGACTATCTAAAACTTGAACCAACACAGGATTTAGCCGAACTCCGCAAAAACATCATTGCTGTACAACAAGAAGAGCTGGACGGACTTCGTAGGGAAATTTTGGGTGATGTATCGGCATTTCTTGAAAGCGTACCGATTCCCGAAGGTACCGAAGTAAACGCGCAAATCAAGCGCTTGGACGGAAGAATTGATGAGGCTATCGAGAAGTTGCGAATAGTAGATACTATCGCTACAGCAATTCAAGAAAGTCCAGAGAGAGCAATGTCGATACCCATACTTCGCCGTGACGTTGATGCAATAAGCGAGGAAGTATCAGAAGACCTGCTTTCAATCAGAGGTGAGATAGATAGAATTTACGACTTAGGAAAATGGTTCCTAGGATTGATTGGAACTATGGCGATTGGTGTATTGGGGCTTGCGGTTGGCAACCTACTCAAGGGGCGTGAATAAACAGAGGTCCGTAGAAGAATTATAATTGTTATTAGTATATGATCTTCCACTGTCATAGGATAGTCATTTTCAATGTTCTTTTGGTCTGAAAGTGGGCTTATGGGCGCCAAGCAGTCAACCGGTAAACGGCATGAGAGTACTAAACCACCCCGCACCGTGTCGATCATCAACTGCACATTGTCCGGGTCAGCATCCGGTGTGATCCCGTGGCCGAAGTTGAAGATGTGGCGGCATGGGAGAAGGCTTTGACCACGCAGCGGGTCTCGTCGACCAGGGCTTGGCCGCCGGTCACCATGTGGGAGGACGCCAGGTTGCCCTGCACGCAGCCGCCCGGTTGCACGTGTTCGGCGGCCCATTCCGGGATCACGCTGTCGTCGAGGGCGACGCAGTCGGCTTGGTCTCTTCGTGTTCCCAAGAGACAAAGCCCGCGCGGGCCCTTCCCTGGGAAGAAGAGCACGTTGGGGGCGGCGGTGGGTGGGCGTCGATGTGGCGAAAACCGAGGATTGGCGGCTATGCGGGTTTTGCAGCCATTCGGTTGTCATTTTTGAGCGCAACGCGCCCGCCCCGTGGGGGCGGTTCGGGCGCTGCCCGTGCAGGGCACGGGCATTGTGGGTCGAATGCAATAGGCTAGATCGGGATGCAGGGGATCCCACACATGATGCAGCGACGCCGCATCCCGGTGAAATCAGGGTAAGCTGCAACGCCGCGGGCCGGAGTGGGCTATAGACCGATCGAGACAGGGAATTGCTTGGACACTCTTTCAACGTGGCGTTACCATCCTGACAAAGCGGCCGCACGGGTAGCGCGGAACTGGTGTGCAATTCGACGGTCGCACATCCGGCAATCTCAAAGCGAAAGGACAGGATTATGCGATCTATCTTGGCGGCTGTATTGGTGTTTGGGCTTGCTATGATGGCACATGCCGAAACAGCCTTTCCGACGGGTCGGGTCATTCTTACAGTCGGCGGCGACCTCGGCGTTTCGAACGGACCTGGCGCCAACGAGGAGGACTACAACTTTTTTGGCTATCTCGACCTCGAATTCAAGAATTCGATGTCCTTTGACGAGGCCATGCTCGCCGCCCTGCCGCAACACGAGATCCGCGCCACCCTGCTCGATTTGGGACGCGAGATCGCCTATACTGGCCCCCGCCTCAGTGACGTCATGCGCGCCTCCGGCGCCGAGGGCAAACGCGCCATGCCGACGGCTTTCGACGGCTATGTCGCCGAGATCGAATGGGACATGATCCTGCAATACGAGCCGATCCTGGCCACTCATGGCGACGGCGAACCCTTGGTGGTCGGCAAACTCGGCCCCTTGATGGTCGTGTTCCCGGTGGTAGAGGACAAGGAGCTCTATGACAGTTTTGAGGCGTTGCAGGTCTGGGCGATGTTCTTCCTAGGTGTCGAATAGCGCGCCACTCACTCTTTGGGGCGGCATTTCTTTGTCAACCCATCGCTCATCACACTGCATCCAATTGACAGCTTGGGCTGCAAGCTGCCGCTGATCAGCCTTTCGGAAGACGCTTACCCACCCCGCACCGTATCAATCATCAGTTGCACATTCTCCGGGTCGGCGTCCGGGGTGATGCGGTGGCCGATGTTGAAGATGTGGCGGCATGGGAGAAGGCTTTGACCACGCGACGAGTTTCGCCCACGAGGGCTTGGCCTTGACAATGTGGGAGGACGCCAATTTGCCCTGCACGCAGCCGCCCGGTTGCACGAGTTCGGCGGCCCATTCCGGGGTCACGTTCTCGTCGAGCGCGATGCAGCCGGCGGCGGTCGCTTCGTGTTCCCAAGAGACCAAGCCCGCTCGGCCCCTTCTCCGGGGAGAAGGACAAAGTGGGGGCGGCGGTAGGTGGGCGTCGATGTGGCGAAAGACGAGGAATGGCGGCTATGCGGATTTTGCTGCCGTTCGGTTTTCATTGAACGCAACGCGCCCGAACCGAGGGGTGGGCGAGAAGCGCCCGCCCCTTGGGGGCGGTTCGGGCGCTGCCCGTGCAAGGCACGGGCATTTGGTCCGGATGCAAGGGAACCACTCTGGGCCCAGAGCCGCCAGTTGGCTGGAGAAGAGTCCAGGCCTACCCACCCCGCACCGTATCGATCATCAACTGCACATTCTCCGGGTCGGCGTGGATCAGCTCAATCATTCAGGGCTGACGCTGACGATATAGGCCCAGACATCGCGGGCTTCCTGCTCGGTGCCGAGCTTGTAAGCTTTGCGCGACCTTGCCGCGCCATCATTGAGTGTTTCGCGCAGATAGGTGCGCGGGTCCGTCACGTATTGAACGAACGCCTCTTCCGTCCAACCATCCGCCATCATGGTGCCGAGCAGGACAAACGCATCTCCGTAGCGGAACCCGTCGACAGATCCGGGCGTTCGGCCGAACAGACCGTAAAGGTTTGGAGCGGTACGCGCACCGCGTTGGATAACCTCGCCATCAGGGCTGACAATCATGTGGCATGAGCGGCACTTGCTGTAGACCTTTTCACCCGTGGCAGCATCACCCGTGGCATGCCCGCCCGCTGTTACAGGACCAGCCGTGGCAAGCGCCAACGCAGTCGCTAAGACATGCTTCATACGGTTTCTCCGTCTCGTCCTGTTGAAACAACGCGCAACAACCCCTGCGGAGTCAATTGTCAGTTTTCCTAATGTGCGAATTTCTTGAGGCGCAAGGCAACGCGATGCCGATGTCGTGCTTGTCGGTTTCGAGCGCGTTGGCCAGGCTGCGGTTAAGCTGGGCTCATCGCTTCTAAATGCGCGCTTTGGAATGTCGCTCACCCGCCCCGCACCGTATCGATCATCAAATGCACGTTATCCGGGTCGGCGTCCGAGGTTATCCCGTTATGGAGGTAGAGGGCTTGGCCGTCGGGCGCTGGGGGAGGCGGTAGGCAGCTGTTGCTCCGGGTTGTATAGTCAAGAACGGATGTTGTGCGGGCTCTGCAGGCTTTCGAGTCCGTTCATCGCATGTCAGCTTTTGCACGACACGAGGGAGGATAAATGGCCCGGACTGTTCGATCTGCGACGACGGATGATATCCCGGAAATGATCGCGCTTTTGCTGATGGATGCCGCAGAGCGCTATGCGAAGGACGCCGTGTTGTGGCGGATCGCCGACGATGCGTCGGCGCAGATCGAAACGGCGCTGACATTGGCGATGACCGCAGATCAGCAGCCTTTTCGGCAATTCTGGCAGGTCGCGGTCGATGGTGGCAAGGTGACGGGCGTGGTCCATTCCATGATGCTCCCTGTCCCGCCGATCTATGCGGGAGCGTTTGGGGATCCGGGGCTCATTCTGCCGGATTCGTTTGTCGCTCCAGAGGCCCTGGACGGCACCGTCGAAGACCTTGTCGCGGCAGCGGAAGCGGCCCTGCGGGACGCCGGCGCGCGGATCATCCTGTCATCTTATGTGTCAGGTCAGGACTGGCAGGATGTGTATCAGCGCGCAGCCTATGAGCCTCTGACGCTCTATCTGTCCCGCTCGGATTTGAAAGAGAAACCGATGCCGTCCGGTATCCGGCCTGCCACGGGGGACGACATTCCCGGCATCGTTGCGCGCAGTGCGGAGAGGCGGCGCGTTCTATCCGACCTCGACCCGTTCTGGGAAACGCACCCGGAGGCGGATGGCCGGTTTGGCGCATGGATGACCCGCAGCCTAACGCTCCGCGATCGGGACATGCTGGTTATGGGGGCACACGCCAGTGTTGACGGCTATGTCATCGCACAACCGGCGTCGCGCCTGCATTTCCCGCCGGCACATGACATCAGTGGAACGGGTGTGATCGATGACTATCACCATCCGGATTTGGCCGATCCAGAAACGATGGCCAACGGCGGAGAGGGCGCTGCCGCGCTGCTGCAAGCCGCTGAGACCGCGTTCGCCAAGAGAGGGACGCAAACTGCGTTTGTCGTCTGTCCAGCCGCGTGGCGATCCAAGATCGAGCTGTTGGAGGATTCCGGTTACGAGACGGCCATGGTTTGGTCGATCAAGCGCTAAACTTAAATCGGACACGCATGTTCGGCGGAGAGCCAGTTATTTGGACTCAAAGATGCAAAAGAACCATGAGGCTTTAACGCGCCTAAGCCATCGGCGCCGGCCACTTCGTGTCCCCAAAAGAACAAACCCGCGCCGCGCCGTCCCCAAGCCGCAGGGCCAGGTAGCGACGGCGGTAGGCGGGCGTCTATGTGACGAAAGACGAGGAATGGCGGCAAAGCAGACGAAGCGGGCAGTGCTCATCTAGGCAACAGCGTCCGCTTTGGGCAGGCGAGCCCAGATGAATCCTGTCGCAAGCGTGAGCATCACAGCCAGGGTTGTAATGACGGATTTGGCGATTGTTACGGTGCTGGTGGCGTAGACCAACGATCCCGACAGATCGGGCCAACCATAGATCATCGCCACGATCCCTAGGTTCTCGATATAGTCGAACAGCGCACTGCCGACCGCGAAGGCGACGCCAAGATGGACAAGTCTTCTATTGGGCATGCGTCGTCCAAACCAGCAGATGGTGCTGCTCAGTGTGAGCGCGAGCAAGGCCGGATAGAGCGTATCCAGAGGAATCTGGCGGCTGAGATAGTATGCACGCCCATCCGCTCCCAATGCATCGAGAAGCGTCGCGGCATCCGAGGGACCGTAACCGAAGGGCCGCATGTCAAATGGCACCTGCCCCGAGACAAATTCGAGATGCGCGAGTGTGATGCCGACCATTGCGACGTAAACGGATGTCGCAAGCAATGTTGCGCCAATCGCGATCTTTCCGTAGTGCTGTGACAGGTGTCTGTGCATCGCTTGTGTCCTCCTTGACCTCTGCCATCCATGCCAAAGAACGCGCTCATCCACATTATCATTTGATAAGGTCTGCCAAGATGGATCTGAGGACTTTCCTGACGCAGTCGCCTGACCTGGCAGACGTCGCTTGCGTGGATGACTTTGCAGCTCATTGGACACCGGTGCGCCTCAGCAGAGGGGCCCATGCGAACCACCAGGGACAACCCGAAAGGAATGAGTACATCGTCTTGGACGGATGCTTGTCGAGCAGGATTTGCGACCAGGACGGCAAAGAAGTCTGCGTCGGGTTCTTCGTGGGGCCCTGCGTTGTCACGCCGAATATCGCAAGAACACGCGAGGGTATCTCGCTTGTGTCCATTGCGGCAACGACCGATGCTTCGCTTGCCCGGATCGACACGGACCTGCTTGCGGATCTGATGGTTTCAACTCTGCCCATCCGGCATTGGGCGAACGCGGTTCTGCGAGACGCACTGGCCGAAAAGGCGGAAAGAGAGTGGTGCCTCGCGGCTCTTGGAGGGGCCGACCGACTCATATGGTTCCGCCAAGCATTCCCAGGTTATGAAACCAAGTTTGCCCATTCCTTGATTGCATCGTTCTTGGGGATCACACCAGTCACGCTGAGCCGCCTGCGCGCCCGCGACAACCACAAGTAGCAAACGGACAATTGTGCGAGGTGCAGCATCCGTCGAAATGGGCTCAAAACTGCCAATCAGCCTGCATAGAGACTGAACTCACCCACCCCGTACCGTATCAATCATCAGTTGCACATTCTCTGGGTCGGCATCCGGGGTGATGCCGTGGCCGAGGTTAAAGATGTGGGGGCCTTGGGAGAAGGCTTTGACCACGCGGCGAGTCTCATCGACCAGGGCTTGGCCACCGGTCACCATGTGGGAGGACGCGAGGTTGCCTTGCACGCAGCCGCCCGGTTGGACGTGTTCGGCGGCCCATTCCGGGGTCACGCTGTCGTCCAGCGCCACGCAATCGGCGCCGGTTTTGGCGTGGAAGCCGACATAGCCTTCGCCTGCCTGGCGCGGGAAGGCGATCACGGGCAGGCCCGGAAAGCGGGCCTTCATTTCCTGGGTGATGATCCGCGCGGGCTCTTGCGCGTAGCGGATGAAATCCTCGCCTTTCAGCGACCCGGCCCAGCTGTCGAAGATCTTGACCACCTCGGCCCCCGCTTCGACCTGCTTTGACAGGTAGTCGATGGTGGATTCGGTCAGCCGCTCGATCAGTTGGTCGAACACCGCGCGGTTTTCGGCCTTGAGCGCATGCGCCGGGCCCTGATCCTTCGTCCCCTTGCCGGCGATCATGTAGGTCGCGACCGTCCAGGGCGCCCCGGCAAAGCCGATCAGAGTGGTCTCGGACGGCAGTTCCCGCGACAGGATCCGCACGGTTTCATAGACCGGGTTCAGCGTGTCGTGGATCATCTCGCCGCAGCCAAGATTGTCGAACTCCTCCTGCGTGGTCACGGTCGTCATCCGCGGCCCTTCACCGGTGACAAACCACAGGTCGACGCCCAAAGCCTGTGGCAGCAAAAGGATGTCGGCAAAGAGGATCGCCGCGTCGAACCCGTAACGCCGGATCGGCTGCAAGGTGACCTCGGCCGCCAGCTCGGGGTTGTAACACAGCGACAGGAAATCCCCGGCCTCCGCCCGCGTCGCCCGGTATTCCGGCAGGTACCGCCCGGCCTGGCGCATCATCCAGATCGGAGGGGTGGGCAGCGTCTCGCCCGCCAGAGCGCGCAGGATGGTCTTGGTCATCTTGGGGTGTCCTTTCCGGTTTACACCCGTTCCTCTGACGTCGGCGGCAATATGTCAAGAAAGGGCAGGTTGTCAGGGCAAGTTGACGCGTCTAAAGCTACTGTTATGACACAAGATTTGCCCAGCCCCACCGCCCCTCTGAAAATCGGTACCCGCGGCTCGCCGCTGGCACTTGCCCAGGCCAATGAGACGCGGGAACGCCTGTCTTTGGCGTTTGATCTGCCCGAGGACGCGTTCGAGATCGTGGTGATAAAGACGACGGGTGACAGGGTGCTGGACCGGCCGCTGAAAGAGATCGGCGGCAAGGGGCTCTTCACCAAGGAGATCGAAGAGCAGATGTTGTCGGGCGAAATCGACATCGCCGTGCATTCGATGAAGGACATGCCGGTGGCGCAGCCCGAGGGGCTTTTGTTGGATTGCTACCTGCCGCGTGAGGATGTGCGCGATGCGTTCATCTCAGACACGTTTAGCGCCATTGCCGACCTGCCCGAGGGAGCGACGGTGGGGTCGTCCTCGCTGCGCCGTCGGGCACAGCTTTTGCACCAGCGGCCCGATCTTGAGGTGGTGGAGTTTCGCGGCAACCTGCAGACGCGGTTGAAGAAGCTGGGGGATGGGGTGGCGTCTTGCACGTTTCTGGCGATGGCGGGGCTGAACCGGTTGGGCATGGACGAGGTGCCGAAGACGCCAATCGATACCGACGACATGTTGCCGGCGGTGGCGCAGGGCGCGATTGGGATTGAACGGCGCGAGGATGACCAGCGGGCGCAAGAGATGCTCGCGGCGATCCACGACACGGAAACCGGCCAAAGGCTGGCGGCGGAACGGGCCTTCCTCACCGCACTGGATGGCTCTTGCGAAACCCCAATCGCCGGCCTCGCTGAACTAGACGGCCCCAATCTGCGCTTGCGTGGCGAGGTGCTGCGTCCCGATGGTAGCGCCGCCCATAGCGGAGAACTCAACGGCCCCATCGCTGACGGGCCCGAGATGGGCCGCACATTGGCCCGCCAACTGCTCGACGCCGGCGGCCCAGGCTTTTTCGACTGGCACTAGCAGCCAATGGGACGGCGGGCGGGGCGCGTTTCGGCAAAGCCGAAACAGCGCCGCATGCCGTCACAAGGTCAACACCGTCTGCCCGGTGGTCTGCCGCGCCTCAAGCGCGCGATGTGCATCCGCCACCTCGTCCAAAGCAAAGCGCTGCGCCACCCGGATCTTCACATCGCCCGACGACACCTTGGCAAACAGCATCGCCGCCATCTCCTGGCAGGTCTGATGATCGGCAATATGAGTGAACAAGGTCGGCCGCGTGATCTTCAATGACCCCTTCGGCCCCAGAAGCCCGATATTGAACGGCGGCACCGGCCCCGAGGCATTGCCAAAGGAAATTATCATCCCCAGCGGCTTGAGACTGTCCAAAGAGCCCTCAAACGTATCCGCCCCCACCGCATCCATCACCGCATCCACCCCGGCGCCATCGGTCAACTCACGCACCCGCGCGGCCCAATCCTCGGACCGGTAATTGATGCAGGCCTCCGCCCCGTGTTCCAGCGCCAAGGCGCATTTCTCATCGGTGCCCGCGGTGCCGATCAGACGGATACCTTCGGACTTCGCCCATTGGCAGGCGATCAGCCCGACCCCTCCGGCGGCGGCGTGAAACAGGACCGTGTCGCCGGCTTTCAGCGGCGTTGTGCGGTGAAAGAGGTATTGCACCGTCAATCCCTTCAGCATCATCGCCGCGCCGTCCTCGAAAGAAATGTCCTCCGGCAGCTTGCAGACCTGCGCCGCCGGCATCACCCGCGCCTCGCAATAGGCCCCCGGCGGCATCGAGGCATAGGCGGCACGGTCACCAACGCTCAGATGTGTCACCCCGTCGCCCACCGCCTCGATCACCCCCGACGCCTCCATGCCCAAGGCAATCGGCAGGCTCAGCGGATAAAGCCCCGAGCGCTGGTAGATATCGATGAAATTCAGCCCGCACGCCTTGTGCCGGATCCGCACCTCGCCCGGCCCCGGCGCGCCCACCTCGCGCTCAACAACCTGCAAAACCTCCGGCCCGCCATGGGCCTCGATGATCACCGTCTTTGTCATATCCCCTCCTCCTCATGCCACGTTTTCCGGCATGATCTTCAAATAGTTGCGATGAAACCCCGCCTAGCCGACCTTCAAGACAATCTTGCCGATATGGGTCGAGCCCTCCATCCGCGCATGCGCCTTGGCGGCGTCGGCAAGCGCAAATTCGGAATCCATCACCGGGGCCACCTTGCCGGCCTCCAGAAGCGGCCAGACATGGCTGCGCAGCGCCTCGGCGATGCGGGCCTTGGCGAGGTCGCTTTGCGGGCGCAGGGTGCTGCCGGTGATGGTTAGCCGGCGCATCATCACCTGGGCGAAATTCAGCTCGACCTTCGGGCCTTGCAGAAAGGCGATCTGCACCAGCCGGCCGTCATCCGCCAGCGCCTTGACGTTGCGCGGCAGATACTCACCGCCGACCATGTCGAGGATCAGGTTGGCGCCGCCTTCGGCCCGCAGCACCTCGACAAAATCCGCGTCGCGGTAGTTGATCGCCCGCTCGGCGCCCAGCCGCAGGCAGGCGGTGCATTTGTCGTCCGATCCGGCGGTGGCAAAGACCCGGGCGCCGAAATGCGCCGCGAGCTGAATCGCCGTGGTGCCGATCCCGGACGAGCCGCCATGCACCAAAAACCGCTCCCCCGCCTGCAACCCGCCGCGGTCAAAGACGTTGGTCCAGACGGTAAAGAAGGTCTCGGGCAGGCAGGCGGCCTCTTTCAGGCCCAGCCCCGCGGGCACCGGCAGGCAATGCGCCGCCGGGGTGGCGACGTATTCGGCGTACCCACCGCCGGGCAGCAGCGCGCAGACGACATCGCCCACGTTTGGCCAGGACACACCGTCGCCCACGGCCACAACCTCACCCGAGGCCTCCAGCCCCGGCAGGTCGGACGCCCCCGGCGGTGGGGCGTAGTTGCCCGCGCGTTGCAGGGCATCGGGGCGGTTGACCCCGGCATAAGCCACTTTGATCACCACCTGGCCGTGACCCGGCGTCGGCACAGGGCGGCGGCAGCGCTGCAGCACCTCGGGCCCGCCGGGTTCGGTGATCTCAATCGCGGTCATGTCGGTCATGGCGGGGTCCTTTTGCTGTTGCCCCGTCCTAGCAAGGCGCGCGACCGACGAAAAGCGCGTCTGCGGCGCGGGTCAGTTGCGCGGCGCGGTCCAAGCGCCGGGCAGGCCGTTATCAGACGGTGTTTGCGGCGCGCGGATGCGGCTCATCAGCCAATCCTGTCCGGCCATCAGCCGCCCCAGAACCGGGGCCTTGCGCGCCTGCGCCTTGAACTTTTCAAAGCGCATCACGTCTTCGATCCGGCGGTCGAGAAACTCCCACGTCGCCTGATTGTCGAGCGAATCGTCGCCGAGCCAGTAGAGCACGGTCGAGGAATAAACCCCCGACAGCGTCGCGCGTTTGGTGTACCAGTTGGCATCGCGTGAGCTGTCACCCATCGCGGTCCAGATCCGATCCGCCGTGCCCCAGATCGCCCGCGCGCCATCGGGTGCGTGCATCGGCAGGGCAAAGAGCGTGGTGCCGCGGCGCACCGCCTCGCGATCCTCAACCGCCTCGAGCCGCAGGCGCACGGCGAGGGTGATCTTGTCACGCAGGCGCATATCCGACAGGTCATGTTCATTCAGAAGGCGGATCA
>JAAUYB010027524.1_pt1 | contig 12956 bp, 11 predicted proteins | sample 7278071 | NCBI WGS metagenome assembly JAAUYB01 (sample SAMN14350121, study PRJNA611818) | marine sediment metagenome | isolation source: surface marine sediment (1.8m) | place: French Polynesia: Moorea | collected 2018-08
GCCCACTAAGGGAGATGTAGAGACACTAGAACGAGCGCGCCCGCGTGCGCGCTCTCTGTATGAATGAATACGATAGAAATATAGTCAGTCTGCTTTCGAAACTCTTCACCCTCCTCCTTATGATTAATCGTCCGCTCAAATTGAGGGTGATGCTTTGCTGCCTTGCTCGAGCAAAGAGAGGAGGAAAACCCCTCAGTGAATCAGGAGGGAATCCTCCGCCGCGTCGAATCTCAATCCACAAGTGATGCTTCTTCTTCTCCCTCTTTGGGTAGCAGCATCCGAGGGGGAGGTTTAATTCTGCTTTGACATTTGGGAAATCCTGCGTGCGCAGAGGGAAAGAGGGCGGCCAAGCAGGAAAGGGGGAAGAAGAGAAGTTGCGCCCGATATCAAGGATGGGAGGTAGGCGGAAGGATGGATTAGGGAAAGTTTCCCGAAAAATTGCACAGCCAAGTTTGCCCTTCTCCCCCCGCAAGAGAAAAATGTAAATGCGCAGGAGGAGGAGGATCAAGGAAGGAAGGGGAAAGGAGAAGGGACCAAAACTTGCTCACACGAGTAAAAAGGGAGGCGGGACTTTGCCGCTCACTTTCGAAAAGGAGACGCCGTCTTCTTTTTTTGCGCACGGGGCAAAAATCCCCCTTTCAAGTATTAAGGGGAGCCCGAATGTTGGCTCAATCCTCCTCCTCCTCCGCCTGGGCAAACTCCAAATAAGCCTTTTTTTCCCTCCCTCTTACGCAGGCACAGAGGAGGGGGGTGGAACTGGAAGAAGAAGGGGAAAAGGGTAAATGGGGGGGTCTATTCAATTTTCTAGGACGCTTCCTCCGTCTTCTTCCTTTGCCCCCCCTTTTCTGCCCTTACTGGAAAACAGTCTACAGAAATACATAAGTATAGATTGTTGTACAATATCCACCATTCTGTCAAGCACAGCCTCATTTCGAAGTTGTTTTCTTCTTTGATTTATAAGTGTAAAGGTGTTTAAGGAAAATGACGGCTCAATCTTTCTCTATGGGATCCTCCGGCCCTAGAGAAAGGGAGGGGAGCGATTTGTCGCCAGCGCCAAAAAAGAAATAGGAACAGAGAGAAGAAGAGAGAGGCCGGTCCAGCCCTTTTCGTGTAAGGCGATGTGAATTAAGGAGGGGGCGGGGACGGACGCGGGGGAAAGAAAGATCCATGGCAGCAAGGGTCCGAAGAAGGAAAAGAGAAAGGTCCCCCGTCGAAGAATGCATCCTTTTATATATTCTCCAAACCAACCCGCACATACACGTATGCAAGCAAAGGACCAAACACGCATGGGCGAGCGGGCGATTGTTCGGGACAGTTTTCCGCGAAAAGCGGAGGCCGGAGATCGAGGCACGGAGCATTGATAGAAATGGAGGGAGAGGAAATGGAACCGGAGGAGGAGGACAATGGAGAAAGAGATTTCTATCGGGACACACTGCGGAGGACAGAGGGAGATTTGCCCCTTAGGACAAGGGGGGGTCTTTTGTGACAATGTGCCCAAAAATATTTTCGCGTCCCCCACACAAAAATGCCGGTAGATTGAAGCGCGAATCGCCGTCACCTACAGGTTTTCTCCCTGACCGCTCTTGTGTGATAATAAACCTGCTCTGACCTGACAAGTATTGCCTGGGGTAGTAGGGCTTGTGGTTGGCGACATGCTGTCTCTATCGTCCTCACTGGTGAACGGACTGTGGGAAAATTAAAGTGCCTCTTCCTCCCCCTTCTTTCTTTCATTTCCAACACTTTTGCGCAGTGTCGGAAGGAACCCCAAGTTCCAATCCTTCCTCTCTGCTTTCTGACCCCCCACAGGGGGAAGGGGTAATGGGGGAGAAGAAAAGGACCCGACATCTGCAAGTACCCACGATCTCTCGTAGCACAAAATTACCAGCGACGAGGGTGTAAATGTCTCACTCTACTCGCTCGCATTCCCCACAGCCTTCCCGGGTGCGCTTTACCACCACGTGGCTTGACCCAAAAAAGATTTGCCCCCGTCCAAAAACGGAAAGATACGTAGATTTCAAGAGAAAAATAAGGAAAACCCGATTCCGTGCCCTCCATAGTCATTTCTTCTCCTTTTCAATGTCAGAGGGAGGAAATTTTCCCCCTATCGCCTGGAGGCTCAGCCGCCGACCAAGAAGTTTCACAAAAGCGAAGAAATTTATGTCGGACTTTTACCTCCCCGTGCCGGCCCAAGAACGGCGAGCGGGTCTATTATTACCCCTCCGCAAGGCAAGGATTATACTCGTATCGTAAGATCCGCCGCCGCTTCGGAATTGACCGGAAAAAATGAGAAACCGACTTGGGGATCCCGCGGGATTCTTCCATTACAACATTGATTCTTGCACACTTGAGGTGAAAAAAAAACTGTGTTTGAAAAAAGATTTAGAAGAAAATCTCTCTCTTGAGTGTCAGAAAGAGGGAAAGAAGGGCTATAAAGACAAGAGAGGATCCACTTCTGTAAGTGAAGCATCCTCTTCTTCCTCTTTCTTCTCCACTCGACGAGAGAAGAGGGGTAAAGAGGGAATCCCGGCACATTTCTGTCTCCTTCAAAGTGGCCCCCTCGTGCACCAAGTGGGGCAATAAAATTAGTGCGCTTAGACGGGGGGGACCCTCTTTGGCACATTTCACGAAATTAAAACAAACAGGGTCCTCACTGCTACAAGATTTTCTTATTTGTAAGCCAGACTGCGACGTGCATGAGCTCATAAAGTGAGAGAAGGAAAGAGAAGAAAGAGAAATGGAACGAGGTAGTTTCGTTTCTTTCTTTCCCCTCGCTGCATGGCCGCGAAGTGGCGTCGTGCTCTAAACCGCTTCCCCGGTCAGTTTCAACCTCCGCCATGCAAGGAATGGACATATATTGCTTATGACTTGCTTGAACGAACGAGGAGGTCGCTTCCGCCCAGGCAAGATAATAAATTCCGAAATATACGTCCCGGTGGATACCCAAAAAGCCGCCAAAATCAAAGTTTGGAAGCGGCGGCTTCGACTCTTGGCTGCTGTCGGCCCAACTTTGCAATCATGACCTGGAAGATTGCTTTTGCTTCGCCTCGTTAACCTCCTCCTCCTCTTCCTCCTGTGTTGGCACTCCAGAAGTTCAACGTCCTCCTTCAGAGGTTTTCGGGAAAAGGGAGAAGGGGGAGTAAATAAGTCTTTATTCTCGGCACCAGATCATCCATCTTGAGCGGGACCCCAAAGCGGCCTGGAACGGAATGGGATTCGCCAATAATCGCACGCAAAACTGTTGCCTTCGAACCTCTTGTGCCCTATGATGCTGGGCGAATCCACGTCAAACCGAGCAACAACCATCACCTCCGTCCTACGCTCAAACTCCGCTGTATTCCGTAGCTTCATAATCGCCTCCTCCTCCTCCTCCTCCTCCTCCTCCTCCTCCTCCTTTTTCTCCGCCACTTTCTTCATCTTCCACGGGCATCTTTCCTTCTCGGGTTCCCCCTAAACAGCCCCGAGGGGACGAAAAATAGACCCCGCCTCCGCAAAAATGCAATTTTAGAAAAAAGGGGAAGGAAGAAAAGAGAGAGATTCATTCTCCTATTCACGTTCTCTGCAAATGAGATATCATCTCCCCATTTTTGGCCCCGTGCAAAAACCTCGACGAGAAAATGGAAAAGAAAGAATCTGCTGTTGTCGGGGGGAAAGAGAGAAACACCCGATCTCTCCTCAACCCTAATTGAGGCTCCAAAACGAGCGTGGGAGGGGAGACGAAATGGGGAAAAAGATAGAAAAATAAAAAAAACCGTATTCCTGCAGACGTCGTCGATCGTCCCACGTACGTTCAATTCCGTAGATCTATCAAAAACAAATCAAGGAGAGAACAAGATAGTTTTTTTCGAGAAATAAGGCGTGAAACTTTGGTGCTTGTAACAAGCCTTTTCTCAATGACGCTATACGAAGCACTCTTCTCAATTTTGCTCGGGAGCGGCTGAGTGGGTGTCTGAATAGACGAAGAGGGAGAGGAGGGGCAAGAGTTTCTCAGAGAAAGGGATCTCACAAGAATGGAAGGGGGAGGGAAAAAGAGTGGGATAACAAGATCCTTTCTTAGTTCTCAGTACCCGAAACTCCCATCCCCCCAAAAACCCTACTTAAAAAGCTACTCCCTCAACTACCGAGAGGCGCCCTTTTCCCCACTTTCGCGACGGAAAATAAAAGAGGATCGGGAGGAGGAGAGTCCCTGGCCATAATTTCTCCTCCTCCTCTTTCATTTCCCCAGACGGTCGGGGGAGGAAAAGAAAGACGATAGGTTATCAATTTATGGGCCGTTGGCGGCGGCGGCTGCATACAGGAAGAAGAAGAAGAAGCGACCTAGGAGGTCGCTCTCTCAGACGCAAAAAAAGGGAGGAAGAGAAAAAGAGTAGAATGGAGATACAAAAAGGAGATTCCTTTCGGCCTCTTTCCCCTCTCTCACTCCCTTCATTGGAATGCTGCCAACCTGAGAGGGTTGGTGGGGAGGAGAGGGAAGAAGGCGGATAGAATCTTTTTTATTCGCCCCATGGAGAGAGAAAGACACAGAGACACAAGGGGGAAAAGGCCCTTCTTCCCCGATCTACTGTGAGCGAGCACTTGCGACGGGGGTATAGTCTTACCTGGAAGCTTTTTTCTTCCATCACGCCTTTTTTTTCTCGTGACAGAGGAGGAGGGGCTCCAAACAAGACAAGGAAAAGGGGTTGGTTGGTTTGGGGCGAAAAGAAGAGAAAATAGGTGGCGGAGGGTTGGATGGATGGAGGCACGTGAGGGGGAAGCTTAAACGGCCTGCTTTAAAAGATTTTTTCAAGGAGACCGCCCGAAAAAAAGGAGCGGCGGTGGCTCAATTTATTCCAAAAGCAGGAAGCCGAATAATGTTCACCAAAGAAAATGCGCACTCTTGCAGGAAATTGGGACACGACGACTTTCAGGAATTCTTGGCCCCATTCTCGTGATTCCGGGCTCAGTTAGAGACGAGTGATCTTCAGAGAAAGCGACGCACAGATGTGGCACCGAAAAAAGGAGATTTTTTGCGCTCTCGATCCCCTCCTCATTTATTCTTTATCGTCCTTGGAACTCTTTTTTCCCGACGTCGCGGCAGCAGTCTTTTGAAGGGGTGGGGAGGAAGAAGTGAAAAAAGTTTGCCCAATTGTCACCCCCCGTCCCTCCACTCCTTTTCTCCAGCAAAAAAAGGAGAGCGCAAGACTCCTCCTCCCCTCAAAAAGTCGGCTAGTGTATGAGCTGCACTGTTGTAGAGCGAGCCTTCTCCCTTTTTTGCCTCCTATGCAAATGAAATTATCAACTTCCTCCCCCCCCCCCCGGCGGCGCTAGGAAAACTTTTGAGTCAACTCGAAAATTCCTTAGCGCTGGAAACCGGCGGAGGAGGGAGGAGGAGGAAGAGCAATGCCTTCGGGGTTTTGGGCATGGGGGAAGGAAGGAGGAAGGAAGCAGGGCCGACCAGCAGTTGGGTAAACAAAACAATCCGCCCATACCCTGCAAAACCACCATCATGGCATATCTTATTCGATGCCAAGGCGTTCCACCTTTCAAGGGAAAAGAAAATATGATGCCACTCTCCACATACCAACGACGGCACGACTGAACGACTTTTTTCCAGTCCGTACAACACGCATCTTTTATTTTCTAGATAAATTTATATGTTCAGCTATCACAGTCTTGCTAAAAAAAGTATAAGAGCAGCAACTTTGCAATCATTCTGTCTCTCCTCAATACTTTTTGAAGGAGCGGAGAAGATCTGCTTGCTTCGAGTTTAAAATTCAATTGCAGCTCAATATTGGTCTTGCTCTTTATCCAGTCTCGGAAGTCTGCCACCACCAAGCCAAACGCAGTGCCCGTTTCCACAATGACTTGGGGCTCATGGGTGCATACGTAGGGCAAGTCTATTATGTAATATGATATACGGTATTTATGTCTAACATTCTGTAATTACACATATACTAGTCATGAAGAGTGGTTTCATTACAATACCTTCTATGCCTTTGGTGAAGAGCAGAAAGAGAGGGTACACAGTGAAACCATCAGGGCCTGAGTGCTTTGCAACAATGGGCGATCCACTGTCTCCCTGCAAATGGTAAACCATCCCAAAAAAAGCCAGACTTGATCATTGTACAATTGCACACTTCCAATGGATAGGAGAACAGTGGTCTCGAAGTCAGGAAGACCCCATGACCATGGCAAACGTCTCTCAACTGTTTTGGGCCTCTGCCCAGTCTGAGTACCCGCCTCAGTCTATGTACATCTGCATGGATAGCCAACTTTTTCAAAAAAAATCTAAAAACAAGTTTCAATTATCTTTTTTTCAAAAAATCACCTTTGTCTTTCTTCAACTCTCTTCCCATCCCGGCCATCCAGTAGAACTGGCCAGGCCTCTCCGCTGCTGTCCAGAACTGCGGGTTGGACAATTCAACACCATACACTGAGTCAGTTGGCCTCAGCCACTCATTCTGTGTGAACTCGGTTTCCAACTTTCCAACACCAATGTCAAAACCTGAATGGTAAATTGTAAAAGCTGAAATGAACTGTATAACTTTTGGGTAGGATGCCAGTGCCTTCAAAATCACGTGGGTTGTCACAGAACTCCTGGTGGTGAATCCACTGGGCCCTTCTTCTCTGCACGTTTTGGTCCGCGAGGACCATTGAGTCAAAGAGTCCACCATAAGCATAGTATGTGACACCATCAATGCTCTCCTGAGATTGGCAGCTCTTGTTGCGGTCCACCATGCAGTGTGCAGCAGTCAGCACATAGCTGATTTGTTGTAAAAAGGTTTCATCGATGCAGGTTCTTTTCCCACTGAACACCTGCCTGAGTGAAATGGCGCTCGCTCCGCAAGCCACATGCACCCTGGGGGGCTGATGGTACGGGTAGCCTATGGCCACAAAGTGAGGGAAGTTGTCCCTGATGTCATCTTTGTCAATCAGCTACAATCACCAGGAAAAGTGCGGATACCAGTGGGAATGTACATAGAATGAAAATTGAAACATGCCTTTCCCTCCTTGATCCGAGGCTTGAAGGCATCCAAGCAGATCGAGAGGAGTAGAACCTCAAAGAAACCCAGTATATTTTGCCACATGTTCTGTCGGGGAAATAGTCTGTAATATATGAGTACGGGTCCGAAAGCGGAGGAAATCCCTCTATTCTCTTTCTTAGCAATCTACTACTCTAGTAGGGTAGGCAGAATGACAAAACTCATTTGAAAGCCGACAGTTCATATGATACAGTAAATCGTAAATCCATTCCACTTGCCACCAAAAAACATAAGTAAAATCTATCTTGTCAGTGTCAGGCACAACCAAAAGGGAACGGCTTTGATGAGGATGGGTTTTGGAACCACCAATTGCAACAGAGCAGGAGGGGACTTGCTGGCAGTGCGGATGCTGGTGGTGACTTTGAGCTCTATGGCTGTCTCGTCCTTTATCCAGTCCCGGAAGTCAGCCAACACCAGTCCGTACACCGTGCCGATCCGCAGAGCAAGCTCGGGGTTTTGGCGACACATAAACTCCATGTCTAGAAAGTGCATTAGTATCATATAATCATATATGGTCTGGACAAGTGCACATGTCAACGGTTACTTTTTAGACCCGTGTTGAACAGGAGAAACAGTCCGTACAATGTATCTCCCTCCGGGCTCTTTTCTTTTGTCACCATGGCTGACCCACTGTCTCCCTAATAAAATATTTAGTGCTTAGTTGTTGGAAAAAAGGTTTAATATTAAGTGGAAAATGTTTACTGCGTAGCCTGCAACACTGCTCTTTCGTAAAAGAGGAAACCTCACTTCTAGAGGGAAGATCCTCATCATATGTGACACCATCTGGATGCCGTGCTTGTGGCATATCAACCGCAGTTGACCCGGTCTCCTTCCCAGCTTGGCCACCCTCCTCACCCTTCGGGTACCCACTGAACAAATGCGAAATGTTGAATTTTTGCAGAGTTTTCCTGCTGTTCTTCAAACCCACATTTTTCCTTCTCTGTTGACTTGCCCATCCCGGGCAAGTAGTATTCTTGAGTGTCGCCCTCCGCTGTAGACCAGAACTCTGGGTGGGATGTCTTGTGGCCGTAGATTGTGTTCGTTGGCCTCAGCCAGCTACTCTGCTTGAAGGGAGTGTCCAACTTGCCGATACCAATGTCGAAACCTATGCAGGAAGAAGGCAATAAATAGAGCACGGCAACATTCGGTAATATAAATTGGACTTTTATTCTGCTAATAGGATTTTCTGTCAAGGTTAATGTTTCACCCTGGAAATCAACTTGGTTGTCACAGTATTCCTTGTGGTGGGTCCACTGTGCTCGGCTATTCTGGACCTCTTTTTCCTCGAGTTTTGTGGAGTCAAACAGGCCACCGTAAACCCTCATAGTGATGCCATGCTGAATCACCAAGGAGGTGCAAGTGCTTTGATTCACCATGCAGTGGGCGGCAGTCAGCACATATCTATTTCAGGAAAAGTTATTTTAGCAATATACAAAGATTTTCTCTGCAGGAAATCAACCTGAGAGAAATTGCACTCCCGCCACACGTCACATGTATCCTTGGTGGGTCATCCAGAGGAAAACCCAAGGCCACAAAGTGAGGGTAGTTGGCAACAAGGTTGTTCTTGTCAACCACCTGAAATCAGGGGAACAAACACCTTTAACTCTTGTATTCCAAATCTAAAACAAACAGCACCAACACCAATATTACTTTTGTGTTATCTAAGCTTTGCCACACAAGCAAGAAAAATTCATACCATCCCATTTTGACTTATTCTTGGCCGTGTGCCCTCAACACCAAGCAGGTGGAGAAATTGGGCAATGCTGAACAAGACTGCATGAATTCTCATGCTTTGTATGCATTAGCCCCGATATGTCCTGTCGGAAGATATGTTTTTCCTATGATGTTTAAGTATAAATACAAATATAAAAAAGAGGGAGTTCCCCCTCTTTTCATATTATGAGGAACAAGATAGACAAAAGACGAAGACACAAATTGAGGCTAACGAATAGAGACAGACATAGAGAGAGAAGAAAGAAGGCTACAGTTGCTGTGCTGGAAGAAAGAGATGACCCACAAAAGGCATCTCAGATTACGACTCTTCCTGCCTCACCGATGTAACTTACGTATTACACTACACTCCCAAAAAGAGAAGAAACGGAGAAAGAGAAAAGGGAGAATCGTGTTTTTTTGCACACAAGGCCTCTGTCTTACTCAAGCAAAGAATTTGGCTTTCACGTGGGCGGATTTTTTTTGAGTGGTGCCTCAGATGTAGGGGATCCCAAGGATGAAAATTGGGCGGGGGTGTCGAGACGAGGAGAGGGAGGAAGGAAAAAGGAATCCTTTTCCACCCCTTTTCTCGCCCACCCCCCAATTTGGAAGCAATTTGCTTTTTCTTGCTGTCTCGCTCACAAAAGGGGGAGTAGGGGAAGAGGAAAGCAAAAAAAAAAAACTTACATCTCAGAATAATTTGTCGCATCTGTCCTGGAAAAGAGGATCTAAAGCCAAGCGACAACAGACGGTTTTCCCAGATTAATTATTTTTACAAAACAGTGGCAGTGGCAAAAAACGGTCTTGGCTCCGAGGGTACTTCTTTTTTTTCTCCTCCACCCCAATTCTGAAGTCGGTCCTCCCGATAATTGGCGACGTTCCAACAGGCGATCGGAGCCCATTAATCAGGATTCCCACACCAAACTACTGCAACCCCTTTCCCAAAAACGACTTCGCTTATTAACGCCTCCAAAAAAGTGTCCAATCCACCTCCTCCTCCATCTTCCCACGCTGCCTATCTAAAAAAAAAAATATTTTTCTCCTCTTTTTTTGCGGGAAACAGGAATTCCTGGCGCCAAGTTACGTGGAAAGGATAAATAATCTTTGGTGATTGACGGCTTGTTTTCCCTTTTCTTCCGATCCTTCATTCCATCTCCTCTCTTCCACATCGGGATATTGAGCAGAAGAAAACTTTTTTTGGGGGGAAACCCCTGACGTACCTTCCCTTCCCTTCTCCTGCGGCGGGAGGTAATTCAAAAATTAACACCGCGGCAGAATATTATTCCATCTGGCAAACAGCGGGGCGTTCTTCTTCTTCGGTCACCGGAAGAGGGAGGTGGGTACACAAAGCTGCGTCCGGTGGGTCGGTCGGTCGGTCGCGCACATGTGAGATATCCAGCGCTGTTCGTACAATGGAGCTTCAAGTAAGCTATCAAGCGTGGGTGGTCCTGGCTTCCTTCCTTGAAAATCGCCAAATGCTTACAAAACATGAATAACACAACTCATTCTTTTATTTCGAAGTCAATACGGTTTTTGGGGAATCCCTCGCCCGGGTCACCACACTTTCTTGCCTCTTCCTCAAAGGAATTTGTTGGAAAGAAGAATAGACAGAGAAGGAGAAGGAGGAAGACGAACAGCAAAAAGAAGAGGAGTAGATAGACTTCATGCACATGCCCCCCCCCCTTCCATGCATGGTGGCAGCCCCGGTCTGGTAGGATAGAGGGGGGGAAAGGGGGACGCCCGCGTTGGATGATGAAGTGCTCTTATGCGGAGGGAGGAAAAGAGAACATGGATTTCGCCAAACTTCTTCCTCTTTAGGCTATTTCACATTTTAGAAGAATTCCCTCCTGCGAACGTTGGCAAATTTGTGATGTAGGTTGTCCTCCATTTCTTTTTCTCTGCAAGCTGAATTTATGGGTCACCGGCGAGGAATTATAAATCCCGCCACCCATTCGCAGCAGAACTCTGTACCTCCAAAGAGGAGGGAGGAATCGGAGAATACTCTAACCTGGAACTTCCAAGGAAGAGGAGCCCGATTTCTGGCACCCTGCAAAACGGGCAAGTCACCACCGAAAATAGGGACGCAGGCCAAGAAAATTTATCACCCTTCCTTTTTCCCCTTTCCCACATATTCCATCATATCTCGGTCGGTCTTCTTCTTCTTCTACTTCCATCCCTTTTCCCCATTTGCATGGGGGCCGTCTGTCAAAAGAGGAGGGGGGAAAGGACGTCGTTATCGTCGTCGCGCGTCGCTGACGCGTGAAAATGCGTCCGGGAGTCAATTAATGACATTGCGGCCTCAGCAAAGACAAAGAAGAAATTTGACGGAAATGACGCTTTTGAGTCAAGACTGCACTGTTTTTTGCTTGAGCTTCAGAGTCAACACCAAAAGAGTCGCAATGGTCTCAAAATATAGACATACAGTACATAACCGCATTGATTGACCGGCGGTGCTACGTTGGTGACAGCTCAGGGACGGGCGGACGGAGATGGAGCAACTGCGCTGTTTTGACGAATTGCCGTCACGCTGCGATGGACTCGAGAAAATGAAGGCGGTGGAGTGGAGTTTCGCCAAGCATAAAAACGTTACAATGTATCACAGGCGCATCTTTATGCTACACTGACATACAACTTCTTGTGGTTCAAAAGTTCTTGTACTTGTACGGCTTCTTTCCTTCTCTCGCGTATTATTTCGCGTATTTGTCGGCAAATGTCACGGAAGAAAAATGAAGAGAGAGAGCGGAAACCCGAGAATGCCACAGCAACGAGCGGGGGGAGAAAACGGGCGACGAAAGATCCTCAGTCAGACAAAACGGAGAGAGGACAACAAACCAACAGCGGCATTTTCCCCAGTTTCCCTGCCGACAAATATTTCCCCCCAATGCGCCCACGCTCAAAGAGTGAAAATTCTTTTGGACAATGGGGAGGCTGCAAAGCTCACAGTGGTATCTGGCTGGGCGATCTCGCTAGAGCAATAATAACCCAACATTATCCGACGCTGCCTCGCTTGCTGTCGTGAATGGAAAAGGGCGTCCTCTCCCCCTCTCTAATGAGGTCCTCCTCACCCGCTGTGTCCCCCAAAAGAGAGAGAGAAATTCACGAAATGGATGTCGCGTTTACTACTACGTACATAGCTGGTTCCCACACCGCTTCTGCTTATTTGAGACGGAGGGAGTAGTAGGTTTTCAGTTGTCAAATTCAATTTGCGGATATGTGCGGGCTGCATCTGCGGTCGCTCTTCAGGAGATGGGAGAATCGGAAAAGAGGAACACAGAGAGAATTATTAAGAGCCGGGTTTCGTTCGTCTCACGTTGCTGAGCTGGTAGAAGAGGAAAGAGTAAGGGGGTACATAGGAGGGAGGAGATATCTTGACTCCTCATTCCCTTTTACGGCGCCGGAGGATCGAGGAGGAGAGATGATTCGGTGAAATAGCTCGGAAGCGGAAAACCCCCCTTTTTTGCTTCCCCCAGCGCAGGACGCCAGTTTTATCTCTTTGCCCCTTCCCCTTTTGTCATCATCATCAGGGAAAAAGGGGGGAGGAGAAGGGAAAAGGGGGGCACAAGAAGTGACATATCGAAGCGGGGGATCTCGGTTCCTTTCCCCTTCCTTCCCCTTTTCTTTGCTCCATTCTTCCCGCCGCCGCCGCTATCTCGTTCTTTTTTCCGGCTTACAAGAAAGCGTAGAAAAAAAAAGAGTTGGTGACCACACACACACACAGGAGAAAAATGCTAGTTCCTTGACCGAGCTGCATGTATTTCGGTGTTTTTTGTCCTATTTTATTCAAACATATCAGAAGAGAAATCGTTGTAATTTTATTTTTTTCCCGGAAGGATAGGAATTTTCTTCAGGGAGTCGCAGAGTCAGGAAACGGAGGCTTGTGCGCCATTCTCATGCTGCTTGCAAAGTAAAAGAAGGTGGCACCAACCAAATAGGGGGTGGGAAAAGGAGGGAGGAGGATTTTCGTCGAAAATCGACGCCATCGAATCCGCAGTCGGATACCCTACCGCCTCCTCCTCCTCAGGCTGCCCGGCGGTGGAAGAAGAAGATTTGATAGCCATGAAGTGCATTGGTCAAATCCTAGCACATGATTACCCTATATACCTTCAGTACTACTTGTTAGTTTTAGCCTGTTGTTCAGTTCAGGCTTTGTATTGAGAATAGCTGTTGGCTAGGATTCCACCGAGCACAAAGATACCCCCACCGTCCCAAACCGAAGATTCCTGCAGA
>JAAUYB010175325.1_pt1 | contig 12955 bp, 22 predicted proteins | sample 7278071 | NCBI WGS metagenome assembly JAAUYB01 (sample SAMN14350121, study PRJNA611818) | marine sediment metagenome | isolation source: surface marine sediment (1.8m) | place: French Polynesia: Moorea | collected 2018-08
AAGTGATGTGGTCCAACTTCATCAAGAACCCCTTCTGCTACTTCAGCATCTCTAGTATAAACTCAAAGAGTCCAATCAGCCAAATATTTTGCATGAACGTGCTTGAAAGTGTGCAGAATATTTTTTTATGCGAAATATTGAAAAATCCCTATTTTTTAGTGCATTTTTTTTTCGATCCGCCATTTGGGGGGTCAGGTTTCGCTGGGCCACCCAACCTGTTTCATCTGGCTTTCGCATACTTCTCTGGCAGAAAAAGGTCCACGTCATTTTTCCCCGTGACACATGAACATACGACTTTTGCATGTGGGAATTAGGGCGAGGAGGGGAAGAGGGGGAGAGGGGGAGGGGAGAAAGCGGAAACTGGATATGACACGGAATGACAGCAGGAGAGGGGGCAACAGGGGAAAATGCGAACGTGGGACTATCCTCTCCTCTCCTCTCACTCCAAGTATGACACAAATATATCGGGAGCACGATGGCCCTCATTACTGCATGATCCTATGTATTTTCGCGAACAGTCTCTGGTTTACTGTACATAGTAGTAGCTCACAAAACCAAATAGTACGCCGAGGATTCACGAAAAAGTATTTTTTTGCAATACACTATTATTTCGGTTATATATAATTTATATTTATTTGGACATTTTTGTGAACGGAGGCAATGAGTTCAGCGGTAATTCCTGTTCTCGCCGGAGACGTTAATCTGTTTCACACAAAAAACCATGCATCTACAAATATCGGAATATTTTTTTCTAATCGGACTTCTTGCCTGGCAGACAAAGCTATGGGGCTCCCGGCAGGGGGCCTCGCTCCAGCCGGCACCGTCTTGAAAAGTAAAATCTTTATTATAAAAATATTAAGGTACAAATTTGTGTCTACTCACGGTGTTTCCCGTTGTCGAAGAGGGCGCAGTCCTCTGCTTCGTCCCTCCCGCCGGCGCCGTCGTTGAAGAAGCGGACGCTCAGCTGGGAACCGTCCACGGTGTAGCGCCAACTTTTTCGAGAGAAAAAAGCCATTCTATTTCCTATTTCAAACTTACATATATTTTTACTTACTCTCCCTCTCTCCTCGCATCACTTATCCCCAGCCAAAACCTACAGCATTAACAGGGGGAAATGGTAATAGAAGTATTTTAGGTTTTGTGCGTGAAAAAGCGCCTTACAAACTCCCTCTATACTTTTCGGCGATCCTCTTCCACTCGTACTTGTCCCTTGGTTCTATCAGTATTCCGCACTCTCGCCTAAAAATAACTACCAATTCCCATAAAGTTTTTTCTAAACAACATATATTTCTTACTTGCACGTTTGCTGGGCACTGGCGAAAGGCACCTTCTGCCTGAACACCTTGTAGCACCTCACCTCCCCCACCGCCTCCCAGCCCGCGGGGCATTTGCCGCCGGGGGGAAGCCTGGAAATCAACATTGGCTGTCAAAAATCCAAAGGTTTTTTTTACTGGATCTTTCCGTCACTTTTCCGGCGGGTATACCGGCACCCCCGTGCAGTGCTCCGGCTCCCCCACCCCAGGCATGCATAAGCAAGGCTTGGTCGGCGGCCTCCGCCTCCGCCTCCGCGGCCTCCGCCTTCGCCTTGGCCTAGGCGGGAGAGTAGCAGGGATCGAGGACCTCCTCCTTCTCATCCTCCCTCTTCTCCTCCTCCTTCGTTGGAAGCCTCCTTGCCGGTTGGAGAACAAGGGAAAATGCTACGAAAACGAATAAGTAAGTTAAGTAGCACTATTAGACAGATATTTTCTGTGGACTTTTCCATACCCTTTTCGTGCGGAAGAAAACGTCGTGGTGCGGGCTCCACGCCGCGTCCTCTTCCACCTCCTCCTCTTTCTCCCCCCCGCCTCCTCCGTTTTCTACTTCGTCGTCGTCTTCATTTTCCGGCGCTGGGAGCAGCTCAGAGGAGGACGCGCTCAGAGCGAACCAATCGGCGTCGTCATTCTGCTCCTCCTCCGCCCATGTATGATCGGGCGGGAATTCCCCTTCGTAAATCGGGTCTTCCGCCGGGGGTCCACGGCGGACTCCGCTCCGGCCGCGTGACATGTAGCCTCCTCCCTGAAGGTTAAAACACACAAAAGTCATTTCTTGAAATTAAAACTGTTTTAGTTGTTTGCTTTTAAGTAGCGAGATTGGGAAGCCATCCCGAAGGAAAAAATATACTGCAATATCCTTGCTCTTTCTTTTCTTTTCTCTTTGGATTGGTATTCGTGGCATCCATATGCTTCTTTGTAACTTTCCACCCTTGCCGCACAAGTCTTTATTAGCATGGCCATAGTCTGTTCCTGTTTCATACGTGCAAAAAAAAATAATCCTACCATTCCAAAGTCCCCCTCGTCCTCGTCCTCTTCCTCCTCCATTCTCCCCAAGAGTCTCCTCGGCACCCTGCTGAACCTCCTCCGCCTCCTCCTGTTGTTGTTGTTGTTGTTGTACCCGCCCCCGACCGCCCTGTGCTCCATCTCCCCCCCGTTGTTTCTCCCCCCGCTCCGATAGATCCCCGGCGAGGAGGGCAGGTGGTGCTCCTGCTCAAGGGCCAAAGCGGCCGACAGCGAAGAGGCTACACCGAATAATAAAAGAAATTTAATTTCATAATTTGTAACTCACGCTGTGTAACAGCATTTCTTTTAAAAAAACAATGGGAATCACAGAGAAACGCGTACAGCAAAAAGGTAGACAGTTTCTCAATTTGGAACTGGCCATCTCACCTCCTCCCCTTCCTGCCGCCGCCCCCGCGTGGAAGAACCCTTCCCCTTCGCCCTCACCAAATTCAGTCCAACCCACGGAAGGAGGATTTTGCATAGTTTGCAACACGGCCGGTGGTGGCCCTTGGCGCTGGGAAGTCCCGAAATCATCCGCGTTCGGAAGAGGAGGAGGAGGAGAGAACACGCTTGTGTAAACTGGGTGCAGCAGGTCTTCTTCGTGTTGGTAGCGGCTGTAGGCGCTTGGAGGAGGAGGAGGAGGAGGAGGAGGAGGAGGATGCGGGGGGAGAAACATTTGCCTGTAAGGACCGACGACGCCTTCATTTTCCGGGAGAGATGAGTTTTCCTTAGGCCCTCCTTCCTCCTCTGTGTCAACATCGGGAATTTCTCCGAAGTCATCCGCCTCCGTTTCATATTCTGCTTTTTCTCTTGGCGGCAAACTGCTGTTAAATAAAAAGCGTTAGAAACAGTACCAACAACATCCATAGTTGTACTATGGTCGCCTGTTTTCGCTCCCCTCGAACCCCCCCTGCCTCTTGACCCTGCGGTGATGCTCCTCGGCCCTTCCTCCGTAGATTGGCATTGGCACCATACGTCTGTTCCGACCCCGATGCCTCGAGTCTTCCCGTCTTAGATGCCGCCTCCTCCTCCCCCTTCTTATCCTCCTCCGCCCCATTCGGTTAGAGAGCCCTTCCGGCGTTCCAGCAGTTAGTCTGCCGCAAAAATAAAAGTTTTAACCAAGTGTCCAAAGTCGAAAGTACATTATCCTGTTCTCCAGACCTCTTTTCCAACTCCCCCAGGTGTCGTATCTTGTCGGCCTGCCTCCTGAGCCACTCCAGGGCAGCGGCGTCGAAATAGTCCTCCTGGGAGGAGGGAGCGGCCACGGGAGGGAGGACGGCGTGGCGCTGGAAACGGGCCTCCTCACCGATTTCCCTATGAAAGCAAAAAAAAGTTTAAAAACTATGTATATACTACGGTATATATTAACAGCATTTTCTTTACCGCCTGCGCCTCCTCTCCCTCTTCCTCCTCTTCCTCCTCCTCTCCTCCTTGCAGGCAGAGGACGACGAGGATGCGCGCCTCGTCCTCCTCCTCATTCTTCTTCTCTCACTTTGGACCTCATAGCCGTCCCCATACGCAGGATATCCCGGCTCGACCAACCGCCTCCCGTCAAACCCTCCCCCTCCTCCCCTCTCTGCCCCTCCGCCCGCTAGTCCGCCCCCTCCGTGGCGGCGGTTTGCAAAGTAGCCATAGTCCAATCCTCCTGTCTGAGAAAGAATAGTTTCCCACCATTCACTATTGCCGAAAATCGTACTCCAAGTCCCATCCTGTTTGCCAACATCCTCCTCCTCCTCCCCCTCGTCTTCCCCCTCTTAACCTCGGCGGCCTTCTTCTTCCTTCTCTTGGCCCTCCTCCTCCTCCTCCTCCTCTTCCCCCCTTCCTTGCCCATCCGTTGGTACACGCCTCCGTCCTCCCCCTCCCCGCCCAAATCGGGAGCAGCCGAGGGATATTCTATCTCGTCAATCACCTTACAACATATTTGTTATCCATGCATCTAGGTTCCAAAATAGTATTTTATGTGGGTCCTTTTACCAAAACTCCGTGGTCCGGCATCTTTGACACGTCCAGGACGATGTTCCTGCCGGCCGATCCGGAGTCTGACTTGGAAGGGGCAGACTCCTTCCCATCCTCCGCGCTAATATCGTGAGCAGCGCGGACGACGGCGGCGGTGGCGGCGGCGAGGAACAGGAGGTACAGCAAAGACCTCATCTTCTTCAACACGACCAGGCATCTTCGAGAGAGGGATCACTTGCCAAACTGCCGATGCGGCGGCGACGCCGGGCAATAATGCAATTTCCCGAGGTCGCATTCATGATTTTCGATTTGACGATTTTGTATTTCAAAACATTCGTTTCTATGCGTAGTACTTCCTCGTCTTCCTCTTCCACCCCTTTCCCGCCCCCGCGCCGTGGCCGAAGCCCTTGGGGCCGCCGCCGAAACCGAAGCCGGCGCCGTGGCCTGGTTAATTGGTACATACAGATGGTGATGTCATGTTAAGTCGGATTTCGAAAACAAATTCGAATTTTGGGTTTTTTTCCATCTCACAAGAGACGGAATTTGTACTTGACAAATGACAATATTCCCACCCTGTACAACCATTGTTCGTACCACAGCGAATAGTTGAAAAACTTTCCAGGAAACATTTTTCATCTTCAAAATGGCAATAATAGACCTTACCCCTCCTCTTGGAGCCGTGCCCGATTCCCCCTCCCGCCCCGAACTCCCCCTTGACGGCCCCTCCCATCCCTATGCCCAGCCCGCCCCCTCCCTCGCCGGCGTCACCGAACCCCACCCCTAGCCCGGCGCCGAAGCCCTTCCCGGGCACGCCGTGGAATCCCACCCCGGCGCCCCCGCCGCCCTTGGACAGCTCCGGCTTGAGCTTCTCCAGCTTCTCGTCCTTGATGTCGTGCCTGGAAATGTGGAGGGAGCATTACATCTCCCCGTTGTTTCGGCAAAAAGAAATTCCGATCATGAAAGTTATTATTCTTCTTTGGCTACATTTTTGGTGGTACTCTAATCTGCTTCAGCACCAAAGGCAAAGTCGGTCCCTGGCAAAAGAACCTTCACCACTTCGTATCGTGCTTAAAACTGAAGGTGATGGCGCACACATAACAATAAAAGCTATATATGATGTGTCGCCAATGATGCATTTTTTAAAAAAAATATGAATCCTTTTTCTTGCCTCCCGTGCATCCCCTGAAAGAACGTGTGCATGTTTCCCTTGAATCCGTATGACCCAATCCCGCCCTGCGTCCCAGCGGAGAAGGAGGCCTGGTGCCCCTTAGCGTCCGCCATCGCCGACCCCCCGTGCGGGCCGGCCACGAAGCGGGCGAACATGTCCGGGCCGGTCATGTAGCCCACGCCGCCGCCAGGGCCAGCGATGTACCTGAGGGATCGATGAGAGAATATACTTCTAGTTTTCCCAGAAGAAGAAAAACAATAAGAGGTATTCTCGCGCGTTTCGGACGACAAAAAAGATAAGTGAAGTTATTAATAAATGCGATTATTCTTTATAGTGTACTATAGTAACTCTACTCTACTGTGAGTACACAATATCGCACAAAAGATTGTGGACTAGCGTGCGTCGTGCGTTTAACTATGGGGTGCGGTGAGCTCTTTTGCTCTCAATCTTGACCAGTGAGTCACAGGTGGAATCCTGGCTTTGAAAGTGCTGACTAAATGTTCTGCTTCGTTAGAAATGTAACATGAGCACGCACGAAACCTTTTTTAATCATAATTCCACTGCAGACATCGGGCGTTTTCTCGAGTGAGACTTCCACTTGAAAGACAGAGGAATAATTATAATCGATTACTTTAGTAATTTCGAAAGCAACCATTCCTCCTGACGAACTAGGAGGCCTTAAACTGTATTTTTTGCCCATTTTTTCTACCCTACTTCAAAGCCAGAGGGTAAAGCACATGTCCTCAGCCAATCAAACTAAAAGTAGTAGACCTCGTAAGTTTCTTTCCCTCCCTCACCTTGCCTCCGAAGTCCTCTCTCTGTCCTTGTTCGTCCCAATACCCCCCATCGGCCCACCGATGAAGTCCCCGCCGACCGCGTTGGAGAAGGAGCTCTTGGCGCCGAACAGGCGTCGCCGCATGTCGCTCATCTCCGTCTGGAAGGGGCGGAAGCGGGGCATGGCCACGGGGCCGCGGTTGAAGGGGCCATCGTCCGACAAGTGATCTCCGCCGAACTCTGCAGAGGCAGACTGGGGAGGGCCCCATCTGGGGTGGTCCAAAGGAGGAGGAGGGGGAGGTGGTGGGGGAGGAGGAGGAGGAGGGTGGAGAGGAGGGTGGAGAGGAGGGGGGAGAGCGCGAACAAAGTCTTCAGAGCCGGGGGGAGGTCTTGTAGAGATACGAAAATAGATAATCAATTAGCAGAAATTTTTACTGTATCTTTGGTGTATTGGTATACTTTTTTGCACCTTTCGTGTCTATATCTTTTCACCTACCCGTGGTGATTCCACTGACGGGGAGGCGGAGGCGGAGGCCAGTCTTCTGCGGCCTCCTCCCCCCTCCCCCGTTGGATCGGGATTCCAAATCCAGCTTCCTCCTCTCGGTGCCAAGGGGAACTTCTACACAAAAAGAAGCGCATTGAAAGTCGACTCGGCCATCGAGGTACCACCAAATTGTTTTCTCTTTTTGTTCACCCATATATTTCGCCAAAGTCTCCTCTGACAATGTGTAAGAAGAGGGAGAGGGAGAGGATGAGGAGCGCCCTCCCCTTGGACCTCCGCCCACCCATGTCGCTCCCATGGCTGGGGAGAGGGAGGGAAGGGGAAAAGAGGGACTGAGGACGAAAATGAAGGCTTCTTTGGCGCAAAACAAACAAACAAAGGATGGTGTTTCTCGTCATCTTTATTCTGTCTGTATCCACGTGATATTTTGCATTACTCCCCCGCTGGAAGTGTTTATATCACCAAGGCGGATAAGTTTGCCCCTTCCCGAGCTCCTCCATTGTAAAGCCGCCTCCTCCTCTTTCTTCGCCAAGGTCCCCAAAATGCCTGTGCTCATCCTTGGTCTCGACCAACTTCCCGTCGTCGATGTGAAAACCGCCTCCGACTCTGTTGTTGCTATTTTTGTTGGCGCCATCGTAGCTGTCATCGTCGGCAGCGACGAGCCCGCCGCCGTCTCCTCCCGTAAAATCTAAATTATCATTTCACTATTTTGTTCGCAACGTTTTTTATAGCATAGAGGTATGTAGAACATAATTTTTCTTGCCGTTTATCCCGGTGGTTCCCCCAAAGACGTTTCTGCCTCCGTTCCTCCCTCCGCCGTTTCCCCCGTCCTCCTTCTCCTCCTCCTCCTCCTCATCCTCATCCCAGTCTGACCAGAAGCGCCGCCGAGAACTCTGAACATAATCTATAATCATTTTTGTGCCAAATTGCAAAACCCAAACTACCTTCTTGTCCTCCCATCCCAGCTCCTCGCCCTCCTCCTCCTCATCGACATCCTCCTCCTCGTCCAATGCGTTCTCCAGCTTACGCCTCAGGTCAACGTCGTTTTCAATGTTGAAGATCACCTCGCGGGCGAGCTGGAACAAAAGAAAATTAAATCTGAAACTAATTTCAATCATTATTTCCCACATCCAGCGTCTTCAGAGCCAGCTCCTCCCCGTTTCCGGCCAGCATGAACCTGCGCACAAGAGAAAAAAGGTTATTTTTTTGCCTTATTTCAATGCATATCTAAAGGACATTTTTGACCTGTTTGTTATTCCCTCCTCCTCATCTTGGCCTAAATCTCCTTCCTCCGTCAACTTGCTCCTGAGTCCTGCCCTTGAGACAGTCCTGTTGCCCTTCCTCCTCCTCCTCCTCTCCCCTTCCCCCTTCCCGCCAATGACTTTTCTGAGGTTCCTGATCAGCTCATTCTCCTCGTTTTTCTTCGTGTCGGTCTTATTCTTGGACTTTTTCCGTCTCTGGAAAATAAAATCCATCAGAGAATCATCACAGCGGAATCTTATTAATTTTTTACCCTCCTGAGCAGCTTCTTAAGCTCCTGCTCCTGCTTCTTCCTGTCCATGATGATCTGGATCAGCCTCTTCCTCTTCTCCCAGTCGGCGGCCTTCTCAGCCTCCTTCGAAGGCTTCTGCTTCAGAGCCCTGATCAAGAAATATTTATGGGAGGGAAACAACTTGATTTATTCGCCTTACTTGATCAGCTTCTTGCGGAGCATAGGGCTGTTAGCTATGGCCTCAGAAATCTCCTCTGCCAGGTTCTGCCGTTTTTGTTCGTGAAATGTGAATGATAGCTTTTTATTAAAGTAGGTAGTAAAAATCATCTTCTTAAAAGTGGTGAAACCTTTAAATCTCCTTTGCCCACGTTTTTTCCGTCTTTTCCGTCCAACCTTCTTAGGAACTCGCCAATCATCCCAGCGGGCCTTACTGTCGCGAGAGGAAAATAATCACCACGCGTGTTCACAAGAAAAGCAACAATGTTTCCGACTCACGTCTGAATCCCCTTGCCTTCTTGCTTTTCCTCTTTTTCGCCTTCTTCTTCTTCCTCTTCTTCTTCCTATTCCTCCTCCTCCTCTCTCCCTCCTTCGCCTTCTTCCCCTTTCTCAGCCCTTTCTTCTTCAACCCCACTTTTCCCCTCTGGTTCTTCCTCTTCCTCTTCTTGTTGTTTCTCTTCCCCTTCTTGTCCCCTCCCTTGGTGGACCTATCCGCCAAGAGATCTCCAGATTTGGAGTTTGAATCCTTTTGTTTCCTATTAGAAAGGCCTCCTCCGTCTCCTCCATCGTTTCTCTTGCTTCGCCTGCCCCTAGAATCCTGGGCATCTGCAAATAAAAAACGCAGAGATAAATAAATGTTAAACTCGCACTAGGATTGTGGTTTACCGTTTTGTTTTTTGTCATTAGGGGCATCTTTGCCAGCGAGAACTTGCTTCAGGAGTTGTGATCCCTCGCCCGTTTGCCTCCGCTGCCGACGGAGGATGAGGCACTTATCCACGCAGGTGCTGACGGTGGGGCACTGAAGCGAGGAATGAAATCATTCAACATGCAGCTACAAAAATTTTTATTGTAGACAAAACTTTGGTGCAAAACTTGCGCACGGACGGACCTGTCCGCTTTCGGGGACTGCCTTGGAGACTCCCTTGTCTTGATCCGTGGTCCCTGCTGCCAATGCCCCAGTGCCAACTTGGAGGGATATTTGGAATGCTGCAAGTGCGGGAAAAAGTAGAAAGGGATGCAGCGGTGTCTGCTTCGCTCTGTCCCTCCCCCTCCGGCGCCCCTCTCCTGAGGGCATCGCCGCTGACCCCTCATTTTCCCCGTGATACTGCAGAGAGAGAGAGAGAGAGCGCCGAGCGGCCTGCTGAGATGCGAAAAGAAAGAAGTAGGATAAGAAAGGGTCATTCATAATGTTTTGTCTTTTTGAAGGGTAGTGCTTGGATTTTTCTAGAGATGAATAAGGTGAACGTGATCACGGCGACTACGTATAAACAAAACTAATAATAGAGCCGAAGAGGAAAACACTGAGCTAGCTAGAGCAACCAGATTGCTGTTGCTGTAGGAAATGCTGCTGTTGCTGCTATTGTTGTTGCTGCTGGTGTTGCTGTCACTGCTGCTGATGCTCTAATGTTATTTTTGTTTAAATATTTCTAGCGTATGAAATTTCATCGTACAGGAACGAGTGCCGATAGTCCGGCGGGAACATCCAAAAAAAGGCAAACGATTTTTTAAGTACCACCATAGCATTTTGGGCACTCGATGTTTTTTTCAAAATTTTGTTATTCGCAAAACATAACGAGAAAAATGAATTTTAAACGTTACCAAAAGATCGCGTACGACCACATCATACTGCAAAGGTTTTTCATAAGTAGACACTAAGCAGAACTTGCTTTCTCGCAACCTTGTATCCTGAACAGGAAAATAAAAGAAGGGAAATTGCGTCGCAGCTGCAGCTGGTGAGAAATAGTAAGAGCCACATATTTTTTGAAGAAATATGGCGTAAAACAACGTACACACACGAGTATCTTCAACATACCAGCTACAAAAAATGTCAACCAAGATAATTTTATTGCACTACTGTTCAAGAAATGCTTAGAACTCCATGTTATTAGCTCATTTCGTCCTTCTTTTCCCCCCATCTTTGTCAGCTTGCGCGAGAGAGAAACTGGCAGCGCAGCAGCCTGAGTCTGACAAAGAAAGAAGTAAAGTGCAAAAAAACCCTTCTGGTCGGAGGAGGCCTTCTCCATCATCACCATGGGCCGCATCTACCTCGAGCACATCGGCGGCCGGCGCCTCTTCTCGTGCGCCCAGTGCGACACCTTCCTGACCAACCGCAGCGAGCTCATCTCCACGCGGTTCACGGGGGCGACGGGAAGGGCATTCCTCTTCAACAAGGTCGTGAACCTCAACTACAGGTGAGCGGAGCAGGTGTGACGGCAGGTGGAGAGCAGGGGCAAACTAGAAGAAGAGCAAGGCTATGCTTGCCTAACTGCTTAGACAGCTGGTTGGCAAAATGTTAAATGTTGTTCTGTTGGCCGTAGCCTTAAGGTGAACCTGACGCAAAAAATGGCGTTTCTGTCTGTTACGCTAGTAGAGCACATCACTGATGTTGTAGGAGGAAGCCACCGGAGCTTGAGACAGTCGGAGCTTGATGCTGTGAAGCTGTCAAGAGGGCTCAGAAGAAACAATGTTGTAATGTACCTTCGCAAGAGCTAGAGTCACCACTGCTCCCGCAAATTGCTGCTTCTGCTGCTGCCAGGAATGCTACTACCACTGCTGCTGCTTATGCAGTTGTTGTTGCTGTTGCTGTTGCTGCTGTTGCTGCTAGTGCTTCTACCACCTCTGCTGCTATTTCAACTACTGTTTTTATTGCTGTTGTTGCTAATACTACTTAGCAGGAACCACTGTCTGCTATTGCTGCTGGTAGTTGTAGTGGTGGTGGCCGTTGTTGTTGCGGCGGCAGCAGCCGCTGTTGCTGCTGTTGTGGTAGAAAAACCGAATAGTTCTTTACCACGAACTTCACCGTCTAAATTCTCCCACTGAAAATTCGGGATACCTTTGGTGGATTACTCCTGACGTCAGACGACGAATTGTAATTTAATCGTGCATCTTTTTCAGCGACGTTCAGGACCGCGTGATGCTGACGGGTCGCCACATCGTCCGCGACGTCGCCTGCAAGAACTGCAACGTCAAGCTGGGCTGGATCTACGAGTTCGCCACAGAGGAGAACCAGAGGTACAAGGAGGGAAGGGTCATCCTGGAGAGGGCGCTCGTCACCGAACAAGATGGGATCGACGAATACGTGTCGAAAGACGGATAAGGAAAAGAGTCAATTACCATGTGCGCGCAACAAATTGAAGGCCTGTGATTTTTTTTTGTCTTTTTGGGAAACTGAAACAAAATTTACGCGAGAAAAAAATGTCCTGGTGTATGGAGAAGCAGACGGTGAAAATGCTCTGGAAATCATGTACCTTTTTCTGACCTAAAAGATACCTAAATAATCCAAGATGAGAAACAATTGGTGAAAGAAGAATCCGGATGAAATCAGATTATATTTTTTATCCTCTGTGACACTGTATTTTGCTGCGTCAGCAAGAACCACCATATTGGATTTGCCTGTTCAGACGAATTTCGTATTCGAAATATAATATTTCAATATTTGTTCCAAGTTTTATTGTACTGTGGTTTTAGGTTGTCTCCGTCCCACGCATGAATTTGAAATCACACGAATACAGTCTCAGTTCGCTGCTTACATCGTCGGCCCTTGCACAAAGGCATTCCATTAGAGGGGGGAGGAGGGATGGAGGCGGCAGCAGCTTTAAAACTTCCTTTTCGTTCGTTCGTTTCTTGCCTTGTGCATGCCTCTTTCGTCCGCTTCCTGTAGTATGTACAGAGTAGGATAAGAGGGGTCGGCCTTCAGAGGGGGGAGGGGATGGGGTGACTCACGGCGGCGGCGGTGTCTTGTCAAGCCAAGCAGTGAATGAGGCGGGCGGATTGGTCGTGACCCCAGGAGGAGGATCTATGGTGCGTTCTCGTATGATAGCCAAAGTTATTTCGAAAAATAGAACACGAAAACACCTTACTTCCCCAACAAGCAACAAGTGCTTCGCGTAAAAAAAAAGATGTTTCTACAACTCATCCAGCAGTCGTGAAATGAGGGTGGAGGCCAGCGAAACACTTGTACAAACTTTTTTTCCCCGTTCGATTCAACTCTTTATTTCGAACATACCTGCTGCTATACGTTTAGATCCCCGTCCCCCATTGCCCAAAGGTGGGGAGGGAAGGGGGATTCGCTTTTTTGGAGGCGCAGAGGGGGAAGGGTGCGGGCGGTCGCGCCTATGCTATGCTATGCGAACGGAGGAGGAAGGCGATTCTATCCTCCCCCCTCCTCCTCCTCGATTCAAACAGGCAGTCTGCGGGTGCGCTCTGTGTGTGAATACAGGTGGGAGGAGGCCTCCGAAGAATCGGCGGCGGCCTCTACTACGCTAGAAGAACTACAAAACCAACCTCCTCCTATACGGGGGGGAATCAGCCAGAGACTTGAGGTGAGGAGAAGGAGAAAACCACTGAAATAATTTCCCTAGAGAGGTGGACGTGGAGGGTGGGGGTGAGGGGAAGGGGAGTAAACTTTTTCCTTTTTTTCGGCGGCGAAGCCGACAGATCAGGGAGAGGAAGGTGTTGTTCTTCTTGTTGGATTTGTTGTTGTTGTTGTTGTTGGGGGATTTGGGGGGACTGTTTTCAGATCTCCCATGTAC
>JAAUYB010048300.1_pt1 | contig 12949 bp, 9 predicted proteins | sample 7278071 | NCBI WGS metagenome assembly JAAUYB01 (sample SAMN14350121, study PRJNA611818) | marine sediment metagenome | isolation source: surface marine sediment (1.8m) | place: French Polynesia: Moorea | collected 2018-08
GCGACCGAATTTTTAAGATCACGGTTGGTGGCGGCAATCACCCGGAAGTTGGCCTCCAGCGGCTGGGTTCCGCCGACGCGGTAGAAAACACGGTTTTCAAGCACCCGCAGAAGATCGACCTGCATGCGCATGCTGATTTCCCCGATCTCGTCCAGAAACAACGTACCAGCGTGGGCGAGTTCCAGACGGCCTTTCTTGGTATCGGCGGCACTGGTGAAAGCCCCCTTCTGGTAGCCGAATAGTTCGCTTTCCATCAGGTTTTCAGGGATCGCTCCGCAATTGACGGTCACGAAGGGGCCGTGTCGACGGTTGCTGTTGGAATGAATGGCCTTGGCGGCCAGTTCTTTGCCCGTGCCGGTTTCACCGGTGATCAGCACCGTCGAATCCATGGGGGCCACATCCTGAATCAGCTGGAAAATCCGCTGCATGGCCACCGATTGGGCGATCATACTCTCGAAGCGATCCGTCGGAATAATGAAATCACCTTGGGCGTTGCCGTTGTCGGGCTGAAAGCGGCGGGCCATGATTTCATGCAGGCGGCCGCAAAGCTTATCGGGTTGAATCGGTTTCAACAGATAGTCGTGGGCCCCGTTCTTCATACAGGCCACCGCGTTGCGGATACTGCCGTAAGCGGCCATCATGACGACCACGAGATCCGGGTCGCTGTCCTTGGCGTGTTTGAGGAGTTCTAATCCGCTGGTCCCGTCCTCCCCCACATCGGCCAGCAGGACGTTGAATCGCTGGTTGTGCAACAGGGCCTGGGCGGCCTCGCCCGGGCCATTGGTCGTAACGTTGTAACCCCTTTCCGTCAGACAGTCGGCAAGCTTATCCCGGGCTGCCCGGTCCTGGTCCACGATCAGAATTTTACCGGTATAAGCGATCATGAAAAGTAATCTGTCCGTGTATAAATGAGCGTATTCGTAGGATTAGCGCCTCAGACGGTTTCACAAAAATGTTCGATAGCAAGGCTTGCGAAATCAGAGGAATGAGGCGTACTTAGCGTACGCCGCAATGACGAGGATTTCGCGTAACGCCGCTATCGGGCTTTTTGTGAAACCGTCAAGATTTGAGAAGCGCCATCGCCCGATCAACGACATTCTCAAGCGTCAACCCATACTTGGCTTGCACCTCCGGCCCCGGTGCCGAGGCGCCAAAAGTGTTGACACCGACCACCCGGTCAGACCCCAGGACATAACGATCCCACCCCATGGGCAGTCCCGCCTCCACGGCCAGACGTGTCGTCACCGCCGATGGCAGCACCTGCTCGCGATAGGCGGCCGGCATGGCTTCGAAAAGCTCCCAGCTCGGCATGCTGACCACCCGTGCGGCAAACCCTTTATCGCCGAGAACCCCTGCCGCGGCAAGCGCCAGATGGACTTCCGAACCACTGGCCACCAGGATGATATCGGGCTGGCCCTCGGCATCGGTCAGAATATAAGCCCCCTTGGACAGTTCGGCGGCCGCAGGCATTTGCGCGCGGTCCAGGACGGGCAGTTTCTGTCGGGTCAGCACCAGGGCCACCGGCTGGTCTGTGGAAAGGACGGCCTGGCGCCAGGCCTCGGCGGTCTCGGTGGCGTCCGCCGGCCGAATGACCGTCAAGCCCGGGATGGCCCTCAGGCTGGCCAGGTGCTCCACGGGTTGGTGGGTGGGGCCGTCTTCGCCCACCGCAATGCTGTCATGCGTGAAGACATAAATGGCCGGGAGACCCATCAGAGCCGCCAGTCGGATGGCCGGTCGCATGTAGTCGGCAAACACCAGAAAGGTGCCACCATAGGGGCGCACACCACCGTGCAGCATCATACCGGAAACGATGGCCGCCATGGCGTGCTCACGGACGCCGAAACGGATGTTACGCCCCGCATAGGATGACCGCTGAAACTCCGGCACCCCGTTGAGATACGTCTTGTTGGAAGGCGCCAGGTCGGCGGAGCCGCCGATCAGATTGGTGACGCTGGCCGCCACGGCATTTAATACGGATCCCGAAGCCGCCCGGGTAGCGATGGGACCATCCTGGGGGCCGAAGGCCGGCAGACGCGCTTCCCAGTCCGCAGGCAAACGACCATCGATAAACGCCTGCCATTGCGAAGCGGCCTCGGGCTGACGACGTTGGTAATCCTCGAGGCGTGCGGCCCACTCGGCTTCGAGGCCCCTTCCCCGTTCGAGGCATTCATGGAATCGGGTTTGAACATCATCCGGAATGCAGAAAAAAGCGTCCACGGGGCATCCCAGGCGCTGCTTGGTCAGGGAGACTTCCTCTTCCCCCAGGGGGGCGCCATGGGCATCGGCGCTTCCCTGCTTGTTGGGGCTGCCAAAGGCGATCTGCGTGCGCAAAATGATAATCGAAGGTCGGCCGGTCTCCTGCCGCGCCGCCTCGATGGCGGCGGCAATCGCCGCCGTATCGTTGCCGTCCGCAATTTTCTGAACGTGCCAGTGGCAAGCCTCGAAACGTTTGTGAACGTCTTCGGTAAATGCGATTTCCGTTGATCCCTCGATGGAGATCTGGTTGTCGTCGTAGATCACGATCAGCCGCCCCAGGCCAAGATGTCCGGCCAGAGAGGCGGCTTCGGCGCTGATCCCTTCCATCAAATCCCCGTCGCCGCACATGACGTAGGTGTAGTGATCGACAAGCGGGCCGCCCTCGGAATTGAAGCGGGCCGCCAGATGGCGTTCCGCCATGGCCATACCGACCGCATTGGCCAGGCCCTGACCTAGCGGCCCCGTGGTGGTCTCCACCCCGGGGGTATGCCGAAATTCGGGATGACCGGGGGTTTTGCTGCCCCATTGTCGAAAATTTTTGATTTCTTCCAGACTCAAATCGTATCCACTAAGATGGAGGAGGCTATAGAGCAGCATGGATGCATGCCCGGCGGATAGAACGAACCGGTCGCGATCGGGCCACTGGGGATTGGCCGGGTTGTGTCGCAGATAACGGGTCCAGAGCACATAGGCCGCCGCGGCCAGGCCCATCGGGGCGCCGGGATGGCCTGAATTGGCCTTTTGAACGGCATCCATGGCAAGGGTGCGAATCGTATTGATGCACAAACGGTCGAGCTCCGAATGGCTGGCGGTCTGGCCTTCACTCATCGTGATCATTCTCCCTTTCTTGAATCTTCGATACGGACTGTTTGACTTCAGCGGACGCAGCCGCCTGCCGGGCCGGCCAACTTGATGACGCGCCTATAGCGCCCGCAGATATTCCGGTTTCAGTTGGATGTCTCCGTCCAGTGCACGGTTGATCAAATCGAGCGTTTTTTCGCGATCCGCCGGCATGCGGGCGCGGATCGGCAGATAGTTGGAAGCATGATTCGCATGGAACAGGCCGTTGGTCATGTGCGTGTGGGCCAGCATGATGCCCAGTTCCGTCAGCATCTCCCGGGGCCCGATCAGCGCAAAGCGGCCGTTTTCATAATCGGCATGCAAGGGGGTTCCCGGAATCAGCATCAGGCTGAGGGCGCCCACGTACTCGGGGTCGATGGCCGACAGCACGCGGCCCGTCTCCCGGGCGTGGATGGCGGAACGCTCACGGCCGGCAACCCCCAGTAGAACCGTCAGCGACAGCTTGATGCCGGCCTGGCGCACCTTGCGGCCGGCGGCGATCATACGGCCGGCATCGGCCCCCTTGCAGATGCGCTTGAGGGTCTCGTCGTCTCCGGACTCAAGCCCCATATAGACGATCCCCAGACCGAGACGCTGCAGTTCGGCCAGTTCCGCCGCCGATTTCATGGCGATGCTCTTGGTGTTGGCGTAGACGCCGACGCGGGTGACCCAGGGCAGACGCATTTTGATCTTTGCGAGCAGGGCCGTGAGGCGCCTCTGGGGAATGATCAGACCATCACCGTCACAGATGAAAAGCCGTCTCTGGTTGCGGCAATGCCGGGCGGCGAAGTCAATATCGGCGTCCAGAATAGCATCCGACTTGATTTTGAACCGTTGGCCCCGGTAGGTCCCGCAAAAGGTGCATTTGTTGTGCGAACACCCGACCGTGGCCTGCAGGAGAATGCTGTGGGCCTCGCTGGGCGGTCGGATCATATTACCTTCGTAGTGCATGCTTGCTTACGCTTTCCGATTGACGGCCGCGCGCCCCCGTGTCAGGCCAAGGTACGGCACGGGGTTTCACGCCTAGGGTCAATGCCGGGCTATCCTAACTCAGACGGTGGATCGGAAGCAACCCGTGCGTGGTGGGCCACCGCGGCCCATGGGCATCGCTGGTAAACGGGGCAATGACCATCGGTCGCCTCACATGCCCCTCCCCCACCAGTTTAAAGCCAGGTCATAAAGCAGCGGAACGGCGAGGGCTGGCAGCATGTTGCCGATCCGCAAACGCTTGATGCCCAGGATGTTGAACCCGATGGCCAAAATAAGCAGGCCGCCGACCGCTGTCATCTGCTCGACCACCGGCGGGGTGAGCAACGGTTTGAGATGGACCGCGCAGAGGGTGATCGTCCCCTGGTAGAATAAAACCGCCAACGAAGAAAAAATCACGCCGATCCCCAGGGTCGAGGCAAACACGATCGAGGTCACCCCATCGAGCAACGATTTGGCGTAGAGGGTCTGGTGATTTCCGGACAGACCGCTCTCCAGCGAGCCCACCACCGCCATGGCCCCCACACAAAAGACCAAGCTGGCCGTGACGAAGGCGTTGGCCACGCCTTCTTCACGGCCCACCAGACGTCTCCCGATCCAGCGGCCCAGATCCTCTAAACGCTCTTCGATCCGCAGGGTTTCCCCCAGAAGACTTCCCAGGGCCAGGCTGATGATTACCAGCAACAGAGCGTCGGTCTGCAGGGCGCTCTTGGCGCCGATCAGCAATACCGCCAGGCCGATGGCGCCGATGATGCCCTCTTTGAATCGAGCGGGTATGCCACCCCGCAGTCCGACCCCCACCAAGCTGCCGATGATGATGGCCGCGGTATTGATCAACGTTCCCTGCACGTCTGGGCCCTCCTGGAAAAGATATGCGGCCAGCACCCTATTGAATCCGGTCCTAAAATGCAATCCCCAAACCATCGCGTGGATCGATGCCGACGATACGCGCCGGCCGACGGCCGCACTGGCGGTTGATGTCCTTGCGCCGCCGGGGATTGCATGGTTGGGTCAAAGGTAATTTTCAGGCGGCGCCGGGTGGATCGCCGTCCAAGGGCGGGATGGGGGGAAATTCATGGTCTTCGCCATCCACCAGGAATTCGTAGAAACTCTTGGGTCCCGGTAGATGAACGAAAAAACGAATCTTGCGGATCAGGTAAGAGGCCGTGGCGGCCTCACCGTCGTTGATCACGCGGAAAGCCAGCATGCGCTGAAGGCGCTTGTCGTTCTTGTCGCGGTCCGGCACCATCCGCATGACCCGCTGGAATACCATTCGAAAAGGACCAGACCGATCTTCAATTGCAATCAATTTGGGTGCCATGGCCGCCACTCCGACTGCCGCGGATGGGGGATTGAACGGTTAAATACAGGTGTCTATCAAATTTGCGATTTATTCTAACCTAAGACATGACCTGCCCAACGCAAGCGGGGCCGCAGAGCCGCTCCGGCAACCCCGCGAAAGCCTTGCCAGTCCTATTGATAAAAAGACGATATCATATTAAAGTTTTTAATTGATGTCAGGCCACCACCATCCAGTCTGAAGGGCAGCAACCGGGAACATCCCATGGCTACGGACAGCGATATCCGCCAGATGAAAAATTTGCAGCGCTCCTGGGAGCAGGAGCGCGCCCGGCGTCAGGCCAGCGAAAAGCGTCTCAACGAAGCCCTGACCCTGCTTCAGAAAACACTGAAAGATCGTGAAAAATATCGCAATCTGGTTGAAGATATCAACGCCATCATCTTCGCCACGGATAAAGATGGCGTCATCATTTATGTCAGCCCGATCATCCATGTCTACACGGGATTCCGCCCGGATGAATGTATCGGTCTTCCCTTTCTGGATCTCGTTTATTCCGATGACCGCAAGCATCTTCAGAAAATATATCCGAAAATCGTGGCCGGTCAGCTCAAATCCACGGAGTACCGCATCCGCCACAAACGCCATCACTTCTGCTGGGTCAAGGCCTTCAACCGACCCAACGTCACTGAAGGCGTTTTTCAGGGACTGCGCGGTGTCATGGTGGACATCACCGATCGCAAAAAGGCCGAGGAGGCCTTCCGGGAAAGCGAGATCAAATATCAGACGATTATCGAAAACATCGAAGAAGGCTATTTCGAAGTCGATTTGAAGGGCAATCTGACCTTCGTCAACACCCCTTTATGCCGTATCGCCGGTTTCTCAAAATCCCAGCTGCTGTATACGAATTTCCGTGAATACACCTCACGGCAAACCGCCCGCATTATTCTGCGCATCTTCAACCGGATCTATCGTACGGGGATTCCACTGGCCAACCAGGATTTCAACGCGGTCAAAAATGAAAAAGACGTCGTTCTTGAAATCTCAGCCGCTCTGGCGCGCGATCGGGATGGCCGTCCGATCGGCTTCCGGGGCATGTTGCGGGATATCACCATGCGGCGGCGCGCCGAGGCCGAACTGAAGGAGTTGGAAAAACAACTCTACCATGCCCAGCGCATGGAGGCCATCGGCACCCTGGCGGGCGGGATTGCACACGATTTCAACAATATTCTCATGGGCATGCAGGGCAACGTCTCCCTTCTGCTCATGCGCCTGCCGTCCCACAACCCCCTGACCCAAAAGCTGAAAAATGTGGAACAGTATATCCAGAACGGTGCGGGCCTGACCCGCCAATTACTCGATTTCGCGCGCACCAAATCACGCCCGATGCGCATCTCCGATTTGAATTTTCTGATCCACAAAACCGCCCGAATGTTCGGCCGGACCAAGAAGGAAGTCGAAATCGATCTTTCCGGTCTCAAGTCAACCTGGTCGGTCAACGTGGACAGCGGCCAGATCGAGCAGGTTCTGGTCAATCTCTACGTCAACGCCTGGCAGGCCATGCCCGGCGGGGGCCGCCTGCGCCTGACCACCCGCAACGTCGAGTTGAACCGCCAGAGCGTGCACCCTTTTGGTATGAAACCGGGCCAATATGTTGAAGCCGCCGTTGTCGACACAGGTATCGGCATGGATGAAGCCACGCAGCAGAAGGTCTTCACACCCTTTTTCACCACCAAGGATCGCGGGCGGGGTACCGGACTGGGCCTGTCTTCCGCTTACGGCATCATCAAGAATCATGGTGGCTTCATGAAAGTGGCCAGTAAAATAGGCCGGGGATCGTGCTTCAGCATCTATCTGCCGGCCTCCGAGGTGCCGGCCGAGACGGAACGCGAAGACCATCTCGAGCCGATCCGCGGGGTGGGCACCATCCTGGTGGTGGACGACGAACAATTCATTACCGAAATTACGAAGGAGTGGCTGGACGAACTGGGCTATCAAGTGATCGAGGCGCCCTCCGGTACGGCGGCCGTGGAGATCTACCGGGAAAATCGGCGCACGATCGACCTGGTCATCCTGGACGTCGTCATGCCGGGCATGGACGGCGGTGAAACCTTTGAACGGCTGCAGGCCATCGATCCGGATGTTCGCGTCTTGCTGACCAGCGGCTACGGTTACAACAAACGGGCGGAAGAAATCGTGCGCCGGGGCTGCCTGGGTTTTATTTCCAAACCTTACAATATCATTCAACTGTCGGAAAAAATCGACAAGATCCTGGGCCAGAGTGCGGGCGCCCCGCTGCAAAGCCGGCGGCAAAACAAGTAGAAACCATCTCAAAATACGCTTTTGGCCCCATCTCGGTGTTGGGCGCTCATTTCAAGTCCCTGAAATACAATGGTATTCCTCCGGCTTGCAATTCGCAGCCGACGTATCGGAAACCAAAATCCTAATTTTGAGATGCCTTCTGGCGCACTCATTGCCGCCGCCGGCGGCGGCCAGGCATCACAGCCCAGGCATGGCGGTTTCGAAAGGCCAGGCCCCAACCCCCCCTTCGATGAACTTGACGTTGTCGAACCCTTGGGCGTTTAGAATCCGCTGGGCTTCATACCCCCGCATACTGACCTTGCAATAGGTCAGGATGGGTAGATCCCGCGGCAGTTCATCGAAACGGGTGCGCAGTTGATCCAGGGGAATATGCACCATACGGCTGTGGGGGATCCACTCCATTTTGGCTTCGTCTTCGATGCGCACATCCAGCAGCAGGCATTCACTGGTGTCCATCTGATCCTTGGCCTGAAGTGGGCCGATGCCCGCGGCCAGTCCGTCGAGTTTGTTGATAAGCACATGGGCACAGACCGCCAGCGGGTCGATTGGCGGACTGTAAGGCGGGGCATAGCAAAAATCGACATCGGCCAATTGGTCCAGGGTGGCGCCAAAATAGATAGCGGCGGCGGCGGCGTCCAGTCGTTTGGCCCCATCGCCCATGCCTGCGACCTGAACCCCCAGAACCTTGCGATCACGGCGGTCGGCGATCATTTTGATGACGAAAAGTCGGCTGCCTTCCATATAATGGGGTTTGTCCTGCCCCGACCAGGTGGTAACGGCAATATCCAGATGCATGTCACGGGCCATGCCTTCCGTCAGCCCCGTGCGACCGATGGTGAATTCGAAAGCCCTTACGATACTGGAACAGCCGATACCGCTAAAAGGCGTCGGGCGTCCGGCAATATGGTTGGCAATCACCCGACCGTGTTTGTTGGCCGTGGAGCCTAAAGGCACGAACAGCCGTTCGCCCACCAGCCGGTTGATGAAATGATTGCTGACGCAATCCCCGCCAGCATAGATGTCAGGGTCGCTGGTCTGTCCGTATTGGTTGATGGTGATGCCCCGGTCGCAATCCAGTCCCGCCTCCCGGGCCAAGCGGTCGTTGGGCTGCGTGCCGACACCAATTACCACGAGATCGGCATCCAGTGTCTGGCGGTCGGTAACCACGCGCTGAACCCGATCGTCGCCTTCCAAGGCGGTTACGCGCTCCCCCAATACCAGCTCGACATCGTTGTCATCCAGATGGATCTGGCTCAGCCGGGCGATGTCTTCATCGATGATCCCCGGCATGATCTGGTCCATCATCTCCACCATGGTAACCTCGAGGCCCTTGTTGATCAGGGCCTCGGCCATTTCCACGCCGATAAACCCGGCCCCCACCAGAACCGCCTTTTTAAGGCCCTGCTGGTCAATCGTCTGCACAAGACTGGCCGCATCGTCCGGGTGGGTCATGAACCAGACGTGTTTCAAGTCCAGCCCGGGAATGGGGGGGCGAAAAGCTTTGCCGCCGGTCGCCAGGACCAGCTTGTCGTAGTCCAACCGTTTTTCTTCACCTGAATCCAGATGGCGGACATGGACCTGCTTATTGCGGCGGTCGATTGATAACGCCTCCGTGCGGGTCAGGGTCTGGAAGCCTTTCCAGGTCCGAAAGAACTCGGGCGTTCGCGATACGCCGGCCGGGGTGTGGGTCAAAGCGTTGATATTCGAAAAAGTACCTTCGACATAATACGGCAGCCCACAGGCGCCGTAAGATACGACGCCCCCCCTCTCGATCATGGTGATCTCGGCTTCCGGCATGAGGCGCTTCAAACGTGCCGCGGTTTTCGGTCCGCAGGCGACGCCGCCCACAATCAGTACACGCAACTTCGATGACATGGCTTGTTTTCCTTTCCTTGAGGGTCGTATGGGTTCATTCGGGTGAGTTTAGTTCCAGATGATGCGGTCCCGACGGACACAACGTTTTTATTTGACAGCCCGGTCGTCGGCTCCCTATATTTTTTTAGGTCGCAGCGCAATCGCTGCCCGGTTTGGCAATGCCTCACGATAGCCGGGCACCGAACGGCGCCCCATCCAACCACCTAACACCCCAAGGAGGTCAGGATGCGAATTCAATTCCGTACCGTCGTCTGCGCCAACGATCTTTCGGAGGCCCCCAACCCCGCCCTCCAGTACAGCATTGCCCTGGCACACGAATTTCAATCACGCTTGCTGATCTGTCATGTGGTCGATCTGCCGTCGCCTTCCATGTACGGTGAGGCCTATCTGGCACCGGAAGAACACCTCAACCGTAACCTCGAATATGCCCGCCGTCATATTGAGGAGAGCATGGCCGACCAGTCGGTTCGCTGGGAGCCGCGCATCTGCATCGGGCAACCGGCCGAAGAAGTCCTGCGCATCGCCCGGGATGATCAGGCCGAAGTGGTGGTCACCGCCACCCATGGCCGCAAGGGTTTGAAGCGGCTGCTGCTGGGTTCCGTAACCGAGCGTTTGATGCGCACCCTGCCCTGCCCGCTCCTCGTGGTTCGCGACGTCGATCCGGCGCGCGCAACGTCGGACGCGGATCGCCTGCGCTTCAGCCGTATTCTGGTCGGATGTGATTTCAGCCCGGATGCCGATTTGGCGTTTGAACACGCGCTCAGCCTGGCCCAGGAATTTCAGTCCGAGCTGCACCTGGCCCATGTGATTGAAATGCCGACCTACACCGAGTTTCTCAGGCCCGTCCTCGATCACCGCCAGTCTTCTTCGGCCGCCATCAAGGCATTCATCCAGGGCAAACTCGACCGGCTCGTTCCCGAAGATGCCCGCCACTGGTGCAGCGCGTCCACCGTGCTGCTTGAAGGCCAGCCCTACGAACAGTTGCTAACCTATGCCGAACAGACCGCCATCGACCTCATCGTGCTGGGATCTCGCGGGCATGGTCTGATCGACACCATGCTCATTGGATCGACCACCGACCGTGTCATCCGCAACGCGAGCTGTCCGGTATTCTCCATTTCACCCCGTGCACGGGATGAAGCCAAATAAGTTGAAAAACCGAGCTCCACCGCCGGTATTCAGCATATGGTTGCCAGAAGCACGCTTGCCGATGCCAATGAAAGATGATTGCTTCATGGTTTTGAACTAAATTTAGGGTAAATAACGATTATTCAGGGCTATCGGATTGCAGGCCGATTGAGAATGCCCCCTAAATTACCGGGAAAGCTTCGCCGGATAAAGTCTTGCGATCAAGTTTAGAAAGGCCGACTTGTTTTACGGATCGACCATTTCGAATGACCGCGCTACGGATTGCTGGGTTTACGGCTACCGCTGGAAAGGGGTGCTGTTCTTCAACCGGACCCGATTGCGTTAAGCCATATCCTCGGCCACACTCACCGTGCGGTCGCCGAGCATATTGACGTAGCTGCCCATTTCGTTGTCGTACCATCCGTAGATCACGGCCTGGGTGATGGGGATCCGGTAAACGCGGTCTTTCAGGCTGGCGCGCACCGTTTCTGGCAGGCCCGGAATACGCCCGAGATCCAGGGTGACCTCGGCCGTCCGGGTGTGGGTTTCGTGGCCCTCGATAATTGTTGCGGCCCGCGGCCGGCCCACGATATCGCCGGATACATTCTGCTTCTCGGTGAAATGCAAATAACCGTTGGGATCCAGTTCAGCCGCCTGGCGATAAATGCCGTTGATCACATCGCGCCGGATGGGATCGCTCTCCGGTTCTTCCTGAAGGTCGAGCACCAGGATGATCAGTGACCCGGTGGCCGTGGGGATCCGCACCGATTCAGCGATAAAACCGATTTCCTCCATTTCGGGGATGACCAGGCGCAGGGCGTTGGCTGCGCCGGTGGTGGTCAGGATGATATTGTTCATGATACTGCGGTTTTTACGCAGGTCCCGGACACCGGACTTCGGCAGACGGTCGAGCACGGCCTGGGAACCGGTGGCGGCATGCACCGTGGCCATGGAGGCCGACAGAATCCGTTTGGGACCGAAATGATTCAGCAGCGGTTTGACCATGTGCGCTAGACAGGTCGTGGTGCAGGAGGCATTGGACACCAGCCGATGACGGCGGGGATCGTAATCGTTGGCATTGATCCCCATGACGGTGGTCACGGCATCTTCAGGCATGGGACGCCCCTTGTCCTTGATTTTGAAGGGTGCCGAGGCGATCACTTTTTCAGCGCCGGCATCCAGGTGCCCGCGCAGGGCACCGCCCGGATGATCGCCCGGCAAGGTCGGATCGAGAAAACGCCCGGTGGTGTCCACCACCAGCGGAACATGGTGGTCGCGCCATTGGATGTCTGCCGGGTTGCGGTGCTCTTTAAGGAAACGCAAGGTCACGCCGTCGACAATCAGGCCGTTCTCGGCTTCGTCGATGGCCGCAATCACCGGCGCCGCCTGATGACCGTATAGATAGTGCTGCAGCATGCCGTAAGATGAGTCGCGCTCCAGATAGTGGGAAATATCGGCCATGGACTGACCGGCCTCACGGCCAATATTGACCACGATTTCCTGAAAGGATTTACGGGCGATGTGGTGCCAGACCGTGAGTTTGCCGATACGGCCAAACCCGTTGACCCCGAGCGTTTTGCCAAGACCCTGCGATGACTGGTTTTGCATGAATTCTCTCCCCTGTTGCGCTTCGCCCTTTAGCAGGTTGTTGCCAAACGATTGCGCTTGGCAATCCGGCGTTAAAATCCTCCTCAAAATGCGCCTTTATTGCATATAAACGGCGCTTTTGCGTCGGATTCGGCCTTGTCTGGCCGGCGCTCATGACGTTTTCAACATCCGTCTAGGAAGGCGGTCCGTTCCAAGTGCCCCGATCAGCCCTCTTTCACCTTGACGCAACCGCTGAAAACCACACCCTCTTGGCCGTCAATACTGATGAAATCACCCGAGTGGATCACAATTTCGTTAAACTGGCAGGTTTTATCGATTTCGTTACACACCAGTTCACCGCACCCGACCACCCCGGTGCGCCCCAGACGGTGGGGCACGACAGCGGCATGCGAGGTCATCCCGCCCCGGGCGGTGATCAGACCTTCGGCGGCGTAGATTTCACGGATATCGTCAGGCACCGTATCGGCGCGGGCCAGGATCAGCGCCGTATCGGGTTCCCGGCGGGGCCATGAACGGCCGGCTGGTATTCACCCTCGATGAAATCGACCGCTGGCGCCGCCGGGAACCCGATACGGCGCTGATCCTGGCCCGCGCCGATACGGTGCCTGACGATATCCGTGAAATCTACGCCGCCGA
>JAAUYB010028737.1_pt1 | contig 12946 bp, 12 predicted proteins | sample 7278071 | NCBI WGS metagenome assembly JAAUYB01 (sample SAMN14350121, study PRJNA611818) | marine sediment metagenome | isolation source: surface marine sediment (1.8m) | place: French Polynesia: Moorea | collected 2018-08
GTGCGGTTTCCCTTCTTTTGCCGGTGGTGTTGAAAGAAGTAGCAAGGGTTTTATAAATGGTGTCTTGCAGGAATCCTCCTAGGGACGAATAAAAGAATCGTTGTTCTTCCATCCTCTACTTCTGCCGAAGTAAAGAAAAAAGGAAGGTGCGAATCCTTTTCCTCCAAATCCCGTGAGATTCGCGCAGCCACCGAGAAAAAAGAACAAGAAGTGGATTGATTCCGTGTGAATTTTTCCCGCGCGGCGGAAAAAAGGAAAGTTGTCTTGTTGCCTCTCTTGGCATCCTCCCCTCCTGCCACACTTTAATCGCGGTGGCGGCGGTGAAATAAGTGCGCTCCTATACGTATACCACAATGAGGAAGAAGTGAGAAAAGCGTTTCCTCCCTTTTTCGCGAAGGTTGTCGGAATATCTTTCTCCTCCTGCTTTGAGCGATGGCTCCTATATCGACCGCCCCCACCCTCCTAGGAAATTGAATCTTGGTCTTTCGATCCGCAGTCGCCGACGGTTCCGCGTTCCAGAATGGAGCAAGGCCGAAATAGTACCAGTGCCTCTACAACAGAAAGTGACTTGTGGGTCAAAGTCACAGGAAGAACAATAAGGAGAGAAAGGGTTGTTGGAAGGACAGCAAAGACAATGTGGAGGACGAGGAAGAAGAGGAAGAGAGAGGAGGAGGAGAATTGTGACATGCAATCGCCGCAACTTGTCAAGCGTCGTCATCTTCTTCTTCCTCGGCGGGTCTCCTCCTACTCAGTCAAAGTGTTCCTCCTCCTGTTGGTCGCCCTACCAATGCCGCATTCTGCCAGGGCGAACTCACCGCCGAGATTCGTGTTGGTAAGGAATTCAACTAACTATGCGACATTTGACCTAATGCTCTAATTACATCGAAAGAAGCAAACCTACCAGTTTTCTAGAGAACAGAGACCAACTACGTAAAACTTTCCTGAGCACTACGTCAAGTTTGTTTAATTTCATTGACAAATTTCCGATAGTTTGATGGTTGATTCATTCATTCGCAGCTGGGACTAAATTACACATACCGGTAGAGACATAGTACTTCAGAATGCAAGTTAGGCTTGCTTCGAATGACAAGTATCATCAACCTTTCCGTCCCTGCAGGACGGCGACGGTGGCGACGGCGGCGACATCGTGGTCCGCCTGAAGGAGGGCCCTGCCACACCGCCGGGGACCCGCATCTTGCGCCTGCGCGGTTTCGACCCGGACGGGGACGACATGCAGTTCGGGGTGCTCGGGAGGGAAGGGGCCGCGCTGCTAAGGGTGGAGAACCACAACAACGGGGAGGCCTCGGTATACCTAAACAGGGTGCTGGTGAGTTAGAGAGAGAATTGATAAACTTCTCACGAGGAAAAACCTTGCATACCTTAAAGTACTGTATCATACACTGTGGGCAGATCTCAGTGGCCTCGTTTCGTGAGCGAGCATATTTTTTTTTCAGGACGCCGAGACCCGCTCGGAGTACTCTGCCGTTCTGACCCTGACTGACGGTCGCCTTGGTGAGGGCAACTTTATCTCCCGCTCCTTCCTCCTCCTGGTTGAGGACGTCAACGACAACCCGCCAGTTTTCCTACCCTTCCCGCAGACGGTATCGGTCAGGGAACACGCAGGGCCAACGGTGAGAGAAAGAGAACGTTCCAATAGTTTCAAATAGTGATGATGTATAGTGATAAGCAATCATTCGTAAAAAAATCCAGCTACATTTTTTAGAATATATAGAGGGCTGAAAAAGGCAACTGTTTAATCTACGTATAAGTTTTGGACTCTTTCTGCTTAAACAAAGGTATCGATCGATAAGATGCAAAATTTGATTCCAAAACTTTTGTTTTGCATTTTCTTTGTCAAGTTTAGGTGCGTACTTTGTACTGCTTACTCTATTACGCAACTATGTTCATTTACGAATGCGTCAGATCATCAGATGGCCTTTTATGGTCCAATCGGTCTCTTTTCGACTGACGACGCATTTGATGGATGCGATTCCGATACCTGCTGCAGGCCCTGTTTGCTCGAAGGGGAAGGAGGGAGCAATTGGAGCAATGAAAGTGAAACTTCGTTTTCCTCCTTCTCTCTCATGCAGGTTGTGACTACGGTTGAGGCCACGGATCGCGACTCTGGAGTCTTTGGGCAGGTCGTATACAGTCTGGAGGCGGCGGATGGGGACACGGTCAGTTCGAATGGAATGTGCTAATGGAGTGGTTTTTCATCGTTGTATTGGTCGCATTCTTGAGTTACTGATGTTCATACAAAGTGAAAAAAGCAATAATTCAGCAGCAATCTTGGTATATGCCGTGCAAAAGGAAAATTGAATAAAAATACCACTTTTCTTTTCCACCTTTTTAGGACGACTTCCCCTTCACCGTCCGCACCTCCGGCGGCCGCGGTGTCGTCTCCGTGGTGAGGGACCTTGACTTTGAGCGCAAGTCCGTCTACGAGCTGAGGGTGGTGGCCAAGGACAGGGCCAGTCTGGGAGGGAGGGAAAATACGGCCACCGCAGCCCTACTAGTCAAGGTGGAGGACATATCAGACGCGCCGCCAGGTACCTATGTAACAGCAGTAGTGATGGCTAGAACCAGCTTTTCTCGGTCCAAGCTTTTGGGATGACATCCATAACTGATTTTGGCACTTCCAAAGCAACGGGTAAGAATTCACCCATGAGTACATTCAAGAAGAAGCAAAAATCGCCATCTGCAGAATTGGGAAAGTTTTCTCATCGTAAATTTCTCTACTTTCGTCGTCTCGCTCGGATCGATGGTTTCCCTTTAGTCTAACGTATTTGAATATTGTTCCAGAATTCGTATCCGCCCCGTCGGTCACCAGAATACCCGAGGATGTGCCCAGGTTCACAGAGGTGAGAAAGTCAAACCTGCTTTCCTATGGCTGTTCCACAGAACTACAATTGATATTCAGTCCTGCCCAATCCTTGAACTGTGGGATCGAAGTATAATTCGATCAAAAGTTGGCGTCGGCCGCAGCCAATTTTCTCGTCTTAAAACTCCTTTTGACAGGTGGGGTGGGAGAAAGTGTTTCTAGCGTGTTAGGTACCAAGGGTCACTGAACTCGCGAGGTAAAAAAACTAAAGAAATACCCAATCCTTGGAACTTTTTTGATTCAAACGATGAAGGAATAGGGAAACAGTTAATAAATAGTTTTCCTGACATCAGAGGAGGGTCTTTTTGAAGGACATGCGTGCGTGTGTCGTTATATTCAGGGAGAAAACAAAAAACATTTGCACTTGCCCACCTGAACCATTTTCGCACATTTTCCTTTTGGGAAAGAAAGGACTCGACTTGTTCCTTTTTTTGACCGGCAGACAATTTGTTTTGAACAATCAATATCTAATCTTTTTCTAAATATCTGTGACCATTGCTGCGGCTCTTTCTATTCGTGTTTCGTATTGGGAGAGCTGGGCTTTGGGTGCCAAAGAATGACCGTATAACAAAATGCTGATAAATTGCACACTGTTTTTGGCACGGAGGGGGACAAGCGGAGAAAGAGAAATAAATAAAGCTTTTTTGGCTTTGTCAGGTTCATTTGGCAGAATTTTCTTTGTTTTTTCTTTCTTCTTTCTTTAGTCGTCTTTTTTGTCGAGCACTTAAAAATTCAGATTCCTCCTCAGGTCATTGAACAGAGCCTGTTCTTGTTTTTTCAGGTGCTTCGCGTCCGCGCTGTTGACGGCGACCGCGGCGTCAACAACCCGGTCGTTTACTCCCTCGTCTCCGGGCCGACGCACCTCTTCGCCGTCAACGCGGACACGGGGGTGGTCTACACGAGGTACGGGGTTCCATCATGTCGATCGCATTGTTATTCACAACATTGGTGGCATAAATCCAGGTCTGAGCTTGACCGCGAGTCTTCGCTGGGAGGGGCGGGATCTTCCTCGGCCGACGGAGCTTTCATACTAGGGGTGGAGGCAAGGTAAGATAAATACAAAAGTAATGCGCAATAGTTCCTTACATTCATAGACTTTGTTTTGTCTTCCAACAGGGAGGTTGGCGGTGGAAGCGGTGATCCCTCCGCCACGGTAGAGGTCACAATTATACTAGAGGTAAGAAAAAAGTTAGGAAGTTTAGTTTAGTACCTGGAGGGAAATATCTGGGCAATCATTGTTTGCTTGTCGTGTCATGTCTCACATCAATGCAAAAATAGGCATCTTTCCCGCCTATCAACTTTGCAAATCATGTAAGTGCAGCGAGGGGGGATAAAAATTTATGCCGCATATGTTGCTCTAGATTCTGTAGTTGTCTTGTGATGCGAAAAAAAGGATGAGAGGCGTCGGCTTCCTCCTCCATTCAAAGATGATAGGTTCAACACCCTCCGAATATTCGGGAAGGAGAGAGGAGTAGAAATAGATTTCCATCTTCTTCGTCAACGTCGTCGTCGTTGTCGCGGAAAAATGAGGTCAACCTACACACCATCTTAGCGCAACGTTGTACGACGGCCCCACCCTTCCGCTCCTCTGATGCCATTTTCGAGTTCCCAAAGGGGAGGAGTTGGAGGAAAACGAGGATTTGTGTACCTTTTTTGGCTCCTCAGCCGAATCTTTCAGCAACACACAAAGACAAGACGACGGAAATTAATGTTTTCCTGCCGTGGAGAAAAATGGTGCGTGTTTTGTTGTGGAGGAGTTTATTAAAAAAGTACGTAGACCACAATTTGCGGTTTCTGCGGTGGTCCTTTTTCCCCTTCCTCAATGCAGTTTCCTTTCATTTTGTCACAGAACCGTGAAACTTACTCAAAAATGTGCATTCAAAGTTGTTTTTAAAGCCCGTAAATGGAGTTTGAAAGTTTTTGGCCAACAAATTTATCGAACAAACAAGATCTCCCCATGAAAGTTTTGAAAAGTTTTCTCCCTAGCACACTTTTTTCTTGAAAGCAACAGCTCCCTATCCCTATTAGTCCATTTCGCTGTGTTCCCCCTCCTCTTTTGACCGGTATCCCATTAGGACCACTCCACCCCCTCTCACACTCATACACCAAAAAAGCGTCAAAAAGTTCCTCGAAAATATCCACTCCACTTGCTGCATGCGCCAACCGCTAATTGAGGGGTTTTGATCCGAGAAGTAGGGCTTGGTTTTCCCAGAGATACACGAAGAAGTAAATACCCAAATGAAGGCGGGCGAGGAAGATACAAAAACAAGCACTGTAGCTGTCTTTCCCCGTAGCATTCCCTGTTTTATTCATAGGCAGCCCATCTCAATAGTAGCCAGGCGTAAATTGCTAGTTTTCATACCTTCTTGCCTTGCCCACACGTTTTTTCATGCGAGCGAGCGTATTTTCTTCCAGGAGCAACATGCAACACAATTAGAGACACCAAATGATTTCCCCCACAATTCCGTGCGGACTTTACCCGGACAGACAGACACCCATTAAAATATGGTCAGCGATTAAACCCATTATGCCCCACTCTCAAAAGTGAAAGAGCATTTGGCGCAAAAGGGCTAAAGCACTTATTTTAGTAGGAGGATCCTTTCCCCGAAATGTCTCCAATACGCTTTTTTGCATGAGGGAAACCAAGAGTAGTGAAAGTCTTTTTCGTTGCCACCTGGGAAGATGAGAAGGGGGGATGGGAACTGCATGTCTGGCTGGCTCTACCACCAAAGCCAAAGCCACAGTTTTTTTGTCGCGTCATCTCCCCTCTTCTCCTGGCTGAGGGAGCAAAAAGGGAGAGAAGAGACATAAGTTGGCGATTTCCCCAAGCTTTTTTTCCATCTGGCAAAATGTCCCCTTCTAAAGTTTCACGGCGGAGGGAATCGATTCGCTAAGGCCCACAACCGCCGCAGAGGAAGGGAGGGGAGCGATACTCTATAGCTCTGATGCCAGGATCAAGGCTACGTCGTATCACACACGTACACGCAATTGACACAGAAAATAAGGCGACAATGTAGAGAGTATCCACTGCAATTGTTTGTTAATCTTCATCTATTTTCTTCCCTTTCTTAGGACGTGAACGACGAGACGCCGACGTTCCGAAGCCAGGTATGACACTACTTTCCATGCCTATTATAAGGTTTATTATATTTATACATGTCTTGTTTCTTTGCAGTCTTACGTGGCTGAAATAGCTGAGAACTCCCAGCGCGGCACCCCAGTCAACTTTGTGGGAGGAGGAGGAGGCCAGGCCGCTGGAATCCCTGAGGTGTTTGACCACGACGCTGGATCAAACGGCACATTCAGGCTCTTCCTCAGGGACGACCTGGAGGGAATGTTCGAGGTGAGGAGAACGAAAAGATATTTCTCTTATTTTTCAATAATGTATCTGCGAAATATTTCTGTAGACACAAAATGATATTTCCCCCCCTTTGGGGTGTCTGTGTCCTTCCTTCCCTTCTGCATGCATGCTGATACGTGCGACATTGGCAGTGGCAAATGCAGAGGCAGGAAGAGGAAGAAGGGCCTCTTTCCAATACCAGTATTCGGTTCTCGCGTGTTAAAGAGAAGAAAGAGGAGGAAGTGAAAAAATGAAAAGATTTGGCATACATATACAGTAGAGATTCAGGCAACAAACATTGGCATGATTTCCTTATTCCGTTATGAGATAGCTTCCGTTTCACACGAATCGTATCCTCCGCATCCATTATGCAATCGAACATACTACCCCTCTTTGTATCACGCCAAGGACCCTCCCAAGGCAAGAACAAGAAAGATGCAATTTCTGTTTCTCTCCCTCTTTTCTTTCACTTCCCACCATTAAAGAGCCATCAGAGGAGGGAGGGAAGCAACTGGCAATTTATGGTTGCTTTTCTTTCTCCTCTCTTATTCTTCTGTGAGAGAAAAATCGCGGCGGATTCGCAAACTCTTTTCTTCTTCTCTCAACCGCCGACCTTCTCCCTTCCCTTCCTTTTCCCACTTAATCATTTCTACGTAGTTCCTTCGCGCTTTGCAAAAGTCTTTCAAAAGTGAGGACATGGGAAAACGGGAGTAATCGTCGTCTGTCTATCTGGCTCCTAAATTGAGACATATTCGCCTCGTTGTGAGTCCTCAACCTTCGCCCACTCCCATAAAGAGGAACCACAAACGTGCACTAGAAGAAACCACTCCTACATTCTTCGCACCGCCTTGGATTTATATTTCTTATTGTTACTTACGTATATTGTCTTTTATTCATAGTGGCTACTTTCCCCTGCTTTACAGCGATTTCAACGCCTATGTACGGACTGCTATATGTCAGAAACGAAACGAAATTAAAACAAGATTTATGTTTGATGCAAACTGGATGTTACAAATGAAAATACTCCAGGTGACCCCCACCCGCGGCATCGGCGACACCAGCTTCTCCCTCCGAGTCCGCAACTCCTCTCTCCTCGACTTTGAGCGGTTGAGGGAGGCCAACTTCACCCTTGTGGCCAGGGAGGAGGTGACGGAGGCGCCCAAAGAGAGTAGCGTCAGGGTCACGGTCAGGGTCACAGACCAGAACGACAACTCGCCAGAGTTCAGCAAGGACAGGTGAGGAGTTTTTTGTAACTAATGAATCCAACTTACTATCATTGCGTTTACTTCTATTTTTTCGCTTCCATGTACTTAATTGCAAATTCCCACCAACCTCTTCTATTTGCAGGTACGAGGTTGACATCCCCGAGAACGTGTCCCCCGGCTCCACCGTTGCCTGGATCCGCGCCACAGACAGAGACTCAGACCTGTTAGGAACGGCGGGAATAAGGTTCACACGGGTGTCGGGCCCAATGTCCGAGTTCCTCCGCCTGGACCCGAGGACCGGGGTAGTATCCGTGGCGGGCTCGGACCCGGACTCCCCCTACCCTACGCCATCTCCGTTCGACCGAGAGAGGTCGGACCTTCACCACCTGACGGTGGAGGCTAGGGATGAAGGCGGGGCCGGAAACAGGAACTCGGTCGAGCTCATTCTCAGGGTCACAGACGTCAACGACAATCCCCCCAGGTACAGTGTATTTCCCACTTTTGAAATGATAAAAGTTTTCTTCGTGTAAAAAATCTGTTGTTCTTCAGGTTCCTGAGGGACTACTACGAATCGTTCCTCCCTGAGAACAGCCTCTCCTTCCCGTCTGGCCCGCTAGTGGTGCGAGCGGCAGACGCTGATCAAAACGGGACGGACAACTCCAGGCTCAGGTAACATAACTTTGTGAAGTGTCTGATGACTTTTTTGTTAAAACTAGGGAGTCCAAAGATTAATCTTAATCACGATTAATCGTCGTCTAATTTTTTGTATGATTAATTTTTAATCGCCAAAGCTGAAGCAATTAATCTTTGTAGTAAAATTTCCCTTATGTTGCGCAAAGAATTCGTGAAAAACAGGATTTTTGAAAAAAAAAATTCTGACTGATAGCAGTACTTTTCTACAAAATACTTATTTTTATGTCCTTATGTATGCTCTTTGAACCTAGGTATGATTAATTGATTAATCGTCACCAAAAGTTATTTTTGGAGATTAATCGTTGCCGAAAGTCGAACGATTAACATGGACTCCCTAGTTAAAACTTTGTTGCTTGACAACACGTTTAGTTAACGAATGGACGATTTTTTTCTCGTTTTCACAATGCATTAAGCATTCAATAAACTGTTGTTCAACTCAGATACCGTATCGTGGATGGGAGCCCTGGGGCGGCAAACTTCACCGTGGACTCGGTGACGGGAGAAATTAGGCCCAGCGGACTGGTAAGAGATTCTATACTGAATCAAAAACATTCAGGGAATTTATCCCTCCTTTGCAGGTTGACTTTGAAGCTATGTCTTCTCCCCTGAATTCCGAAAATGACTTTGAAGATGGAGGTGGCTCCCGGCAGGGGCGGGGTCTTGGCGAGGAGCGAGCCTTCCTCCTGACCCTCCGCGCCTACGACATGGGCTCCCCTCCTCTCCACTCCGAGGTCACCGTGGCAGTCTTCGTCACCGACCGCAACGACCACGCGCCCGTCTTCGAGAGGGACATGTACTTCGTGCAGGTGGAGGAGGACGCGCCGCCGGGGACGCAGGTCGCAAGGGTGAGTACCAACTGCGAGAAGAAAAATCGGGAGAGAATTTTCCCTCTTTTTCGCCTTTTTTCCCCGCTGCTCCTTCAAACGGCGGCGGCGGTACAGTCAAAGTTTCCCCCTTTCTTCTTTTTGTGTCGTTGCTCCCCGTGTAAAAAGGGAGGGGCGGGATTCGCCAATGAGGTTCATGAATTGAAGCAACTTGTGTCTCGACTTGTGGGAAACAAAGCGCGACGTTTCTTTGCGCATTTCTCTATAAAAACATGGGTGAATGTCTTCGCTCTCTGGCTTGCTTCTGCGGTCACGCTTGCCTTGTTACGCGAAACCAGGGCTGCGTAAAAGGAAAAGGAAAAGGTGGGGAGGGGCCTCTCCTATCTCAACAAAAGACGGGAAAGGGAAGGAGGAGACACAATTTTCCTTTCCCTCTTTCCTCCTCCTCCGTCGCGAGTGAGCGAACTGAAATCCTCCTTCCTGAAAGAAAGAAAGAAATTGTTGCGGGTGGAAAGAACCATGTGGGAAAAGGGGTCTTGTTGCCTCTCCTCGATCCTTTTCCACCTGCTGCGAAGAAGAGCCTTTGCGGCGATGACAGGATGCGCTGTGTGATGCTGTGTGCATGTCATGTCACTTTCCCACACAATCACTTAGCGCAAAAAAGGGACGATGCAGAAAAAGGGGTGGAGGAGGATGGAAAGTTAAATATAAAGGCAGAGAACGGACGGGGGAAATTTTTTTTCCTTTTATGTTAGTATTCTTGGTATACTGCTTTTCTTCCTAGGTGCACGCCTCTGACGGCGACGCTAGCTCCCCCAACAACGCCGTGACCTACCGCCTTGCCTCCGGCGCGAGGGACAAGTTCACCGTTGACCCGGACACCGGTGTCGTCTCCGTCGCCCCGGGAGCCTCCCTAGACCCCGACCTCGCCCCCGGTGGACAACCCGTCCGATCCTACCACCTGGAGCTGGCGGCGGTGGACGGGGCAGTGGGGACCTCCAGGTTGTCAGGCGCAACTGCAGTCAACGTCACAGTCATCGACGTCAACAACAAGTCTCCCTCGTTCGTCGGACTCAGGGCGGGGGGAGGGGGAGGGGAACAGATCAGGGTGGCAGAGGACGCAAGTCCGGGGCACTTCCTCACAAAGTAGGAGATTCAACTTTACTTAACCTTTTCGCTTTTTTGTCACTAAGCAGAAGGAACAACTTTTCAATATTTCTTTTATATTTCGGTAGCATTAATTGATGGATTTTGTTTTTCCTTTTTCTTCAGACTTCTTGCCTTTGACCCCGACCTCTCCGCCCGCCTCCGCTACTCGGTTGACTGGCCTTCCTCCGAGGCCACTGACGAGAACGGCCGATCGCTGCAGCCGGGGGAGGCCAGCTTGGATCGACTCTTTGAGCTGGATGGGGACAGCGGGGAGATCAGAGTGGTCGGGGAGCTAGACAGGGAGAAGGTGGAGAGCATCAGGCGAGAAATATTTATTTGTCTTTTCACCGCGGGTTTTTCCTCTCTGTGTCTTAATTTGGTTAGCGATTGATTCTTCTACGTATAGTCATTGCTGTTGTTCTGCCTCTCATTGCTATTGTTGTTGGAGCCGTGCATGTAACTCTCTCAATAACAATTCTTTCTCTTTCTTCTTCCAGACTGTCTGTGCGCGTTGAGGACCTGAATGCCCGCGACGGTCCTCAGTCCGCCTCCGCCGTCGTCCCCATCGTGGTGGAGGATGTCAACGACAACTCTCCCGTCTTCCGCCGCGCGTTCTACCTGGCCTCGCTGGTGGAGAACTCCGCCGAGGGCACCCCGGTCGCAAGGGTGGCCGCAAAGGACGTAGACAAGAACAAGACGGTCTACTACTCGCTGGAGGGGGCGGCCTCGCTCGGGGGACACCTGCTGTTGGACGCGGAGAGCGGGGAAATATTCGCAGGACAAAAGTGAGTTTGGGTGCTTCTCTTCATCAAAAACCAAGCAAAAAGGTAAAGGTGGTCGCAATTTAAATGGCGCGCTCCATCTGCCGATTTGGAAAAAATCTTTTTCTCCCTTTCAATGTGGATTTGCTTTCTTTCTCCAAGAGAATGCAAGAAGCTCTTCTCCACCTCCCTTTCAGCCCCGTTGACTGCGAGGCCACTTCCTGGCTGAACCTCACCGTTCGTGCCACCGACTCAGGCGACCCTCCGCGCTCCTCCTACGCCGACCTCTCCGTGCGCGTGCTGGATGAGAACGACAACGCGCCCGTCTTTGCCCGAGACGAGATCCACCTGGAGGTGGCGGAGGACGCACCCGTGGGCGCGGTCGTCGCCAGGGTGGAGGCGCACGACGCGGACAGGGACAGGGAGTTCGGAAAGGTGAGAGAGGAAGGGGGGAAAGTGCTGTTGCCAAAGGAGGGGGCGAAAGGGGTTGGATTTTTGCCTTGGTGATAAATTGTGAGCGAGGATTTTTCTCTGCAGCACAGGGGAATGGAGAGGGAAAGAGTGAGAAATAGTGAAATAAACTTTAAAAGCAAACAATTTCTCGGATGCCTTCCCCCAGTGCCCGAATAGGATTCTCGGAGTTGGGATGGGTTAAAAGTTGCCTTGGGAGCCATACAGTCATTAAAAAAGTCCTTTCAAGCAGTCAACTTAAAGCAATACACAAACCTGAACAATGTTTTTTTCCGAAGGTGACTTACTTCCTGGATCGCCACTCTGTGTCTTTGGGCGCCTTCCGCATTCACCCCGAGACTGGCGAGCTGAGCGTATTCCGCGCCCTGGACCGGGAGGAGGCGGACGAATACAGTCTGCTGGTGGAGGCATACGACAACTACCAGTTCGGATTCTCTACGGGAGACTCAAGGCACGCATTTGCACAGGTATCGTCAACAAAGCGTTTTTTTCTTCGTACCTCCGATATTCACCCCCTATTTAATTCTTGGCAGGTCTCCGTGTCTATTACCGACGTGAACGACGAGGCTCCTGTGTTCGAGGAGAGGGAGGAGGACGATTCCGGCTGCACCGTCATCACAGAGTTCCACGAGATGTCAGAGGCCGTCATGAGGGTCAGGGCGACCGACGCGGACGACCCCAACACTGGAAACGGACAGGTCAAATTCAGGTGAAGATGCAACGTTTTTCTCTCGCTTTGGTCTAAAATTCGGAATTGGGTAGACTACAGTGCATCATATCCGTCAATCTACAAATCATATGGTTTAGTTGGCTGGTTCGGTATCCTTATTGAACATTCGCTTTAATCTTTCTTCTGCAGGATCCTAGCCGGCAACGAGCTGGACCTGTTCCGCATGGATTCCTCCAGTGGTCGCATCTATCCTCGGAGGAGGCTAAAGGGATTCTACGGAAACTACACTCTGACGGTGGAGGCGAGGGATGGGGGCAGGCCGCCTAATCACTCCAGGGAAAAGTTCTCTGTATGCGTACAGGTAAGAAACGGGGTGGGGATTCGCCAATGTGAGGAGGAAATGTCGAAAAGAACACCCTCACCTCCTTCAGCCTCATACCGCCACTACTCTTGCACTGCTCCTCCCTACCCCGCGCCCCCTCACCACTTTCCACTCCCACCGTCACCATCACCCGACCCGATTGATACACGAGGTTGGTGAAACCCATTCCGCGGCTAGTATTTGAACATGTGATAAAATAGATAAGGTACGATTTTCTCTTTCTCTTGCTTGTCAACGGGAAGAGTGATTATAAATTGGGACCTCTGGTTGGGAAGGAAGAATGCCTAATGAGCTTCGTTTCGTATGTGCGGTTAAAGGGAAAACACGCATCTGTCTCGCTTCTCTCTTTGTCTGTCTGCTTTTATCGCGCCCTCGTCCGCCGCCCGCCCGCCCAGCAGCGGCAGAAGGAGAATATTGATCCGTTCCTCGCCTAGCGCCTCCTATCTAACCACGCCACCTGGTTTGCCAAGGAATTGAAAATACGCTCCAGAAAGAAAACCCACAAATGGAAGAAAATCATCCATAGGTCAAAAAAAGGAAAATTTAGTTACCAGGAGAAAGTGGACAGCA
>JAAUYB010048089.1_pt1 | contig 12941 bp, 8 predicted proteins | sample 7278071 | NCBI WGS metagenome assembly JAAUYB01 (sample SAMN14350121, study PRJNA611818) | marine sediment metagenome | isolation source: surface marine sediment (1.8m) | place: French Polynesia: Moorea | collected 2018-08
CCTCCGGTCTTTTCGCGTGAAAAGGAGGCACTTCAGAGACAGCCTCAAAAGGAAAGAGGGAGGCGACCGCCTGACAAAGCCATATACAGAGGCCATGCAGCAGAGACACGTAAGGTTTGTCGCAGGCAGGCTTCCCTCGAAAGAAAGGCGTGACATAACATTTCCTCGCGCCAAAGGTTTTTGGGGGTGGAAACGGAAATTAAATTACAGTTACTCACTTATTTGTGGGGAAAGTACACAGGTCAGGTTGTCGTGTAACCATGACCATCCGACAACGATTCAAGAAAAGTATTTTTTTTTCTTCATGAAAATTGCCTCTGCTGCCGTGCAATCATGTTTCTTTCAATTTTTTAAAGCACGAAATTTATTTTTCGCCAAATTAACTGTCCGTCTGTCCGTCCGTAGGTTGTTCTGTTCGCCATCCCTTTCATGCTGGTGACGGACCTCCTCGTCCTCGTCTCCATCGCCAGGGACAACGTCTGGCTCCTCCTCCCGTGGATGGTCCTACACTGCGTCGTCATTGCCTTCCTTGCCCTGGGAGCTGCCATTCTCACGGCGCACGACAGGTATAACTAAAAGGGTTCAAATTCGGTAATCTAAAATTAATTTGATTTAAAGGAAATTGCGATTAGACATGCTCATGTATAAAAAATAAATTTTAGGTACATGCTGGGGACAGTATGCTTGCTCAGCGCAGTGTTCTTCCTCCTATGCTGGAAGGGCCTCAGGTGAAAAAACATTACTTTTACCCCTATAACATTATTTTTTTTAAAAAAAATCTATCTCGTGAACTATTATGTGGGTGTTGACAAGTCTTCCTCTTTCCTTTCGTTTTATACAGGCAGCTCTTCATGAAAATGGTGGACAGACACGTGGTGAGAGAAAAGCCCTCTTAATTAGATTTTTTCCCGGCCTGGCAGCGAAAAAAAAGTTTGTTTTCCGGGAGCGGCTGCTGCTTTCACGTTGGGTAATGTAATTGTTTTCCACCTTTTTTTTGCCTTTTTTAGGGGAGCCAACGGCAAGTGACTAAAAAGTGTAGCTATTGATCTTTTTGCTGCAAGAACTTCAATTTCGCAAACTTTGTTTACGAGGGAAAACACCCATTTCGAACGCCAAAAAAATCGATGTTGTTGCAAAGCCTTTCTCAACAAAAAAAGCCACCAAAAAATATTTATCTATTTTTTGCCATCCGCATCAGGGAATTAGACCGTCTGTTCTTGTCCTTTAGCTCCGCGAGGCTGAGAGGGAAGAGGCCGAGGCTGAGGCCGCCGCCGCCGCCGACATAGAGGGAGGAGGGGACGGGGTGGGGGCGGGGCACACAGAGGCAATGGACCAGGTGAAAAAGAAAACTTCAAAAAGTGTAATTCACGTCCGCACATAGTATAAATTCGGATTAAATGAGGGAAATAACTTTCGAACATTGTGTAACTTAATGAAGCAAAGTTGTCAAAACAATGCAACAGTCAAATTCCTTCACATTAATATTTTTCCTCCTTCGCCTATTACAGTTACCCGAATGCATTTTATTTTATTTTCCCCCAGCGCCTGCGTCAGGAGCTTATCTTCTTCGGCAGCAAGGACCGCAAGTTCATGTCCAGCCTGCACGGCCAGCACAAGAAGCAGAACAGCAGCAGCAGCAGGATGATGATGATGATGATGGACAATGGTGGGAACGGGAACATGAGAGTGCAATAATGGCTCACGCAAACATACAGTGATACATACCTATGAATAGGGAATCCCGGTGGTATTACTAGGACAATACAATAATAGTCTTCCCTTCCCCACCCTGCGTAGCGAGAGTAAAGGCAGCAATATTTTAATACGGTAATATGTAGTATGTAGCAGACTTGAAAGAGCTCAAAAGATAAGTAGAGTAATGAAATATACTGTAAGTACGCTTTTTTTTTTGCAAAATGCCGTTTTTCTGTTGGTATTTATTTCTCTCCGCTCGTGTTTGTTGATGGGCAACTGGCCTTGACGGTTGTTGGGACTTCAAAGGTTTCCTGCCGCTCTCTCTGCCCGCGTTGGATCGGAAGAGAGAGGAGAAAACCTTCATCGGCGAGAGCGGAAACAAAAATAATATTTCTAGACGATCCCATGCAAGACACTGCAAATTGCAAAAGTATAAGTTTAGGAACCTGCTAGTTGATCCTGCAGGAGAAACGATATTTCGATTCTTCCAAGTTTTCTCAATTAGACCAAGTGAGCCGCGGGTACAGAATGGTTTTGTGTTTCTTTTTATTGTTGTACCTTACAACAGCCTTGCATCGCCATGCATGGCTCACCATCCCTTGACCTCTTCCTCCTGCAATTGGTCGTGCCTCCGCCTCGTCCATTCGCGGTGGAGGGCGAGGTCACGCTGGTTGTCCTCGCGCTTGGAAGCCTCAGGGCCGTACCTGGGAAAATTTTCAACTATGAATATTTTCTATTATTTTTGGTATCGCTAAGAGCGGGAAATGAAAGTACAGCAAATCTATACATATAAAAGAGAGATGTTTGTTTGTTTGTTTGTTACCATTTGGAGCCCAAACTACTGAAGGGATCTCCGCCAAAATTGGCATGGAGCTCCTGCAGAGGTCCTCCAAAAACTTTTTTGGCAGTGACCCCCTCAGGAGTTTTTAAAAAAAATAAAAAATAGAGTTCTAGCGCGCTTTGCTCTGAAAGGACTCGAAATTGTCCATCCGGATACCGCGCCCACCTTATCCTCTTCATCCTCTGTAGGAACTCCCTGTCCTTCTCGAACACCGGCTCGTGGAACCTGAACTGCCACCCCACCGTCCTTAGCGAGGCGTCCTCCTCTGGGTCCCTGCTCCAGTGGTTCACCACGCAACGGACGGGCACTCGCTCAAGGCCGTTGATAGTCACCCAAACGTAGAACTCCTTGTCCTGAAATTAATTGTTTTAAAGAAACACCTGCTGCGTTTAAAATTTTCGAAAATCGAAAGAACTTCAAATTTAACCATCTTTTTTAACTCAAGTAATACAAGATCAAGTTCTCAATGGAATGGAAAAAAAACTGAATGTTTTTTGGTTCTGGGGAATTTTTTTTTGCAACATTGTCAATCTTCACCTGCAGATCTAAATTTGGTCCCTCTATTGGATCCGGCGGCATCCTGATGCAGTGTTCCTCCACGTTGTATCCAACCCTCCTGAAGCATGCCCGCAGGTGCCAGGACTCAAGGCGCCAGGGCTTATGTAGATTCATAGTCACTGGGACCACCAGGCGAGAGAAGTCCTGGATCATCTGCAAACAAATTGAAAAAGACACAACGTAAAGTAATTCCCCAAAAAAACTCTTCTTGAAAAAAAACCGGGGTTTTTTTTATTCCCGTGGGGCTCTCCGGAACCACAGTCCTTCGGCCCCAACTTCACCTTCTTCAGGGAAGCCGTTACCATTCTTTGACTTTAGGCGGGGTATGGGGATGGATTTGGGCTCCAAATTGGCTGAAAGTTGGTGGGGCGGCACCGGGATTTGAACCCCGGACCTCCTGCAGGAGAGTCAGGAGTGCTAGCCATTACACTACGGGGGCCGCCGCCCCCCAAAAAAACCGTTTAAATTCAAATGTTTGAAGTTTGAACTTACGTCTTTGACGTCCTGTGAGCTGAACCTGAACTTGTCCTCTGATATCGCGATGTCCCTGTACTTTTGGAGGTTCTCCTCTGAGGCGTGCACTGCCAGCCCCGGAAGGAGGAGGTCGTCCCTGGCCTGCCTGGGGTCGTCAACAGTCACGATCTGGCCGCGCTTCCCGAAGTCCTCCGTGTTCTTGAGCACGATGACCCTGACCGGCTCGGGCCTGACGTCCTTTGGCTCCTGCAGCACCTTGTAGGTCATGGCCAGGTCCTCCGGCAGCTTACGGAGCAGGATGTCCTGTCTCCTGGCGTTCGGGTGAGGGTCAGAGGTCTTCTTCAGCGGGTACAGCCGCTCGAACACGTAGGCACTCTGAAACACGATCGTTAAGGAGTACCGAAAAAAAATCATTAGGATATCCTGGTGACATTTAGAGACTGTCTCCATACCCTGGTTGACTCCGCCAGGATGTTCCTGAGCCTGGTTCCCAATCGGAAGAGCGCCGAGGCTGCCCCGGCGTGGCGGAGGCTCTGCATGCTTCTTGGCTGGAGAGGACTTATCTGACAGTGCCAAGGCCACCAACTATTTTATATCATGTTTTGTGGTCAATAGGGAAATAATATTCTTGCAAAAATAACTTTGTTGCACTTGCAGCCAGTAAGTAATGTTGGTTGGTAAATCGTTGTTTGCGAAATGTACTAAAATGGAAAAGGTTGGGAGATTTTCACCGCGTGAAGAGCAAAAAAGATAACAATGTCAGATATTTGGAACCTATATAAGAAATTAATGTTTTGTATTATTACACGTAAAAACATTTTTGGTGTTATGAGACCTGAAAGCAAATTGATACGTTTCTATTTTGATGCAAAAATTTTTCAAACGAGGAAACAGTTCAGTGATACACTGATCCTGCAGATTCTTATGTAACTTATAACTTTTATTGGATCTTTCTGGCAATCACGTTTTTTCTCTTGGCATCTTCAGCTGTCGTTTCCCCGACACAAGCCGCGTCATAGTAAAAATATACATAGTAGACCCGTCCGGCGGATTTCCCGTTCAGGTTTTTCTTTTTTTCGCTCCCCCAATTAGTGATACAGACAAGCCGAACTCTAGCTCAAAATAATGAAGATTAAAATATGGCTAAATCAAAAAACCGTTAATGGATGGCAATGAATACAGATGGCAAAATTCGCCCAAATAAAACATTTGAAGAAAATTCAAAAAATTTTTGGCAAGGCTTGAACAAATTATTTTTAAACACCTGTCATCACTAGTGCAGGAGCTCCGCTAAGAAAGGAAGGAGCGCTCTCGCAAGCGGCGGCTGCAGCAGAGAGGAGAGGAGAAAGGAAAGGAGAAAGAGCGCGCCCGCGCTCCAATTTTTGGTCCTTTGTGACATCGATTTCTCAAAAACTACTCAAAATTTGATTAAAAAACCTAGATTGGCAGTTTAAGCACCTAATGGGCTTTCTGCCAAGCTATTTCTTTTTTCTCTGAGTGCCCTAGAAGCAGAGATATGGATGTCACAAGGTTCCCCTACCTTATGATTTCTCCCCAATCCCGTCCCTTTTGTCCCGTACCGGCGGCAAAAGGAAGAGAGCGCCCAGCTTTGGCTGCTGTGAGTCTACTGTGTGGTCTTTGTACTGTGGCCGCGTCACCATAAGGGTAGACACAAGATACGTTTGAATTGTGAGTCGAGCCGGTTCGTTCGAACTTCGAAGAAGAAACACTTTCTTAGTAGTTAGAATTACTACAGAAAGCTATATTTTCTGGCAAGTAATTTTTTTTGTATTTTTCTCGAAAAAGATTACTATTTGGAGAAATGCCTTGATACCAAGCCTACTGCCCTTTTAACATACTAAGCTCAAGCCTCGTTCGTGTTCATTGTTAGTCTTTCTCTGGAATCGGGGCGAGGGCGAACGTGAGCGTCGCCCCGGTCGCGGCCTTGGTGTCCTTTGCGGCCGCTGACTACCGCTAGACCGCCACCATGAGCGTCCGCTTCAAGTTCAAGAACGACCTGGACTTCTCCTCCGTCCCCGTCGACGGCTTCCACATCAGCGTGCGCGACCTGAAGCGGGCCATCATCGCCAAGAAGCGCCTCGGTCGCGTCACCGACTTCGACCTCGACGTCATCAACCAGCAGAACGAGCGCCCCTACGACACCGAGGAGGCGCTCATCTCCAAGAACTCCACGCTGGTGGTGGTGCGGAGGCCGCTCCCGCCGGGGTCGCACAAGACATGGGAGGAGGACAAGGCGGCGGCCATTCCCGGCGGTGGTGGCGGCAATGCGCCCGGCGGCGGGAGCGCCTCCGGAGCAACCTCCGGGGCCTCGGGCCCGTCCGGGTCGTCCGGGTCAGCGGGGAAGTCCTCTTCTGCGCTCTCCTTCGTCTCCGGCGACTCCGAGGAGATGTCTGAGGAGGACAAGATCAAGCAGATGATGACAAACTCTACCGAGATGTACGACCAGAAGTACTACGTCAGGTACCGCGGCAAGCAGCTTCACGGCAGCCGCCCTCCGCCGCATTACACCTGCATGAAGTGCAACCAGCCTGGGCACTGGGCCTCGGACTGCCCGCTCGCCAGGGCAGGGTACAACGGGGCCGAGCTCAAGAAGACGACGGGCATCCCCAGGAGCTTCCTCAAGCCGGCTGACAAGAACACTCCCGGAGCTAAGATCAACCCGCAAGGTAGAGTTGTGAAGTTGGACGTTGTGATGTTCGCGAGGTTCGAGAAATCGTTCGCGGCGCGCCCGTTGTTTAATGCGTCCATTTTTAGTACGTTTCCCTCCCCGTTTCCGTCCCGAAAGATAGTGCGAACTTCCAAAGATTCAAATGGTACAAATTTTAGTTATTCACGTTTCATAATTTTGAAGTCCCGCGAAAAAAAATTAATTGCACTGTGTATACATCAAGTTGTGTACGGTACATCACGGGTCAAATACAATATCAGTAAATGCGAATAAGGTGGCGGAATATTGCATACCTCAACGTCGAATGAGCTGGGTAAAAGTATTCCTGACAATGTGTTCGTATTATTATGCTACCTCATGTCAATTTCACAATAGCACGCCGCAAATTCTTCTTCCCAATGTTTGTATAGGCATGTACATGGTGAACGAGATGGAGGCGAACGCGTACCGCCAGAGCAAGATCGACAAGCCCGACTGGGACGTGGAGGAGTCCAGCCTTTCCTCGATGCCCAAGGTGGAGATCCCCGAGGACCTCCGCTGCCCGATCTGCAAGGACCTCCTCCGCGACGCCATCATGATGCCCAACTGCGGATGCGCCTGCTGCGACGAGTGCGCGCGAAACGCCCTCACCGACGCCGCCAACGAGAAGGCCGCCTGTCCCAACTGCGGGGTGGAGGGAAACTCGCCCGACGACCTCATACCCTGGAGGGCAAAGAGGGAGGACGTCAACGCGTTCAAGAACAAGCACGGGTACCAGGGCGGAGGGGGGACAACCACCACGGCATCGGCGCCCTCGTCCAAGCCGGGATCGCCAGGGCCGGCGTCCGGATCGGCTGCCGTGGCCGCCGCCGAGAAGAGGCCGACGCTGCCGGACTTTGTTCTTCCCGGTCAAGAGCCGCCACCGACAGAGGATAACCAAGAGGCTGCCTTTGACAAGCTGGTGGACAAGCCTCCTGTGGCCGGAGGCGACGCTTCTCCCGTGTACGGAATGGGCCACTCCCCAAGCCCGCCTCCAGGGGGAGACGGAGTCGGCGACGACGACCTCTTTCTTCCTTTGGGTGGAGGTGGTAACGAGCCACCTGTGCCCGGCATGGAGGTGCCGGAGGTGGACGACGGGCTGTTCCCGGCACCGAAGCAGAGCGAGGACGGCGGTTCCCCAGGCACCCCGCTTGGGTCTCCTTCTCGCCCGAGGTCTCCCCGATCTCCACCTCCAGGAGAGACTCAACAGAAGGTTTCAGCCTCCCGCTCCCCGCGCCGCCGGAGGGACAGCCGCTCTCAGACGCCGCCTCCCATGGAGCCAAAGTCCCGTGCGGTGCCGCTGCCAGACATGTCCAGGCCTCCCCCGGTGCCGCTCTTCTCGCAGAGGCCGCAGCCGCCACCCGGTACCAGCCAGCAGCAGCCGTCCGGTCCGCCACCGCCACCGCGCTCTTCCAGCGGCTACCCGCCACATCCTGGGCCGCCGGGGCCGCCGGGGCCGCCGGGGCCGCCGCACCGCCACGGAGGTCCCCGCCCTCCCCCCGGCCCGCCGCGGCACTACCCGCCGGAGAGGGGCTACCCTCGAGAGCACCCCAGGTACCGGGACAGACCTATGGACTACCCCCCTCGCGGCGGCGGTCCACCGCACCACCTCCACCACGACCGCCGCCCTCCACCAAGGCACTACGACGGAGGACGAGGAGGAGGCCATTACATCGAGGACCCCCTGGAGGCCTTCAACAGGATCATGGAGGTCAAGGACCGGGAGAAGGACCGTCAGAGGGGCGGACCACCTCCACCTCACGGGGGGCCATCCTACAGCTACTCCCCTCCTCCCTACAGGCGGGGGCTTTCCCCCGGACCTCCTCCTCCTGGGCGATACCGCTCCCCCGGCCGATCCCCACCTCCTCCCTATCCTCCTCGAAGAAGGGGCTCTATGAGTCCACCTCCTGGAAGACACCGCCACTCTCCTCCCCCTCACCATCATTCTCCGAGGCGGCATTCTCCTTCAGGAAGACGGTACTCTTCTCGCTCTCCACCTCCCAGGCAGTACACCCCTCCTCCAGGAAGTTCAAGCTCAGCACCTAGGGGTCCTAGGACGCCCCCGCACCCGGCCCCGGCAAAGTCGCCCAGCCACGAGGCCAACTCGCCTAAGGAGCAGAAGGGCGAAGGGGAAGAGGCAAAGTCTCCTCGAAAGGCAGCTCCCCCTGACAATGATGCCGAGGAGAAAAAGATTGATCCTGAGCAGAGGCGCCCTGCCAGGCACGAGATGTCTCCTTCTCCGCCGTCCTCATCCAGGGTGGCCCCTTCACCACCTCCACCGAGAAGGCAGTCAAGAAGCCCTCCCCCTCAGCGCGAATACGACATCAGAGACCCTCGCCACCCGGCAAACGTCAGGAGCAGGCAGAGAGAGTACGAGGAGCAGCACCACGAGTACCCAAGGGGTGGACCACCCCCAAGGGGATACCACCACTACGGCGGAGGCGGCGGGGGACAGTACTACGAGGACGCTTACAACAGGAAGTCCGAGAGGGAGGTCCGTCCCCGTGGGCCGCCGCAGGAAGACTTCCACCACCACCGCGGAAGGGGAGATTCGTACGAGAGGGGCTCCAGGGAGAGAGATGGTAAGAGGAGCCCCAGCGCCGAGAGGGAAAGAGCAAGGCAGAGGCGGTCTCCTTCGCCTCCGCCTTCACAGACCAGACCAAGGTCACGGAACGAGAGGAGGAGGACTCGTTCGGGCAGCAGGGACAAGGACAAGGGAGACCGTACGCCCAGCCTCAGTCCAGAGCCAGGGCACGGCGACGAAGAGCGGAGGTACAGGCCGTCCGACCTTGACGCCAGGGATTATCAGAGGTCTTCCAGGGAAGAAGGAGGGAGCGGAAGGAGGAGCAGGAGGAGGAGCCAAGAGGAGGAGGAGAGGGAGTGGGAGCACAGGCGAAAGTCTCCTCCGCCAAGAAGAGACTCGAGAGACTCCAGGGAAAGGAGAGGGGACACTGAGAGAGACAGAGACTGGAGGGCAGCAACAGAGTCAAGCAGGTTCGCCAAGAGGAACGTGTCTGACCGGAGAGATCGCGGCAGAGAGGGAAGCGGAGGAGGAGGAGGACGGTCGAGGAGGGACGAGGAAGACAGGGATAGGGATAGGGACAGGCGGTCTGAGAGGGGCGAGACGAGGAGGGTGAGGGAGAGGAGCCCACCATCATCTTCAGCGGAGGAAGAGAGCGATAGGGAAGAGAAGAAGGTTTTGAAGAAGAAGGCCTCGTCCGCCAAGGAGGAGGTTGCAAAATCCAAGAAGAAGAAGGACAAGAAGAAGAAGAAGGCCAGGGAGGAAGAGGAGGAGGCCGAAGAGGAGAATGGATCGGAAGAGGCTGACGAGAGCAGGAAGAAGAAGAAGAAGGCCAAGAAGTCTGCCAAGGCAAAGAGGGAGAAGACGCCTCCTCCTGCTGCCCCGGTCGCTGCTGCCAAGTCAGAGCCTGAAAAGGTCCCTTACGACGACGAGTCCACCAAGTCCTACTCCCCCACCAAGCTGTCCAGATCTACGATCGCCGTGATGAAGGAGGCGGAGGAAGAGGCGAAAACGGTCAAAGAGGAGCCAGAGGAGCAAGCGGCCGAGGTCAAGTCAGAGACGTCTCTCCCGCTCCCTCTCCCTCCTTCGCAGTCCAAGAAGCAGGATGTTCCAACGGTGAGCTCCAAGTGGGACCTGGCGCAGACTGACGAGGACGAGGAGGACAAGGAGGGAGAGGACGAGATCGTGGTGGGAGAGCACCACGGGCTGGACGATGATCTGAAAGACGAGGAAGACGAGGGTGAAGGTGAAGATCTGCGCAAGGTGCTCAAGGAAAAGAAGGGCAAGGAGAAGCCCATCTACGTCAAGGACGATGAAGAGGAAGAGGAAAAGGAGGAAAAGTCGGAGGAGGAGGAGGAAGAGCCCAGCTCGGACGAGAGCGCAAAGAGAAAGAAGAAGAAGAAAAAGGCCAAGAAGAAAAAGGCCAAGAAGCGCAAGAGGAGCCAGGACTCTGGGGACGAATCCGAATCCGAAGAGGAGGGATCCAAGAAGAAGAAGCACAAGAAGAAAGCCAAGCTGTCCTCCTCCTCCTTGTCCAATCTGAGCGCCAGCGACAAGGAGAAGCTCCTGGCCACCATACTGCAGCAGCAAGGGGAGGGACAGCTGAACGAGGCCCTGGCCAAGATGCTGGGCAGCGAGGCCGCCGCCGCCGCCGCCGGAATAGCTTCGCTCGATCCCCCCCGCAGGACCGTCGTCTCTTCTTCCTCCTCCTCGTCTAGGAGAGGCAGGGACCAGGTGGTTGTGGGGCGCGAGGACCTTGCGAAGGACCAGGAGGTGGCCAGGATCCGTGAGAGCAACCGGAGGGAAGCGCTCAAGGCCAGGAACGTCCGGAGCGGGGGACCAGATCTGGAGGCGGAGGACCTGCAGATCACGGTCAGCCAGAGGGACAAGGGGCGGAGGGGGGAAGGGAGTAGGGCAAGGAGGGACGGCGGAAACAGCAGGTCGAGGTAAAGAGCACTCGCAAACTTTAATTTGCCTTAAGATAAAAGTTATTTTCAATTATTCCCAGGTCTCCTCTTTCTCGTCGCGTCGAGCGAAGTGGTGGCCGCGGTCGCTCCCCGTCCCCGCCCTCGCGGACCTCCGTCAAGGACCGCCTCGGCCCGGTCCGGTCCCGGCTCGGGCCCATCCCCAACAGCGACGACGCCCAGCAGCAGGACGACGCCGATGCTAGGGATGGGGGCAGGCCGAGGAAGGGCGGAGGAGGCGGGCGGAGGGACTCTGACAGCAGGGACAGGGCCAGGAGGAAGAGCGGGGGCAAAGGCGGAGGAAAGAGGAGCGGGGGGGGAAGAAACAAGAGACGCTAAAGGTTAATAAACTAGGTCTTTCAGATTTTCATGTCTTGCTTTACTCACAAACACCTTTTCTTCTTCATCCAGGCTTTGCTGGCCGTTTTCCCATGATACCTGCAGAAGAAATGACGAGAAAAAAACTGAGGCGACTGGCCGCCTTGTGATACCAACTGCAAAATTTGGGCTGAGGGAAAAAAGAATAAGCAGAGAGAACTGCTGCTGCTATTTTTGCGTCCTATTTATACCATGGTATGTCATGTCGTCGTATGTTGTTGTACTATGTGCGGTTATGGACGCTACACAGCAATGGGTGAGGGTTCCTATTTGACCCCCACTTGGCAATATTCTCTTGCGGCATAAAATGAATCGTGAATTTGGCGGGAAAAGCTATAAGAGAGGGGAAAACCAGGTGTTTATCTGGGCATTTTGTTGAAAACACCCATATGAGGAATTTGCTAATACACAAGTGCATACCAAAACAAAAATCATGAGTCATTTCCTCGTAGGCGTCGCCGTCTTTCAATTAAAGATCATATTTTTTTCCTCGTGAATTTCGGGAATTTCATGAAAGTTGTCGCGCGGTTCGTTTTCAGCCGTACTTTTGTAAGAAGCCTTCGTCTTCTGACTCTGTCGAATGGAATGCAGTCCGCCGTCCTTTTTTTCTTCCTCCGATTGGTTTGACTGACCATCCGCTCCCGTTTCTTGTCAATTATTACGAAGAGCTGGAAAGACTATTCTCACGCCGGTTTTTTTTTCACATACGGGAGGGCAGTTGATGGCGATACAGAAAACTCGTAATGTAGGAGTATCTCCCACGCTATGTAACACAACAGCGATCTGGAGAGGGGGAGGAGGGAGGTGGCTGACCGATCGAAGCAACATCTCGTGTGTGAGAAATAAGGGGGAGCGGTGGATGTGGATCCGTCTAGCAAGTGGAAAATCCGAAGGAGGGACTTTTGGAGCGACGTCGTCGTATTGGAAGTTTTTTTTTTTTTTGGATGGCCCCTCCCGCAGCGCGGACCAACATCCAAGCCCAAGGAGGAGGAGGAGGAGGGCGGGGCATGGCGGGGCGGGGCGCGGCGGGCGCCAGATATGGAACATCTCAGTCTTGAAGCGGCGCCTCAAAGAGAAACAAACTAAAGCGCCTTCTTTTTCTTCTCTTGTCCCGGATCCCGGAGCTTAGACTTTTTTTTCTTAAATCCCGCATATTGGGCACAGGAATCAAATTGAGTTTTCAGTGTGCCTGCATAAATATAAAGAAAAAGTCATGGCCGGGCAACGAATCTTTAGCCGAACTCTCATTTCTATCGTGTTTTTCGGTGAGTTAAATTTGTTTGTTTGCCGAATCCATCAATAATCAATTATTACCAAGGAGGGAAGTGTTACATAACCTTCGAATGCCTTCTCTCGAAATAAAAGTCTGCATGGTTGCATCATTGATCGTGTACCACAACAACAAAATTGAATTCGAAAATTTAGTTTTTGATTTTTTTAAAATGTCGTTAACTTACCAGTTAGCAGGGCTATTTCACTAGAACTGACACATTTCCTATGCAAAATTATTGCCTGCAGCCTTTTCTTGTCTTCATGCACCATATTTCTTCCCCCCCCCCACCAAAATCAGCATCGTCTGCGACCGGAGTGCTTGGCCTCACCTGCCCCGGAGTCCCCGGGTTCTGCTCCGAATCCCACCCGGGACAGACCTGCGTCGTCGTCTGCGACAGAGGGAGGAACAACGTGCCACTGTGCCAGGCAAGCAATCAAAACAAGGCAGCACGCTAATTGCATAGCTAGCTTGCAAGACATTTTGGACCAAAGACGAGCGCTGCATCCATAACAGGAACACACTTGCACTCA
>JAAUYB010029377.1_pt1 | contig 12935 bp, 12 predicted proteins | sample 7278071 | NCBI WGS metagenome assembly JAAUYB01 (sample SAMN14350121, study PRJNA611818) | marine sediment metagenome | isolation source: surface marine sediment (1.8m) | place: French Polynesia: Moorea | collected 2018-08
CGATTGGCCCGCTGGAAGAGCTCGAGGGCCTCGAACAGCTGCGTTTTCTGGAACAGGGCCGGCCAGCTCTGTGTGTCGAGGTCGATGCCCGCGGGATGCCTTTCTGGGAGCTCAACAACCCCTCTGACATCCCGAAGATTGAGGCGATGTTGGCCGAGACCGGGCAGGCATGAGCACGCCCACGGTCAGCGTGGTTGTCGTCAGCCGCGGCCGGCCGAACGCACTACTGACCTGCCTAACCGGGCTGGCGCAGCTCGACTACCCTGCTTTTGAGATCGTGGTGGTGGCCGACCCGGCGGGGATCGGTGCAATTGAGGGCTCCGATTTCGCGGGGCGGATCAAGACGCGGGCATTCGACGAATCAAATATCTCCGCCGCCCGCAATCTCGGCATTGCGCTGGCAGCCGGAGAGATCGCCGCCTTCATCGATGACGACGCGGTGCCCGAGCCGACTTGGCTGACGCATCTCGCGCAACCCTTCGAAGACGCCGAAGTTGTTGCTGCAGGGGGCTTCGTCCGTGGCCGTAACGGGATTTCCTTTCAGAACACCGCCCGGATGGTCGATCGGCACGGGTATCATGAGGTTATCGACCTTCCCATTGGCCCGCCCCGTACAATCGCCGCCAGGCCAGGGCTTGGCGTGAAAACCGAAGGCACAAACTGCGCCATCCGGCGTTCCACCCTGGCAGAACTCGGTGGCTTCGACCCTGCGTTCCACTTCTACATGGATGAGACCGACTTGAATCTGCGTCTCGCCGCGAAGGCTGCGATCACCGCTCTGGTCCCTTTCGCGGAGGTGCATCACAGTTTTCTCGCCTCTGCCCAGCGCACCGCCGACCGGCTGCCCAAGACCCTTCACGACATCGGCGCGAGCACGCAGGTTTTCCTGCGCAAACATGCACCGGACGAGCCGAAAGAGCCGGTGCTGGACGACCTCAGGACAGAGCAACGCGCCCGGCTGGATCGGCTGCTCGCGCAGGGCCTCTGCGAGCCGCGAGAGATCGGCCGACTGATGCAGACGCTGGAAGCCGGAATCGCCGAGGGCGCGACGCGTCAGGTTGCGCCACTTGCCCCAATTCCGGCCCCAGGCGTGACATTCCAACGCTTCGCAGCCGCCCACCCCTGGGCCGGCATGGCCGTCCTCGCCGGGCGGGCCTGGTCCGCCGGACCCTTGCGCAAAGAGGCCCGCGAACGTGTCGCCGCCGGTGAGCGGATCAGCCTCTTTCTCTTCAGCCCGACGACCCTCTATCACCAGGTCCGATTCCACCCCGACGGCTACTGGGAACAACGCGGTGGTCTTTTCGGCCGCTCCGACCGCTCCGACCCGATTTTCCGCCCGTGGAGCTTCAAAAAACGGCTCGAACGGGAAAAAACCCGGGTCGCATCCGTACGCGGGTTTACGGTTCCGTAGAATTTCCATGCATAGATGAAACAATTCCGCCACCGGTCACGAAAAAACCCGAATTGGTGGACAATACGGACCTGTAGTTCGCGCAAATGCGTGTTACTGGTAAGAAAAAGTCGATCGAGGTTAGGCATGCCACGTAAAGTCACCAAAGCGGTATTTCCCGTCGCGGGGTTGGGAACGCGGTTCCTGCCGGCGACGAAGTCGATCCCGAAAGAGATCATGACGCTCGTCGACAGGCCGCTGATCCAGTATGCCATCGACGAGGCGCGCGCGGCCGGCATCAAGGAATTCATCTTCGTGACTTCGCGCGGCAAGAGCGCACTCGAGGACTATTTCGACCACGCGCCAGAGCTCGAGGCGTCCTTGCGCAAGAAGGGCAAGACCGAGCTTCTGGACACGCTGAAGACCACCAACATGGACAGCGGCGCGATCGCCTATATCCGGCAGCATCGCGCGCTGGGTCTTGGTCACGCGGTTTGGTGCGCCCGGCGTCTTATCTCTCCGAACGAGCCCTTTGCGGTGATCCTGCCCGACGATGTGATCGCGGCGGAAAAGCCCTGCCTGCAGCAGATGGTTGAAGCCTATGAAGAGACCGGTGGTTGCATGGTCGCCGCGATGGAGGTGCCACCAGAAAAGGCCTCGGCCTACGGCGTGCTCGACGTCAAGGAAGACATGGGCTCGATCGTTTCGGTGAAGGGCATGGTCGAGAAGCCCAAGGATGGCACTGCGCCGTCGAACCTCGCGGTGATCGGGCGCTATATCCTGACACCGAAGGTCCTGCAGAACCTGAACCGGATCAAAAGCGGCGCGGGCGGCGAGCTGCAACTCACCGACGCGATCGCACAGGAGCTTGACCAGGAACGCGAAGTCTTCGGGTACCGGTTCCGCGGCCAGCGCTTCGACTGCGGTTCCAAGGCGGGATTTTTGCAGGCTACCGTCGCCTTCGGGCTGGCGCGCGAGGACCTGCAAGGCGAGTTCTCGGAATACCTCAAGCACATGGTCACCATGCAGAAGGCGGCCCAGTAGCGTCAGGCCGGGGGACGGATGTCACATGTTCTGGTCACGGGGGGCGCCGGTTATATCGGCTCTCATGCCTGCAAGGCGCTGCGCGCGACCGGGTACACGCCTGTTACCTACGACAACCTCTCGACCGGTTGGGCCGATGCGGTCAAATACGGCCCGTTCGAAGAGGGCGACCTGAACGACCGGGGCCGTCTCAACGAGGTCTTCTCGCAATACCTTCCCGACGCCGTGATGCATTTCGCCGCCTACAGCCAGGTCGGTGAGGCGATGCAGGATCCGGGCAAATACTGGCACAACAACGTCAGTGGATCGCTGAAACTGATCGAGGCGGCGGTCGATAACGGCTGCATGAACTTCGTCTTCTCCTCGACCTGCGCGACTTATGGCGACCAGGACAATGTGGTTCTGGATGAAGATTCCGCGCAGCAGCCAATCAACGCCTACGGCGCCTCGAAACGGGCGATCGAGGATATCCTAGTGAATTTCTCCGAAAGCCACGGGCTGGAGCACGTGATCTTTCGGTACTTCAATGTCGCGGGGGCCGATCCCGAGGGCGAGATCGGGGAATTCCACCGGCCCGAGACGCATCTCATTCCGCTCATGCTCGACGCCATCGACGGACGGCGCGCGGCGCTGACCGTGTTCGGCACCGATTATCCCACGCCCGACGGGACCTGCATCCGCGACTATGTGCACGTGATGGACCTGGTCGAGGCGCATATCCTGGGGTTGAAGTGGCTCGAGGACTCCAAGGGCAGCCGGGTGTTCAACCTGGGCACGGGCAAGGGCTATTCGGTGAAGGAGGTGATCGATCACAGCCGGATCGTCACCAACCGCGCGGTGCCCTTCAAGGAGGGTCCCCGCCGTCCCGGGGATTGTACCAAGCTCGTCTCTGGCAGCACGCGGGCCGAACTGGAGCTTGGCTGGACCCCGAAACGCTCGACACTGGAGGCGATGATTGCCGATGCCTGGAAATGGCACCAGAACGGGCATTTCGAACGCTAGCCCGCCCGCGCGCTGCCTCGACCTGACGCGGCTGATCTCGCGTGTCGGACGCGGCCCCGCGACCGGGGTGGACCGGGTCGAGGCCGCTTATCTTTGCCACTTGCTGCAGGTTAAGACCCCACTTTTTGCGCTTGTGCGGACGGTTCTGGGCTACGTCCTGTTGGATCGCAACGGAGCGGCAGAGATCGCCGCGCGACTGAACGGCGAACACCCTTGGGGCGGGAAGGACCTGATCGGTACGCTGTCGCGTCGCATTTCCAGAGAGAAAGCCCGCGCCGAGGCCGATCTCCGTCGGCTTGCCATCGCTCGCTGCCGGCGCGGGGCTTTGGGGGGCATGCTCTCGCGACACCTGCCCGAAGGCACGGTCTATCTGAATGTCGGGCATAGCAACCTCGGGCCAGAGGTGCTGTCCGCCTGGGGCGCTGTGCCAGGCGCGCTGCGGGTGGTGTTGATTCACGACACGATCCCGCTCGATCACCCAGAATTCCAGCGTCCCGGAACCCCCGCCGCCTTCGAGTCCAAGCTGCGCCGGGTTGGGGCCGGGGTGGACCTGGTGATCTACAATTCGCGCGCGACGCGAGAGGCGGCGGAACGCAGGTTCAAGGCCTGGGGCAGGACGCCGGAGGGCCTCGTCGCGCATCTCGGTGTCGATCTGCCAAAACCGGAGCCGGACCGAATTCCGCCCGATCTGCGTCTGACCGCTCCCTATTTCATCACCCTCGGCACCATCGAGCCGCGCAAGAACCACGGGCACTTACTGGACGTCTGGGAGGTAATGGCCGACAGCCTCAAAGCTGACGCCATGCCGCATCTGATCATCGCGGGCCGCCGGGGTTGGGAGAACGCGGAGGTCTTCGAAAGGCTGAATACATCTCTGGTCATGAACCGCTTCGTGCACGAGCGCGAAGGCCTCGACGATGGGGCGGTGGCGGCGCTGATCGGAAACGCCGCCGCACTGCTCTTCCCAAGCCGGGCAGAGGGCTTCGGGCTTCCCCCGCTTGAGGCCACAGCACTTGGTACGCCGGTGATCTGCTCGGATTTGCCCATATACCGGGAATTTCTCGGAAATATCCCCGTTTACCTGGACTCCGACGATGTGTATTCATGGCAGCAATCAATAATGCGATTGGCAGATGAAGAGCAGGCAGGACAGGCATCGGGGGCACATGCAGCAGCCGCTCCCCGGCTTCCAACTTGGACGGATCATTTCAACCTTGTCTTAAAGGTCGCATGATACCGGCAAGTGGGGCCGCAGAATCCAGGCCTCTGCCAAAGGGGAAGAATTGGGCGCCTTACGGTCATATCGGCTGAGGTTGCAGCGCAAGCGTTGGCGCATCCGCGCCTTTCGCAAACGTCGCGACCTTTCGCCGGTCAATGACCGCACCTCCAAGATCAAACCCGACGATATCTTGGTCTTTTCCACGCTGAGGAACGAAAGGGTCCGGCTGGAGTATTTCCTGCGCTACTACCGCGAGATGGGGGTCGATCATTTCCTGATGGTCGATAACGACTCCAACGACGGCTCGCGTGAGTACCTGGCCGAACAACCCGACGTCTCGCTCTGGATCACGCAGGCCAGCTACAAGCGGTCGCGGTTCGGCGTCGATTGGCTGAACTGGCTACAATCGCGCCATGGTCACGGACATTGGACGCTGGTCGTCGATGTGGACGAGTTTCTGGTTTATCCGTTCTGCGATACCCGCCCGATTCGCGCGCTCACCGATTGGCTCGACGCCTCGTCGATCCGGTCCTTCAGCGCGATGCTGTTGGACATGTACCCCAAAGGCCCGATCGACGCCTATCCCTATGCCGAGGGCCAGAACCCGTTCGAGATCGCGGGCTGGTTCGATGCGGGCAACTACACGATCTTCAAGAACCATAAGTTCGGCAATCTCTGGATCCAGGGCGGCGCCCGGGCCCGCGCGTTTTTCCAGGACAAGCCGGAACGGGCGCCGGCGCTCAACAAGATCCCGTTGGTGCGCTGGAACCGGAACTACGCTTATGTCAGCTCCACCCACATGCTGCTGCCACGGGGGCTGAACCAGGTTTATGACGAATGGGGCGGGGAAAAGGCCTCGGGCTGCCTGCTACATTCGAAATTCCTCGACACCTTCCAGCACAAGGCCGCCGAAGAGCTCGAGCGCAAGCAGCACTACGCCGCGAGCCATGAATACAAGGCCTATCACAAGCACCTGCGCGAGAATCCGGATCTCTGGTGCAAGTGGTCGGAGAAATACATCAACTGGCGCCAGCTCGAGATCCTGGGTCTCATGTCCAAGGGGAACTGGGCATGAGCGTCGGGATCGTCATGCTGGTCCACGAGGCGCTGGACCGGGCCGAACAGGTGGCCCGTCACTGGTCGATCAACGGCTGTCCTGTGGTGATCCATGTCGACAGGGTGGTGACCCGCAAGGATCAAGCGCAATTCGTGCAGAAACTGTCGGATCTGAAGAACGTGCGGTTCTCCAAGCGGCACCGCTGCGAATGGGGCACCTGGGGGCTGGTCGCGGCCTCGCAGGTCGCTTCCGAGATGATGCTGGCAGAGTTCGAGGACGTGCGCCATGTCTACCTCGCCTCGGGCTCCTGCCTACCGCTGCGCCCAGTGCACGAACTGGTGCGGTATCTCGAAGAACGACCGATGACCAATTTCATCGAGTCGGTGACGACCGAGGATGTGCCCTGGACGGTCGGCGGGCTGGACAGCGAGCGCTTCACCTTGCGCTTTCCGTTTTCCTGGAAAAAGCAGCGGTTCCTCTTCGACCGCTACGTCAAGCTGCAGCGACGGCTGAAACTGAAACGCAAGATCCCGGAAGGCATCGTGCCTCACTTGGGCAGCCAGTGGTGGTGTCTCACGCGGCAGACGTTGTCGGCGATTCTGCAGGACCCGGACCGCAAGACCTATGACCGCTATTTCAAGAAGGTCTGGATCCCCGACGAAAGCTATTACCAGACGCTCGTGCGGCTCTATTCCACGAATATCGAAAGCCGGTCGCTGACCCTGTCGAAATTCGATTTCCAGGGCAAGCCGCACATCTTCTACGACGATCACCTGCAGCTTTTGCGCCGGTCAAGTTGTTTCGTGGCCCGCAAGATCTGGTCGCGGGCCGATCGGCTCTATGACGCCTTCCTTGCCCCCGGCGCCGACGTGATCGGCGGGGCGGAACCGAATCCCGGCAAGATCGACCGGATTTTCGCCAAGGCGGTGGACCGGCGCACTCGGGGCCGCGCCGGGCTTTACATGCAAAGCCGGTTTCCCAATGGCGGCTGGGAGAATGGCAAGACCTGCGCGCCCTACTCGGTGTTCGAGGGGTTCAGCGACCTTTTCGAAGAATTTGAGTCCTGGCTGACCAAGATGGTTGGCGCTCGCGTGCATGGCGCGATCTATGCGCCCAATCGGGCGGAATTCGCGGGCGGACAAAACACCTATGCCGGCGCGCTCAGCGACTGCGCCAAGCTGCGCGACTACAATCCGACGGCCTTTCTCACGAATCTGATCTGGAACACCCGGGGTGAGCGACAGTGTTTCCAGTTCGGCCCGCGCGACAACCAGGAAACCGCCTATTTCATGGCGACCGACTCCAACGCGCAGATTTCCGTGATCACCGGCGCCTGGGCGGTGCCGCTGTTCCATTCCAACCGGAACTTCCGCGATATCCGCAAGGAGGCCGCGCGGCTGCAGAAGATCGAGACGGAACATATCTCGATCCTGCGCGGTCCGCACACCAAGGCGCGGGTGCGGATCTGGTCCATGGCCGATTTCATCGAATCACCGATGGAGCCGTTGCAGACCATCATCGACGAGATCGGCCCCCGCAATCCGCGACGCCTGACCGAGGTGCCGCGGATGGTCGATCTCAACGGCTTCGGACAGTTCCTGCAGAACCTGAAGAACCAGGGCATGCACCCGCATCTGATGGGCGATTTTCCCAGCGACGGCACGCAGCTTGAAACCCCGCGGCCGCACCGCAAACCCTATCTCATCAAGAAGTAGACGCGCATGACCCGCCGTTTCGATTATTTCGTGATCTTTGCCGAAATGCGCACGGGCTCGAATTTCCTCGAGGCCAGCATCAACGAATTCCCCGGCCTGACTTGCTATGGCGAGGCCTATAATCCGTATTTCATCGGCCGCGAGAACCAGGAAGAGTTCCTCGGCATCACCATGGATCAGCGTGAGACCGATCCGTTGGCGCTCTTGGACCGGATGCGGCAAAAGACCGAGGGCCTTGCAGGCTTTCGGTTCTTCAACAACCACGACCCGCGGATGCTCGAGCACTGCCTAAACGACAAGCGCTGCGCCAAGATCATCCTCACCCGCAACCCCGTCGACAGCTTCATCTCTCGCCGGATCGCCCATGCAACAGGCATCTGGCGGTTGGGGGATCTGAGGGGCGCCAAGACGGCGAAGGTCAAGTTCAACGCGCGCCGGTTCAACGAGATCCTCGAAGAGCAACAGAACTTCCAGCTTCACCTGATGCACGGGCTGCAGACCACCGGGCAGACGGCGTTCTATGTCGATTACGAAGACCTGCGAGATATCGAGGTGATCAACGGACTCGCCGCGTTTCTGGAAGAGGATCATCGGCTCGACCAGCATTCGGGCAAGAACAAGGTGCAGAATCCGGCCGGGCTCGAGGACAAGGTCGAGAATTACGACGAGATGAAGAAGGCGCTGTCAGAGATCGACCGCTTCGATCTTGGCCGCACCCCGAATTTCGAACCCCGCCGGTCGCCGGGCGTGCCGACCTATGTCGCCGCCGCGCGCGCACCGCTCTTGTTTCAGCCGCTCGAGGCAGGGCCGTCGATGCGGGTCTTCGAGTGGCTCGCCGCCGTGGACGGGGTTAGCATCGACGACCTGCAGCATGGCTTTTCGCAAAAGTCGCTCCGGCAGTGGAAACGGCAGCACAAAGGCCACCGCAGTTTCACCGTTCTGCGCCACCCGGTCCGGCGGCTGCATGCGGCGCTCTGCAAACACTTCCTCAACAACGGACCAGGCACGTTCTTCGAGATCCGCGAGACCCTGCGCAAGCGCTACAAGATCCCGTTGCCCGAGGGGCGTGGTAAGGCCGGGGAGGATTACTCGGCCGAGACGCATAAGCAGGCGATGATCGGCTTTGCCAATTTCGTCTACGGCAACCTCAACGGCCAGACCAGCGTGCGGATCGATAGCAGCTGGGCCTCGCAGGCCGAACTGATCAAGGGCATGGCGCAGGTTTCGCTGCCCGACATGGTGCTGCGCGAGGACGGGCTGGGCGAGGACCTCGCCCATCTTGCCGCACAGGTGGGTGTTGCCTCGCCTGACTCGGCCGATGATGAGGAGACCGGGCCGATCAAGCTTTCAGATGTCTACGACGCCGAGATCGAGGACGCGGTCAAGCGTGCCTACCAGAAGGACTACATGATGTTCGGTTTCGGGGCGCTGGGCGCCTAAGCGGCTTCGTTCGCCGGCGTTTCGGTCAGGATCGCGTGCAGCGTGGCCGGGTCGCCATTGGCGCGCAGTTTCGCGCAGACGCCCGGGTCGCGCAGCGTACGCGAGACCAGCGCCAGCGCCTTGAGATGGTCTACCACTGATTCCGCAGGAGCGAGAAGCGCAAACACCAGATCCACCGGCTGCCGGTCCACTGCGTCGAAATCCAGCGGCTTTTCGGTGCGCAGGAAGATCCCGATCACCTCGTCAAGGGACTCCATCCGCGCGTGCGGCAGAGCGATGCCCTTGCCGACCCCGGTGGGGCCCAATGATTCGCGTTCCAGCATCGCGTCGACAGCGGTCTCGGCATTCAGGCCGTACACGCCCGCGGCGACGTCACCAAGATCCTGAAACAACCGTTTCTTGCTCGACAGATGTCCGACGACTTTGACAGCCCCGGGAAGGAGAATGCTCGAAAGGTCCATAGGCCCCTGCTTGTTCACTTCGGCATTGCGCCGTTTGTTTACTTGGCGTTGCTGGGGTCGATCCAGCCAATATTCCCGTCGTCCCGACGATACACCACGTTGAGCTCTTCATGGCCCTCGTGCCGGAAGACCAGCACCGGCGCCCCGGCAAGCTCCATCTGCATGACAGCCTCTCCGACGGACAAAGACGGGATCTTGGTCTCCATCTCGGCGACAATCATGGGCTGCAGCGTCTCGGGCTCTTCCTCCTCATGGTGCTCGGACGCGGCGAGGATATACGAGGATGCGCCAGAGAGTTCAACCGGCTGCGCGCGCTCCTTGTGGTGGTCCTTCAACCTGCGCTTGTAGCGGCGCAGCTGCTTTTCCATCTTTTCCTGCGCCGCGTCATAGGCGGCGTAGATTTCGTGGTTATGTGCGTGGGCCTGGGCGGTCAGACCGGTCGAGAGATGCACGATGACCTCGCAATGGTATTCGTGGCCGCCCTTGGAGAAGGTGATGTGCGCGTCAGTGGGACGTTCGGCGTATTTCGCGACAACATCGTCAAGCTCGGTGCGGACATGTGTCTGCAGCGCCTCGCCGATATCGATCTGTTTGCCACTGATTTGGTAGCGCATAGCGGTCCTCCCCGGGTTTATAGGCGCACGGCGCGATGCAGCTTCTTAGGGGCCGCCTTCGCCGGGTGCAACTGTCGTGATATCGCAGGTCCCGATGTGATCCGGGTATGTTCGGTGCCCGCCGGGACGAGACCCGGTCCGTGAACCGAAAAAGCGAGTCTACTCATCGTTTTCATTTGGCGACAGATGCCGGGCGCATGTCAACTCTTGACGCGTCGAGAATCGGTCGGATGGTCATGCAGATCCTCAGAAAGCTCGGAAAACCTTAAGAAATTCTAAAGCTCTGCCCGAGATAGACCCGGCGGACGTTTTCGTCCTGAACGACTTCTTCGGTGGTCCCGCTCATCAGCACCTTGCCATCGTGCAGGATATAGGCGCGGTCCACGATCTCGAGTGTTTCGCGCACGTTGTGGTCTGTGATCAGCACGCCGATGCCGCGGGTTTTAAGATCGGCGACGAGGCCGCGAATCTCTCCGACCGCGATCGGGTCGACGCCTGCGAAGGGCTCGTCGAGCAGAAGGTATTTCGGGTCGGCGGCAAGGCAGCGCGCGATCTCGACCCGGCGGCGTTCCCCGCCCGACAGTGACAAGGCCGAGGCGCGCCGCAGATGGGTGATCGAGAATTCGCCGAGCAGTTCCTCGAGCCGCTCGTAGCGCCGGGTCTTGTCCGAGATCGAGATTTCCAGGATCGCAAGGATGTTGTCTTCGACACTCAGCCCGCGGAAGATCGAGACCTCCTGCGGCAGATAGCCGATGCCCAGCTTGGCGCGGCGGTACATCGGCAAATAGGTCACGTCGCGGCCATCGATCATCACCTGGCCGCCCTCGGGGCTCACCAGGCCCGCGATCGCGTAAAAACAGGTGGTCTTGCCGGACCCGTTCGGGCCGAGCAACGCCACAACCTCGCCGCGCCCGAGCATCATGCTGACGTCGCGGATCACGGTTTTCTTGCGATAGCTCTTGCGCATGTTACTGACGCGCAGGCCGACGAGCCCGTCGGTGACGGTCAGTCCCGCGGCGACGGCCATCAGTTGTTCCCCGTCCGCAGGATCGTCTTCACCCGGCCGCTCATCTGCCCCGCGCCGGTCTCGACGTTGTAGGTGAACGTATCACCGGCCAGCGCGCTGGGCCCCTGTGTCAGTAGTACGTCGCCGGTCATCACGATGGTCGTGTTGGCCAGCGTGTAGACCGCGCGCTGTGCCTCGGCGGCTTCCTCGCCGCTGATGATGGTGACGCCGCCGGTGGCCGTCATCCGGGTGATCTCTGCTTCGCCGGTCGTGGGGTTGTCGCCATATTCCACGACCAGCCGGTCCGAGGTCATGCGCATCGCGCCCTGACCGAGGATAACATCGCCGGAGAAGATCGCGGTGCCGGCCTGCTGGTCGACCTGGAGATCTTCGGACGTGATCTCGATCGGCGCGTCGCTGTCATGGTCCCCGATGCCCATCGAGACCTGCGCGCCGCCCTGCGCCAGCGCCGGGACAGGGAGGAGCAGGGCGCAAAGGGCCACACCGAAGAATGTTCGAATCACGTTACGCACGTCACCTACCCCAATTTAGTTCTTCGGATCATATATCAAACTCACCCGGTTTTTGAAGTGGAGACGGAAAGGTGTACCCTCGCCGCCGTCTCCGGTCATAGTAAATTCGCCAGCCGTCAACTGGCCGAGGAGTGAGTCCACCTGGATCTCGGCCGGCGCGTGGACCGTGCTGCTGTCCAGGTTGACCTGTAGGAGCTCCGTGTGCAGGACGTAGCCGCCGGACGAGGTCACCACCACCCCGCCATCGAGCGTCGTGTCGCCGTTACCCGTGTCCAGCACCCCACCGTCGGCATCGATATCGATGCGCTCGCCCGAGGGCAGGTCGATGCGGGCGGCAATGTTCTCGGCGCGTATGCGTTCCGGGTTGATGATCTCGGGCCGCGCGCTGGCGGCCGACAGGCTGATCGCGGCGCCGCTCTCGGTGACACTGGAAAAATTCGGCCGCATGATGCGCTGTTCACGGGTGAGCTCGTCGATGTCGACGTCGGCAAAGGGGATGTTCTGCGCCGGGTCGATGGTGCGGGCGACGAGGAACAGGGTCGACAGGATGCCCAGCGCAAGCAGCGGCAGGATGATCTTGAGCAAGGCGACGGCGCGCGAGTATCTGTCGTATCGCGCGCGGGCCATGTCAGACGATGCCAGCCCTCAGGCAGTCATGCACGTGCAGGATGCCCACGGCATTGCGGCTCTGCGCCGGGTCCACGACAAAGAGGCAGGTGATCCGCCGGTCGTTCATTACCGCGACGGCCTCTTCGGCAAGCGCGTCCGGTCCGATGGTGCGCGGGTCGGCGGTCATCACGCCCGAGGCGGTCATCTGCAAAAGCCCGTCCATATGCCGTCGCAGGTCACCATCCGTGACAATCCCCGCCAAGGCGCCTGTCGCGTCATGCACGCCCACGACGCCAAAGCCCTTCTGGCTCATCATCAAGAGCGTTTCGCTCATCGGCGCATCCTCGGTGACGAGCGGCAGGTCGGTGTGCATCAGATCGCGTACTTTCTGCAACCGCGCGCCCAGCTTGCCGCCGGGGTGGAACTGTCGGAAGTGTTCCGGCGTGAACTGGCGATGCTCCATCATCGCGATGGCGAGTGCGTCGCCGAGGGCGAGCGTCATCGCGGTGGAGGTCGTGGGCACGATGCCCTTGTCACAGGCTTCTTGCGCAGCGGGCAGCACCAGCCGCACGTCGCATTGCCGCAAAAGCGTGCTGTTGGCCCGGCCCGCCACGCCGATCAGGGGGATGCCGAAACGGCGTGTATAGGCTATGAGATCCGCAAGCTCTGGCGTTTCGCCGGAATTCGACAGCACCAGCGCCACGTCGCCCTGCGCCATCATACCGAGATCGCCGTGCGAGGCCTCTGCGGGATGCACGAAATGCGCTGGGGTACCGGTCGAGGCCAGCGTCGCCGCGATCTTGCGTGCGATGTGGCCGGACTTGCCCATGCCGGACACGATCACC
>JAAUYB010004951.1_pt1 | contig 12929 bp, 9 predicted proteins | sample 7278071 | NCBI WGS metagenome assembly JAAUYB01 (sample SAMN14350121, study PRJNA611818) | marine sediment metagenome | isolation source: surface marine sediment (1.8m) | place: French Polynesia: Moorea | collected 2018-08
AGGCAACGGCGGGGGCGCGGTAACAAGGGATTACTTCTCTCTCAGCCAGCATTTCCCTTTCCCTCAGTATCCGTTATATCCTGTTGGGAAAACCAGGATATCCCGATTTGTGCATTGCGCTACTGTACAACATATCCCTGTTGGAATTTCATTACAGGCCCTCAGACTCACGCAAAAGAAACGCCGTACAAACGCCGCACCAACCCTCTTTGTCAAAAGCCTAAATGTTATAAGCAAAGGAAGAGATAGTCCAAGTTCCTTCCATTCAATTCGAGGACAATGGAAAGTGGAATTGTTGGCAACAACAGCACAGTCGGGTTGGCCCAACTGGTGACGCCAGAGGTCAAGATATCCATGGCCGGAGCGCACCTGGCCTCATTCCTGGGTCTTGCAGCGTTTTCCAGGCTCATTTACAAGTAAAGTGATACTTGATCTGGTTTTGAAAAGAAGGGGAAACTTTGTCGTTGCAGGGAGATAGAAGTCCGGCACCCGGTGTACGCCCTGCTTTTACAGAGCGTTCTGGTCCTGACAGCGATGGAGGCGGCGACCATCCTCTGCTTCGTCCCCGTTTCGTTGACGGGGAGCGATTCGGGATGGCTGGCCTGGATAAGGCTGGAGATGGTCTTGTTCCTGGCCGAGATACAGTTTCACGAGGTCACCTGGGCTGTTATAAGCTGCCTAAGGTACGACAGATTCTGTAATCAAAAATCGGACCTCACCATAGATTGCTTACTTGAATATTGGCAGATATTACTTCCTCATTTCATTGCGCGATTCTGGCGAGGAACCAGACATGGCCAGAATCAAGAAGGTCTGTCTGGCCACTACCTGGGCTCTATACGCAGTCCAGCTTGTCTTGCCACCGGTCACCAACTTGGTGATTCTCCCGTAAGCTAACCTAAAGCAACAAAAAGTTCCGTTGTCTAACACAACTTGTTTCCCCAATCGTAAAGGAAATTGGGTATGCCAAGGATCCTTCCAAAGGACATGACACCTTTCCAGAGGATCCTTACTCTCGGAAGCTCTCTTATGGCGGCCAATTTTCCAGACTTTATCAGCGTCGCTATCTACTTGGTAATGAGGCGCAAGATTTCTTTGGACTCTGACCAGGGCGACCAGGGCGAGGAGCAAAAGGAAGACCCCTACGGGGACATCTACGTAGGGGAAGAGAGCAACAGCAACAGCATCGGATCTTCCTCCAATGTCATCGAGCTCTCGTCAACATCCGGAAACAATGCTGGGGACAGGCAAGGGACAGAGAGCAGCAGCCCAGCGCCAGCGCCGGCCCCCAACGCCAAGGAGGTCCGCTGCATCATGTTCGCCCTGAGGACGTACGCCGCCACCGCCTTCCTCGACGTGGCTCTACTCCTCTCCATATCCGCAATCTCGGACAGCCAGTACAAGCTAATCACCATGAGGTGAGAAAAGGGGAAACTGAGCTGGCGACATAATAGAAACATGTGACTTCCTACCACAACAGGATCTTGAGACAACTGCTGTCCGTCTGGCTCCCCATGGGTGCCACGGCGGCCAACTTCGGCCCAGTGCGAGAGGTGGTCAAGAGGTGCGCAGCCCAGATGTCACTCCCCTGCTGCCGATCCAACAGCCAGGACAGCAGCAACCAAGTCCACCCCGGATGAAGGAGAGAAAGGAGGACTCACCCGTGACGAGCGTTTCCCCGTACATCTCCTTGAACTCGTCGAACTCGGACCCGTCCACTATCCGCGCGATCACCTCCCGCACGTCGAACGTCTTCTTGACGTCGTCGCCCACGATCCCGTACAGGTCCTCCGCCGGCAAGAGAGGCTCCTTGAAGTCCCCGCGGACGGTGGTGGCGCCGGCCGCGCCGGAGGAGGACTTGTCGATGTTGAGGTTGCCCACGATGCGGCGGGCGATGTGGAGGGCGTGCTCGTCGTCCAGGGCGTAGTGGTCCGTCACCCCGGACTCGGAGCAGTGGAGGTCGGCGCCTACGAAGAGAGATAAAATTTGATTGTGTTTTGTAATCGTACAGTATTGAAATAAGTATCTTTACCTCCGAGTTCTTCAGCGGAAATTTCTTCGCCAGTGGCTGCTTTCACCAGGGGTGGACCACCAAGGAAAATGGTACCCTGAAGAAATGATTTAAAAAACCCTTTTTCTACACTGTCCCTATTACTGATGTTACTTAAGTAACCCACCTGTTTCCGGACGATGACGGACTCGTCTGCCATGGCTGGCACGTACGCCCCTCCGGCAGTGCAGGAGCCCATCACGACGGCCACTTGAGGGATGCCGTGAGAAGACAGCGTGGCCTGCGAAGCGAAACATTGCTAGTATATCGTAAAGTTACTACAGATGGCGAGTTCTTTCTCACCTGGTTGTAGAAAATCCTTCCAAAGTGTTCGCGGTCCGGGAAGACCTCGCTCTGGCGCGGGAGGTTGGCGCCGCCAGAGTCCACCTGCACAAGTAGTCAAATGAATTAATATCTATCTGAATCACCCACGATGAGACAAGTTACGAGGTAGATGCATGGCAGTCTGTTTTCTCTGGCGATCTCCTGGGCTCTGAGGTGCTTCTTTACGGTGATCGGGTAGTAGGAGCCTCCCTTGACGGTGGCGTCGTTGGCAACGATCATGCACTCAAGGCTGGAAAAGGAGGATAATGCTGAGTGTTGGGTGGTTTGTCGTGGGTACCCACTCAGTACTCACCCCTTGACCCTGCCGATCCCGGTGACGATGCCCCCCGCCGGCACCTCCTCCTTTCCGTACAGCTTGAACCCCGCCATCTGCGACAGCTCCAGGAAGGGGGATGCCGGGTCCAGCAGCTGGTCGATCCTGTCCCTGGCCACCAGCTTGCCCCTGTCCTTGTGCCTCTGGATGGCCTTGTCCCCGCCGCCCTTGACCACCGTGTCCACCCTCGACCTCAGCTTGTCCACCAGCTTGCGCATCCTGGCGTCGTTGTCCTTGAAGGCCTCCGAGGTTCGGTCGGGCTCGCTCCCGATGACGGCGCCGGAGAAGGCGCGCGCGGAGGGGGACGTCCATCTCCACTGCTCTCCCGCCCGGAGGAGGGGCGACAGGGACCGGAGGAGCATGGCGAAGGCGTTCAAGTCCAATGGCAGAGTGCACCTGGCCTGACAGGTGACGAAAACACCTGGTCTGGCTTCTCTTCCGCTGCCTGCTTCTTTTCTTCGCAGTAAAAGAGAAAGCTCCTGGTCAAGTGTACTTTAACGGCTGACAAAAAGGAAAACATCAGAATTGCCAGATTTGAAAAAGGTGAAATAACTTTGATTTGTTTTAAAATTTATTTAAGGTTTCGTACATTTCCAGTAACTCCAGTGAGTAAATCAACACTTGTTCCATATCACGTGCCAATTTTGCATTGAACAGTGTTCAATAAACACTGCTCAATCTCAAGTATAGTAAATGCGATATTTTGTCTCTATAAGGTTTTTTAAAAGGTTTTATCCATGCAGTAATAATTTTTTTGCCGTCATCCTCATTGCACTACATGAGTATTTTTGATTAGCATACTTTTAAATTGTTACAGTATTTGCCAAGGCTGGTGCATTCCACCAGCTGAAAAAAGCAGTCACTGTGGCCGCATATGACGATTTAAAGATAAATGATTTGATTTTAGTTCTTTCTGTCATGCACTATCATAAATATAGATAGTTTTTAGCTGAAAAAATCATATTTTAAAAAAAAAATACTTTAAATGACCCTCATACATAGTTGGTTTACAAACGTTGAACGTTGAGCACTCTGTGTCTGTTTTGTTTATCTCTTTCGAGAAGCGGTGCTGTGATATTTTGAGACCTCTGTATTTGATCATTTTTTCTATGTTTTACCCTGGTTTTTGTATTAAAAGTAAGTTTCTATAGCATTATTTTGGTTGCTTGTTTCGTATACTGTACTGTTGATGTTTTTTCATTCACCTATTTGTTTAAATACTCTTCCACAACATTCGCTAAATTTGCAAAATGATTTGGATTGCGTAACATCTGTAAATTTTCCCAGTGTGGCAATGTGGCAAAACGGCAGCAGAAAAAAAGATTAGAGAAGAAGAAAAGAGAGCGAGCTGGTGTGTGTAGGTGCGTGATAAGGCATAATTATTAATTTATGTAATTCTCCGTTGAGTGCCATGACCTCTGTCCTGGTCCCTGGCGGGAGGACCCTCCTGCGGTCCCTGCCCGTCACCTGTTGTGGTGCCTCCTCCACCGTCCCCCGTCGGCACCTGCGCATCTTCCCCTCCCAGCCTCCCTTCGACAACACCCGCTTCCCCGAGCGCTACCGCCTGCCCGTCATGCCCAAGACGCCCATAGAATTCCAGGACTCCATGGTCAAGTCGCCCAAGGCCACCAAGGAGCTCTTCCGCATGTTCGGCGAGGAGGAGGTGCACAACAAGCTGGTGCTGGGCCAGTACGGCATCGTGGCCCTGGCCGGAGGGGCCTTCAAGCACGCGCACTTTGAGGCCATGAGGAACTACAGCGGCAGGTTCCTGGAGGAGGGCAGGTCCTTCGCCATCTACCGCATCGACGCCCCCTTCAAGGCCTGCACCAAGAGGAGCGGCGGGAAGAAGCTGGGCGGCGGCAAGGGCAGCATCACGCACTACACCTCTCCGGTCAAGGCCGGCAGGGTCATCATGGAGGTGGGAGGGAAGGTGCTGTGGGAGGAGGTGCAGCCCTGGCTGTCGAAGCTGTGCGAGAAGCTCCCCGTGAGGGCCATGGCCGTCAGCCAGGAGCTGCTGGAGCGGCTGGACGCCGAGGAGAAGAGGCTGGAGGAGGTGAACGAGAACCCGTACACCTTCGAGTGGCTGGTGAGGAACAACATGTTCGACTGCCACCGCTTCCTCTCGCCCAGGGACAGGAAGTTCTTCGGGCGATTCGTGTACAGGGACAGGACGCTCAACCTCAAGTGGAACTCGGTGCTGCAAAACAAGTACAAGCACCGGTGATGTGTCTCAGGAGGAATTGTCTTACTCAGCCGGTGTATGCCTCTCGTGAATAAATACCAATAAACACGCATTGTTCTACCCGTAACACGTGGCTGCGCTATGGCAAACTGTATCGAAATTCGTAACTTATCTGATTCTTGCAGATGTACGTGAGGAGGGTCATATAGCCCCCACGAGAGCGCATCGTCGAAAACACTGTGATCAAGAGCAGCGGCCCGCCATGCCTCCCCCGGCGATCCCGGACGAGCTCCGGTGCCCGCTGTGCGAGTGGCTGCTGGAGGACGCGGTGATGCTGCCCTGCTGCGCCGTCAGCGTGTGCGAGCGCTGCGCCAGGAGGCAGCTCGCCAAGAGCGGGGGGAAGTGCCCGCTCAAGGACTGCGGCGCCTCCGACACCTCGGAGGAGGACCTCATACCCAACAGGAGGCTCAGGTCCAAGGCGCAGGAGTACAGGTGAGCGAGCGCTACAAAAGTCGTCTTGCAATAAAAAAAAATCATGGAAATTGTTCGAAAATTTAGAGAAAGGAATCCGTTGGGACCCCGCCCGAAGGAGAGCAGCGACGAGGAGGAGGCTCGAAGCCCGACCCCGCCGCCTCCGGAGATCGAGAGTCCAAAGGAGACGCCAGTCAAGGAGAAGGTGATCACGTTCACCAACACCAAGGTCGTAGTCAGCGGAATGAACGAGGAGGAAGAAGAGAAGGCAAAAGAAGAAGAAGAAGAAGAAGTGGCCAATGGCCAAGATGATGAGGCAAGCAAAGAAGACGACAATCCAGTCAAATCCGAGGAAGTCATTTCCTCCTCGAGGGCACCTCAGAAAGCGGAAGAAAGTGTTTCCGAGGCGGTTAAATCCGATGCAGAGATGGCCGCTGGCAGTGCTGCAGTCAAGGAGGAAGTCAAGGAGGATGTCAAGGAACTCGCTGTTCTAAAACAGGAGGAGAAGCCTCCAGCGGAGGAGATGTCCGAGCTCGCGAGAGCGGAAACCGAGGAGACGGAAAAACCGTCCAAGATATCCGTCCTGGATGGGGATGCCGCCGCCGCCGCGGCTGCCGCTCGAGCTGCAGCCGACCGCGACCGCAAGAACAGCTCCGGTGACGAGCTGGCCAAACACCACCGGGTGAGCATCCCCATGGCTCTCATGGACGAGGCCAAGGAAGACCCGTTGGCAGCCTTCCAGAAGCTCATGCAGGAGAGGGACAAGGCCAAGGGCATCGTGGACTCCGAGCAGCACTACGGCCCGGCCCCTCCGGCCAGGCACGACGAAGCCAGCCTGCAGTTCAAGCCCGGGTACGTGCACCCTCCGCCGTCGCTGCCCCCGACCTCCATCCCTCCCCCGCCTCTGGGGCCCTACAGAGAGGTCGTCGTGAGGGACGTCCAGTGCTACAACTGCCAGCAGTACGGCCACATTAGTAAGCACTGCCGGAACCCCCCCGTGCCGCGCTACAGGGGCGGAGGCCGGGGAGGCGGACCCGGCAGGTTCGACGACTTCCGTCGACGCTCCCCGCCCCCGTCCTCCAGGTACCGCCGCAGGAGCGGAAGTTACGAGGGGGAGTACCTGCCCTCCAAGTTCAGCGAGGACAGCGGCAGGAGGAGGACGTCGAGGGAGTCCAGGTCCAGGAGCCCCTCCAGGAGCAGGAGCGGAGGCGCTGCCGACGGAGGGCAGTCGAGGGAGGGGAGCGTGAGCGAGAGGCGGAGGAGGTCCAACTCCAGGTCTCGGTCCAGATCGCGGAGGTCGAGGAGTCGCGGTGGCGAGGAAGAGCGAAAGAGGAAGAAGAAGAAAAGATCGCGCTCGCGATCCAGATCCAGGTCGAGGAGCAAGGAGAAGAAGAAGTCCAAGAAGAGGAAGAAGGACAAGAAGAAGAAGTCCTCGAAGGAAAAGAGCAGAAAGAGAAGCAGAAGCAAGAGTGGTAGTCCAGGGGCTGGGGACGACAAAAAAGAGACTGAGGAGAAGAAAGAGTCTCCCGCCGAAAGCAAGGACGATGCAGCAGTTCAAAATTCCAAGGCTGAGGAGGTCGACACCGTCAGCAACGTCATTGATCCCGCGCCTGAGAGAGAACCCACTCCCGAACTATCGTCCGAAGAGGATATCCCGCCGGCGGACGAAGCAGTTCAGAATGGACGCTCGTCTCAACTCGACGATCAAGACGGTAGGGAAGGGACCCCTCCTCCCCCAGGCGAGGAACTCGAACTGCCTCCCGCCAACAATGTCGTCAAGGAGAGCGTGTTCGACACCAGCGCCAGCCCTTCGCCCCTCCCCGCCGGATTCCAACGACGCGCTGGGGACGAAGAGACAGCTGGTGCGGCGAGGGATCTTGGCGACGAAGAGTCAAAACGCCAGCCAAGCCCGGAGAAAAAGGACGAGCGAGAGAAGACGTCCGCGACTCCAGAGAAGCACACAGTTCCAGCAGAAGAGCTACATGGGGAACCCAAAAGAAGCGAAAAGGAAGGAGAGCGCAGGTCCCGAAGTCGGCAAGAACGGGACGACGAAGACCGCCATCAAGAAAGAGATCGCCATCCCGAGGAAAGGAGGAGGGAGGAAAGGAGCAGGTCCAGCAAGAGGAAGAGACGGAGGTCGTCCAGAGATCGCAGGAGATCTTCGAGCAGGAGCAGGAGGGACAGGCGATCCAGGCGCAGAAGCAGGAGCGGCACGAGGTACATTAGTAGGAGCAGGAGCAGGACCCGAAGAAGGGACCGCAGTAGATCAAGAAGCGTCCATCGGAGGAGAAGAAGCAGGACGAGGAGCAGGAGTAGGGACCGAAGAAGGAGCAGGAGCAGAGATGGGAGAAATGACCAAGAGAGAAGGACTGGGAGACCAGAGGAGAAAAGGTCCCCCGAGCCACTGGGCCACAAGGAACCTATAGACAACGAAGAAAGAGACCTGCCACAGCAGAACGCGTCCAAATTCAAGCCTCTGCCCGAAGCCGGAGCAGGTGGGATCTCCGTCAGTAAAGATCTTGAAGCGCCGTTCGGCCAGGACCTCCTCAAGCCCAAAGGATCCAAGATTGCGATCAAAATCAGTTCCGTCCAGATGCCCGCCGAGAAGGATGTGAATGTCGCTGCACCTGTGGCCGGCAGCGACCCGTCCACGCCCCAGAAATACATTCCCTCGGCGTTCTGTGATATATCAGCAGTGCCTGCCGTTATGCCCTCGCAGTCCTCTTCGTTCCTTCCCTCGGTCAACGTCATGGAGGTGTCATCATCGATGGTGGGCGACCCGAAGGAGACCTCCTTCGACAGCGGGGCCTCCTTCTCCAGATCCCAATCCGCTCTCTCGCTGGCCGAAAGCAGTGGGGACACCACGGAGGAGAAGCTCACCTCCGGGAGGATCCCGGCAGCAGCGGACTCGTCCTCTGTCCTGGCCCCCGTCCCGAGGCCGGACACCACCGCATCGCCCATCAAGATCAGGTCCTTGGCGTCCGTCGGGGGACAGAGCGACAACATCGTCGGGCTCTCCGCTGAGAGTGAGCCCGCTCCCTCAGGGGACAACAAGGGGACCGGCGCCGACTCTGCTGCGGCCGAGGCTGCTGCGGCCGCCGTCAAGGCGGACCAGCTCAGGCAGAAGGAGAGGGAGTCCTTCCGAGCAAAGGACATCAGCGAGAAACTGGCACTAAGGAGGAAGTTCGAGAGAGACATGGAGAGAGCGAACAGGAGGAAGAGGACCGAGTCGTCGTCGCCGGCCGCACCGGAGCGAGATCCTGTCGGCAGGGGTTCTAAAGATAGAGAGGAGAAGAAACATAAGACGAGGAGGGACAGTGAAAAGAGGTAAATAAAAACAAGTATTAATTGCAGTTTCTTTTTTATACTTATTTGAAATTACGTATTTTCCGCAGGTCCAAAGAATCTCGCAAGAGATCAAAGAGTAGGGAGAGAAGCGACGAGAGGAAACGGAGCAACGCCAGGAATCCCTCGCCTCCGCCGTTCCTTCCCGCCGCTAGTCCTCCTCGTAATAAGTCAACCGTGGAAGCCAGCGGCCACAGGAGGAGGGAACCGTCGCCCGGGCACGGGGGCAGGTCGCGCATGGAGAGGATGACGAGGACGGTGGACAACCGGCAGCAGCAGCAGACAACACAGAGGTCGTCCCTGTCCAGATCCCCCTCGCCCCTTCCTCCGAAGAAGGCCGAGACATCTTCCAAAAAGGCGGCCAAGCGGAAGGCGAAAAAGGTGGAGGAGGAACAACCAAAGACCAAAAAGAAGAAAAAAGACAAGGCTGCCAAGAAGAAGAAGAAGGTGGGCAAGAAGAAGAAGACTGAGAAGGCGAAAAAGAAGGGCAAGGGCAAGCCTTCCAAGGGGAAGAAGAAGAAAAGGAAGAAGAACCCCGCAGACGAATCCGAGGAAGACGAAGAAAGTTCTTCCTCTTCTTCTTCCTCCAGTGAGGACGAGTCCTCCAGCTCGGATGAACAGTCTTCCTCCTCCTCCTCCTCGAGTTCGGACGAGAGCAAGGGCAGGAAGAAGAGGACCAAGAAGAAGAAGGGCGGCAAGAAGAGCGGCTCCCTGGCTACCAAGCACCTGCAGAAGCTGGTGAAGGCACAAGGGAAGACTCTGCTCGATCTCCTGCTCGAGAACCATCAGTCCAGCGTCATGCAGAAGTTGCACGGAGAGGAAAATTCGGAGGCGGCTCCAGCAGCGTCGGCATCGGCACCTGTTGCGGCCGAGGATGCGTCGCAAATGCTGTCTGACAGGATCAAGGCGTCCATGGAACAGAGGCAGCGAGATAAGAAAAGGGCGTCAGAGTCTGCCGAGGATCAAGCAAAGCCGGCTAGTCAGCCGCCGCCAAGCAAGAAGGGTCGGAGAGTGGTGACCACGGGCGAGAAGGTCGTCAAGGTGTTCTCTGCAAAGGACCAGGGACTCTATGATGCCGCCTTAGGTGAAGCTCCCAAAGGCGAGAAACTTCCGTCCCCTCCGACTGCGATGCCGCTTTCGCGGAGCATCGACATCGTTGGGCTCTTGCACGAGAGCGCCGGCGCCGCCGGAGGGGATCCAGGGGCGAAAGAGGAGGAGAGGGGCGGCGGCGGCAGGAGAGTGGTGGTCAGCAAGAAGTCCGAGGGTGGGCCTGGACCGACCTTGTCCACCCGCGGACCCTCCTCCACCATCCAGCTCAGGATCAACATCGTGAACAGCATCTCTGGAGGAGGGGACGACGGTGAGGCAGAAGGGTCAGAGAGCCCGAGGAAGAGACTAACGGCAGAGTCGAAAAAGTCTCCCAAGAAGTCCAGCTCAGCGGACGCAGGGGAAGGGCAAGTTGGAGGTGAGAGCGACAGCGAGGAGCACGTGGCTGCTTCCAGACCACGCAAGAGCAGCAGTCCAACAACGGCCGCCGGGAGGAAGGCTGGGTTAGACAATCCGTCGTCTGCTCCGCCAGCGACGGACGAGGAGGACGAGAGGATGGCAGGCCAGATGTGCGATCCTGAGGACGACCAGTTGTCTCAGATGCAGCAGGAGCCTGTTGTTGGAAGCAAGGTCGATGCAGAGGGTGCCGGAGAAGAAGGGAAGGCAACGTGATTTACATGATAACTTGTCAGATGAACACTTTTTTGCCTTTGTGCCTACTTTTTGTGTGCAATGATGGGTCTGCGGAAAGAAAGAGGAAGAGGCAACATACCGCGGATCCACACAATTTCTCACATGAGGACATTATTCAGTGCCTTTTGGAAAGCCGTATTTTCGAAGAAAAAACTCTGCGTGGCATTTTTCCCATCTTTTTTGGACTTCACATGAAAATTGCGGCATTACGCTGTGATGTATTGTCGTTTGTGCAGGCCTTTTCAGTGACTCTTTCCTTCTATAGCACTGTTTTTATTTCGCCGAAGGCTGTTTGCACAAGCATAGAATGGTATGGATAGAAAAAACTTTCAATAAAGCCGTTGTTTTGAGTGCCGTATACGCATGCGAGTAGCGCCGAATATTTTTTTCTGCGGCGAATTGTCAGCGACAAACGTCAGTGCCGAAAAAGCTTTTCTTTTTGGTGGAAGCTTCAAATCTTGGATATCTTGGAAATCACAGATGGCTGACTCGGAATGTTCTTTTTTTGATATAGTTTTGTCGATGCTGGAAGTAGTGTCTCTCACTTGCTCGTCTTTTCCCCCCTGATGTTGCTTCCCGCCAGCGAGGTGGCCATGGTGCGGTTGGTCCTGTACCCGCCGCCCTCCTTCCTCTTCCTAACCTCCTTCGCTCCTCCCCCTCCCCCGAGCTGCACGTTGGGCATCCCCCTGCTCGTCGTCTTGCCCCCCGGTCCCCCGGTGATGAGGAGGCTCTGGCCGTAGGGGCTGTCGGACAGTTTCTTCCTGCTGCCTCCTCCGGACGAGGGCGAGGACGGCTTCGCCTTGGGCGGAGACCGCTCTGTCCTCCTCGCCTCTTCCGCCCTCCTCCCGTTGTTTCTCGAACGGACGGTTGCGTCGGAGGAATCCCTCTCCGCTACTTCCTTCGCCCCCCTCCTGGTCTGCGGGGGGACCACTCGAGACTTCTCCGGCAGCACCGATCCTATCGCCGGCTGTTGTTGTTGCCGGTCTTGCTGCCGCCGGGAAGACCTTGTCGCGTTCTCCCTCCTCTTCTTAGGCCTCTCCTCGGGGAGATTCCCCTCATCCGTCACTGCGGCAGTCACGGAAGAGGCGGAATGTCTCGACTGCAGCGGGGGAGGCCGCTCCTTCGTCTTTCCTCTCGGGTAGTGGTATGAGTTGACCCTTCGGTAGATCCTCTCGTCCGGTACGTTCTCCACGATCACCCCTCTCGGGCCGCTCCTGCAGGCCCCGCGGTCGGTGGCCACCATCTTCCTGGCCAGCCTCGTCACCTCTCGATCTCTGGTGCTGGCGATGTAGTCCGGCCGTCGCCGCCGAAGGGCCTCCTGGAGGTCCATCACTGGTGCTGACGAAACCTCCTCTTCGTGCTGCTGTTGCTGTTGTTGCTGGTGGTGCTGCTGCTGATCGGAGACTTCCAGGTCGATCACCTTCGTCCTAACCTTCCCCGATCTTGGCCTACTGAAGGTGCTGCTCTGCTGCTGCTCCGCCTTCTTCCTCGCCCAGGATGTCATCCGCACCTCCTGCTCGTCATACGCCTCCTCGTCTTCCACCTCGATGTAGAAGGCGCTGGACTTGAGTCCCCTTTGCTCCCTCTGCTTCTTTGCCTGAAACAAATAAAACGGTTGCTACTTAAAAAAAATTCTTTCTTAGAGCTGGCGCCAGCTTCACCTGGTACTGCTGTATCAGCGATAGTCCTCCTGGACTGCTGGCCCTGCTGAGCTCCTCCGACTCGTCCTCCACCTCTTCGCCTCCTTCTCCTCCCGCTCCAGCTCCAAGAGGGAGGCTGGTATGCCTATACAGAGCGTTCTCGTTGCTGGGGATGAACCAGGAGAGGGCGGACCCGGAGTTCTCCCTCTCCCTCCTGGCCCTCTCCTCCTCTTCGTCCTTCTCGGACCGAATTCTCAGCCGCAGCTTGGAACTCTCACCGCTCGACTGCGGGAGGGTGCGAAAAAAATATTTATTAAGTCACAAACGAATGTAATTTTATTTATTTACCTGTCTCTGCCTCCTGGCAGTATATGCCAAAGTTGTCATATCGTTTCCCTTCGGCGTCTGCTTTCGGGGCATGGTGGTGGTGGACGACGGTTGCTGCTCCTGATTTTTGCTATGCCTCCTCAGATCAGTTCTTTCCTCGCTGCATCCAAGTAGGTCCTCGTAGCAAGACTGGGTCATGGCAGAGTCCCTCTTCCGAGCTGGTCGAGTGGGTGTCAGGGTTGGGCGTTGCTGTTGCTGTTGTTGTTGTTGATGTTGCTGCTGCACAGTCTGTTGTTGCTTCTGTATCAGCTCATGCAGTTCCCGTTTATGCAGCTGCTGCATCTGAGACACTGACACCGGAATCCTGGTCCGTGGCCTGGGGACGGGAACCGGCCTGAGGGACGGGGGAGCTGCCGGCATGGCATTCTTTGAAGTCATTGCATTGACGCTGGTGGACTTTTTCACCGGCCCTTCCACCCTCCTGTCGACGGCGTAAGAGGTCGAGGAGGAGTTGCC
>JAAUYB010128310.1_pt1 | contig 12926 bp, 15 predicted proteins | sample 7278071 | NCBI WGS metagenome assembly JAAUYB01 (sample SAMN14350121, study PRJNA611818) | marine sediment metagenome | isolation source: surface marine sediment (1.8m) | place: French Polynesia: Moorea | collected 2018-08
AATTCCAGGCTCGCGAGCCTGAGTGCGGGTTGCGGGTTAGTGCGGGTTGGCAAAATAGGGTGCGGGCTTGCGAGCCTACGAGCTCGAGCCCAGGCTCGATAACATCTCTAATTAAAAGAAAACTTGATAGCTTAGCTCTCAGCAGTCCCATCATGATGAGATCACTCCACTTCTCCTCCCCCTCGGTCCTCCTCCTCCTCAAGGCCTTCAGGACCAGGAGGAGAGTCCCTGGCGGCGGGTCCTGCAAGACTCTCTCGTCCTCTTCGTCTTCTTCCTCCTCTTCCTCCGGCTACGACCCGTCCGACCCCTCCACTTTCCCGCCCGCGGCCCCCATCCCATGCTCGGCGAGGGAACAGGCCGACCCAGCCTTCATCCGCCCGGACCACCCCAGCAGGTGCACCTGGAGACCGGGGAAAAGTCAGGGGAGTCCACACTCTAGGGACATAAGGTGAAGGAACATAGCCGGTTTTGGAAACTTTCTTGAAAACTGGATTGTTTCGTGTTTCGATCCAGGAAGACCCGCAGGGGCGTTTCTCCCACGATCCTGCACAACATCGGCGACACGCCGCTAGTCAGGATCAACAGGATCGCCCAGGCGGAGGGCATCAAGTGCGAGCTTTGTACGACACGCCGGTTATAAAGACTCTAGGCCAAGCTTCAACCTTATCCTTTCTTTCCGCAGTGGCCAAGTGCGAGTTCATGAATCCCGGAGGGAGTGTCAAGGACCGTATCGGCGTCAGGATGATCGAGGAGGCGGAGAGGGCAGGGCTGATCAAGCCGGGATGCACAATCATCGAGCCGAGCTCGGGGAACACCGGTCTGTTTGTGCTTGTTCGCTTAAATACAAATTAGTTGCCCATTGTCTTATGTATAGGCATCGGCCTGGCGCTGGGAGCGACGGTCAAGGGGTACAAGTGCATCATCGTAATGCCCGAAAAAATGAGTGAAGAGAAGGTCGATAAATAATCAAGGCACAAGAGCTGACTGAACCATAATTCTAGTTTCTTCTATTTTTTAGGTGAACGTGCTGACTGCCCTTGGCGCCGAGGTCGTTCGCACCCCCACGATGGCGGCCTTCGATGAGCCGGAGAGCCTTATCTCGGTGGCGCAGAGGCTGTGGAGGACCATACCAGACTCCATCATATTGGATCAGGTGACAAAGTGAAAGACACTTTTTTTACTTTTTTATCGTAAATCGTTTGCAGTATCGCAACGCGGGGAATCCACTCGCGCACTACGACATAACGGCGGAGGAAATTCTGGACCAGTGCGACGGAAAGGTAAGACTCAATCTGACAAAAATGTATTAGAAGATGCAACAAAAAAAAACTAGGTCGACATGTTGGTGGCCACCACCGGCACTGGCGGGTCGGTGACCGGCATCGGTCGCAAGATGAAGGAGAGATGTCCGGGCTGCCGGGTGGTGGGGGTCGACCCGGAGGGCTCAATCATGGCAGAACCGGACGAAATTAACGCGTCGGACGTCAAGTATTACGAGGTGGAAGGGATAGGGTAATTTAAAAAAGGCGGGTTTATGCTTTTGGGAGGAAAATAATTTCCCGAATCGTAAATTGTTACAGGTATGATTTTATCCCAACGGTGCTGGACCGGTCCGTGGTGGACGAGTGGGCAAAGTCAAACGACAGAGACTCGTTCCTCACCGCGCGGAGGATGATAAAGGAGGAAGGACTTTTGTGTGGTGGGACAGTACCGAGATATCGTATTTTCCATGCAATTTACTCTTTGAATTGCAATACTTCTACAGGGGGCAGCAGTGGCAGCGCCATGGCCGCGGCCATTGAGAAGGCCAAGACCCTCAAACAAGGCCAGAAGTGCGTCGTCGTCCTCCCGGACTCTATCAGGAACTACATGACCAAGTTCCTCAGCGACGAGTGGCTGGCAGACAGGAGGATAATCAAGGCGGAGGAGAAGGAGAAGAAATGGTTTGTTAGAATAGGATCAAGGGGAACATGAGAAAATTAAGTTTTCGTTCTCCCCCCAAGGTGGCACGATAGAAAAGTCTCGGCCCTAAAGCTGAACGAACCGCTGGCGGTGGAGCCCAACTTCAGCGTGGAGCACACCATCAACACTATGATCAAGGAGTCCTATGACCAGCTCCCTGTCATCGATGAAAATGGGTGAGGATTTTTTAAAATGACCTTCTTTGAAAGTCGATTTACGTTCAATCAACAAGCAATATTCTACACCGCAGAAAAATAGTCGGCGTGGTTACTCTTGGCTGCCTGAAGGCCAAAGTGTTGCACGGGAAGCTGACCGCGTCTGACTCTGTGGACAAGGCCGCGTACACAGTCTTCGAGAGGGTGACGGCGGAGACTTCGCTCAAGGAACTGAACCGCATACTGCACCAAGAGCACTTTGCCCTCGTCGTCGACTCATTCTGCCCAAGTGAGTATATCTCTCACTCTCCGCAAAAGATGAACTTTTCAAATGTATCTTTCCAGACACCGCCCGGGAGGTCAAGGGCATCGTCACAGACATCGACCTCCTCCACTTTGTGTCCATGAAGGAGAAGGAAGACATTGTGGACTGAGCAAAAATATACAAATTACCCCGATAGCTTTTTAATGCCGACATTTGATTATTTGTTTGACACGCAGGTTGGACACGAATGACGTTCTCCACTTTGGAGAGAAGAAAAAAAACCGATTTCATGAAAATGTCTTTTTCAGCTTTCGTCTTCGTCCTCCTCCTCGTTCTCCCCGTCCAAGACCTCCATGCTCCTGGCCATCAGCTTGTGGCTCGGCCTGAGGTCCTCCAGCTCCTTGAGACCTCCGCCGCTGGGTGCCGACGATATTCCCCTTGCACCACCGGATCCTTCTCCGTTCTTGAGCAGGTTCTGGTTGATGGTGAAGGTGACGTAGTACTTCTTGTTCCTGTCGAGCGTCTCCGTGGGGAGCTGGACCGATTGTCGGCTGGCGCCGTGGTGCAGCTCCAAAGTAAGGGGTCCGGAACGAGGGTCAAAGTTGGCACCTCCGGCGGCGGAGCGGGAGAGCGCGCCGGAGCTGTGGCTGCGGCGGTAGGAGGAAGAGGTGGCCACCAGGTGGTGGTTGCGACCGTTGTCTATCTTGGGCAGAATCAGGCCGCGGTTACGCTTGCCTGAAATGAGAGGGAAACATGAAAAAATGATTGCTGTTGAAGTAAAGACAGTCCATGGCAAATTTAGCGTAACAAAATTGTGCGCAAGCATTGTCTAGTACGCTCAGGTCGTACATCGGCAGCGTCAGTCAGCCTCAGAACTGTCCTTACAAGCCTCTCCCGTGTAAGCATGCGTTGCGTGGTGGCACCGGTGTGTCGAGTTGGTGCACCGCGCGGCCTCCCCGCCCGCCGCCGCGGCCGCCGCCGCCATCTCAGCCCGCAGCGACGCCGAGTCGATCCCGTGGCGGCGCAGGGCTGACGCCAGACGCTCCAGGTCGTCGCTGTTGCGGAAACGCACCCCGCCGCCGTTGAACTGGGTGGTGGAGCGATGGAGGAAGCGGAGCTGGTCTGGAAAACGGAAGGGGGAAAGGGATACCAGAGATGCAGACAGTGGGTGTAAGTACGGCAGAGGGGGTGGAAATATGTGCGTCTCGGTTGAGTAAATGGACAGGTAAGAAGGGTGAATAACATGTTCGACAGTACTGGACGAGATAGAGACATGAGACAAGTTTCGTAGTAATTAGTTAGTTTGGCCGGCATTCTTGTCGAAGGCGACAAGAAGTGTCGCGCGGCACAAAAGTTCCTGTTGCTATACACTTTTGGTCGGGGTGTAACAATATCGTGGACCTCATTATTTGATATGTGATAAGTGTGCTATTGAGCGAGGCGACTTGGACTCTGAACGTCTGACAAAAAAGCCTTTGCGCACAAAAATGTAAGGCATCACGTCGATATTTGTCGCAGCCTAAGAAAAACTTGCTAAGAGTGATAATGGGTCTCTCCTCTTTTTTCCGGCAATGAAGAAACAGGATTTGCTAAGGCATCTCCGTCGTCGAAGGACTGGTGCATCTGCTTCGTCGTGTTTATATACACAGCAACAGCAGCTAGCCTGGCGCTCCAGGCTCTACTGCAATTGGTGGTGGTGCGCGGTACGCAGCAGCTCTAAAAGTAAAGTCTCATTACTCCTGTCGGCGGCTGTCGCCCCCAGCTGGAACCGCCGCCTCCCCGCGGCCCCGGACGCGGCCTCCACGATGACCTTGACCTCGCTGGAGAGGCCGCGCGCGGTCAGGGTCGGCATCGACGACGGGCGGCCGTACTGGGAGCCGCGCAGTTGGGCTAATAACAAGGCAAATACAAAGTTTTTGCATCGTAGCGAGGAGAGAAAGAAAGAAAAGTTCCCATGTCCCGCAAGGAGAAATGAAAAGCCCTGCATCACAATGACCGCTGTTCAACACTCACAGTAGAGGTATTTCTCGTAGTCCTTGAAGGTGAACGGCCCGTCGTGGCGCCTCATGCCGACCACGCTGGCAATCTTTTTGGCGTAGTCCTCAGACAATCTCTTGACCAGCACCTGAAACAATGGAAGAATGAAATGTTGGGTATAAAATTACTTGACAAATCAAAGCAGTAACGTACTTGCTCGTTGGCTCGTCCCGCACGAATCTGAAGTCGCTTCAGCTCCAGCAGCTCTTGGAATATGCGGCGCTCGATCTGGTACCTTGGGTACAAAATATGGTACGTAACGAATAGTACGATAGCACCAGAATTTCCAGCTCTCGGCAGTTTAGCTGAAGTCCCATTACCTCCCCTCGCCCCCCATAAAACTTTTTCCTTTTGCGCAAACAAAAAACTTGTCTTGAAGTAGAAGTATTTCCTCTTTATAACTTTTTTGCGAGGGGGCAAATTTTCACGTCGCCAGGGGAGAGAAGAGGGGGACCGAAACGGCCGGCCTCTAACTCCCTTTTCCCTTTCCCTTTTTTTCTTACTTTCTGAGGCTGTTCTGGACGGCTTGCGTGACCGAGATGGTCCTCCTGCCCCTTCCGTCCTCGGCCACACCGGAGCTGGTCCTCGGCCGGCCGCCGCCGCCGCCGCGGTGCCAGGCGCAAGGGTCCTCTTCCTCGCCGTCGCCGCCGGTCACCCTGCGAAAAGCGGAGGACAGCGGAAATGGCTCTCTGAACGGAGAAGGAGAAAAAGAGGCATCGGGGATTTTCGCCAGCACGTCAATCACTTTGCCAAATCCGGAGGAGGGGAAAAGGAGGAAGGCCGGGACAACAAAATTGCAGGAAAGAAATGGACGACGGAATGGGAAAGAGGAAAGGAAAGGAAAGCTTTTTTCAGAGCGTAACTCAAGGCACGCGAAAAACGGTCAAATGGAAAGAAGTTGTACTACGATATTGACAAGGCACACTCTTTCTCACCCGTTGGAAACTGTGGTGATGAGTTCGGCGGATATGAGATTCTTCCTTCTGCCTCCCGTTGCCGTCCCTCCTCCGTCCGAGGTCGTCTTGGCGGCTGCTCCGCTGCTGGCGCGTCCGCGGACGACGAAGCCGTTGCCCGAGGCCACAAGGTCGCTCGTCACACCAGTGGTGGAAGAGGCCGTCGCGGTAGTCGTCGTCACAACCTGCTGCTGCTGCTGTCCCTCGTACTCGAAGGAGCCACGGACGACGTCGAGGTCTTCGTCCTCCTCTTCCTCGTCGCCATGCCGCCCTTCCGATATCCTTCTCTGCCTCCGCCGACTTTCTGCAATGCAAAGAAAAAGTCAAAACTACTTGATATGATACGTTCTACTTAAAAAAGCCTTTTTCACTACCTGATCTATACTGTTCGTGCCTCTGGTGCTCTCTGGCGACGCTGCCGGTCTCGTCCGTGGGCGACGCCCCCGTGGCGGTCGTGCCGCCGTCGCTGAAGCCAGAGTCTCTCAGGATGGAAGACTGCTTGGGCGGGAGGCCTCTCTGCCGGCGAGACGGTTGTTGTTGCTGCTGCTGTTGCTCGGCAGTCCTCCGCTTTCCTGCAGCACCAGGTGCGGCGGACTTCTCCCTCTTCCTCCGCGGGTGCTTGGACGGATCCACCTCGTCCTCCGCCTTCTTCCTCCCTCCACCCCCGCTCAGCCTCCTCCGCTCCTCGTCCCCGCTGACCAGGGCCCCGTCGGCCGCTGTAGACCGATCGCCCTCTTCGGAGGCAGCCCCGTCGATGTCGTCGTCGTCCGTGGTGTCTCCGCCGTTGCTGGCCAGGTTGCTGTGCGGACGGGAGGAGGAGCCCCTGCTGCTGCCGGACCGACGCTGGCCCCCGCCTCCGCCTCCACGCTGCTGCTGCATTCGGGTCCTCCGCCTGGTTTCGTGGGGCGTCATCGAGGTCTGTTAAAAAAAAACGAAACAAGGAGAGGAAAGAGCTTTTTTGAGAAAACAACGTGCTCACAACGTAATTTGTCTAACATTACAAGAACAGGTTCATCATTTGCTAAGCGATGTCGTGTCGCTGTGACCGCGGGAGTCTGCAGATGCGATCACAACATAATGTACTGCGTGCTGGATACTCCCTAGAAAAGGCACAGTTGTTCGTTTTTGGCCGCGTGACATGATTTTCGCCATGAATGGGCCCTCAAAGAGGACAGAGAATAGACTGTGCGTCACTAAATAGATCGACGCCAGAGGGGACTCCCCTTTCCCATTTATTTGGGGTCGAGTCTGTGTACGATGGTAAGAGGAGAAGTGATCCGGTCTTCCTATTCTCATAAACAAGTCTCAAGGGCTTTGAGGTACAAAAAGCACTATATACCGTACTACTTACGCTTGCATGTCCATTGCCAACGGATAAAGCAGTTAGGAAAAATGTGAAACTATCTGTAGGTAGGGGAGTTAAGGTGTAAAAAATTGCACAGCCCATGCAAATATTGCCCCGTGTATCAAGTGCTCCAGCACCACACTTCTTCTCCCCTTTCTACTGTACAGAGAACCTGTTCGCCGATAAGAGAGGGGCTGTATTACTATAAAAGCCTCCCTGGGCTAAAGAGTGGGAAGAGTGTCAAATTGTTCGTTCGCCCAGAAGAAACCGCACATTCGTCCATCTACGCGACAAGAAGAGGCGGGGATCGAAAACTAACATTACTTCAACATGGTAAGCAGGGTGCAAACAGATAAGTAGAGGTGCAAATACGTAGCCATAGTGGTGGGGGGCAAACCTGCGTCTCCCTGGTCTCCCTCTGAGGCCCCGGCTCCGTCTGTATGGCTACCGGGGTCGACTCTCGAGGGGTCCGGGGCACCGGCACGGGGGGCAGTTCGGAGGGGGGGACTACGGAGGGGCCGCCGGTGTCGAAGATGCCGTTTGAACCCACCCCGCTTCCCTTGACAGGAATTTCCGTCTCACCCTGCACGTTTAGAATTCGGTATCCCTTGAAATCGAACACTTAGAAATGGTGAACACTTAGAAACGAAATTGAATTAAAAAACAGTTTCCCAAAAACATAAAAAAAATGATAAGTACCGGCATATTTTTAGTTTGGCCAAAGAAAGGACCAGCAGACTTACCCCTTTTGATTGTTTCCCGCCGTTAGATGGGTGTTTTAGCTGTGGCAGAGTATCTTCCTCCGTGAATTGATGTTGCCCCGTTAGAGCACTAAAAAACCGTAAGGTCAAAAGTGTATAAGAAACAAATGCGATTCATTTGATAATTTGTGTTTCTACGGTAAAAACTAAATGATAAATTAATGAATGTGCGAAAGTGTCAGTAGTTCGTGTCAAATTCTAAATTGAAAACGTGAGTAACATGGACTCCGATAGTGAAAAGCCGCCTGCCGAAGCAAAGGACAATTCTCTCGCATTCTCTCCGTACCATGCAAAGGAAGTGCATCATCAAGTCGAAATTGCCCGCCTTCAGGAGGAGATCAAGGAGAGAAAGCTGCAAATCGAAGAGGAGATAGAAGCGGACTACCGTAGGTACAAAAAGAAGTTGGAGCAAGCCGTGGAGAAGCTCCAGAGGCAGTGCGAGGAGATTGACCTTCGCTTCACCACCCAGCGCGATCGGCTGGAGTCGGAGAACGAATCTTTCTGGTCGAGACTGGAGGACGTCCTGAAGCGCAAAATGGCAATGGCGAACCAAGGCGCCGACGAAGCTGGCGGGCTGCTCCAACAGGCAAAGGCCGAGGTAGAAGAGTTGCAAGGGGAGCTCTCTCGTCTCTCGGTCCTGATTGCCAAGTGGGATGCCGCCATCGAAGGCCAGCACCAGGACATTGCCAACCTGGACGAAGCTGGCCTCAAGAGGCGGCAGGAGCTGGAAGACCGCCTTCGCGAAATACGCAAAGAATGCATTGAGCGAAAGAGGGAGTTAGATTTGTCCGATAATTCACTGAGGAAAGATATCATGGACAAAGACGATCAGCTGTGCTATGCCTTGAATAGCATCCATCAAGAGCTTGTTCGTAAGAAAAGAGAAGTAGAAGAAACCGAACAAAGCTACATTGAAAGGATTGAGACTGTCAAAAGCTATATAATAGACGCCAAAAACCACACACAAAAACTTAAGGAAGAACTGCCACGCCGCGTTGAGCGTCTGAAGAAAGATGTGTACGAGCTCAAGCAGCACGTGGAAACTCCTGAAAACAATGAAGATGTTGTCACAAAAAACATACGTGAGGCTACAGAAATCAGAATAAAAGAAAGTGAGGAGACGTTGACACTAAAGCACAAGGCCTTGGGAAAGCTGAAATCAGACTTGCATAGGAAAGCATCTGAACTCAAGTCCATCTTGGCGGCTTTTCCTGAAAAGGCAAAGGAGACTGAACAAAACCATGCCACGCGGATGGAGGAGCTGAAGAAAAAATACGAGACAATGACTTCCCAAAGACGGATCGTTTTAGAAAAATTGGATAAGTTTTCGGAAGAGGTCATAGCTAGGTTAAAGCATGCTTGTGACGAAAAGGAAAATGCTGCACAAAAATCTTTTCAAAATACTGAAAATAAAATACTGGCACTGACAAAAAAGTATCAACAGCAACTTGAAGCTTTGAGAGCAGAAATCGAGCGCCTTCAAAAGATTATTGACCATGCAAAGAAAATTACGGCAACGGAAGAAGACGATCATTTTCGCTTGGTGGGTGAGCTCAAGTCCAAGCATGAGGGGCTGATAATAATAGTCGAAAGAATCAAATTGATCGAAAGAAGGCTGCAAAATGATGCTCAAAAGGAACTGGACTTTTTGTCTGGTGTAGAACTAACAAATGGCGATACTTTCAGTCAAAAATTGAAAGACATGAGCTCAGACAGAAGTGAACTAGAAAAAGAATTATCAAATTTAACAAACACCTTGGAGATGCACAAGGACGCTAGCCTTAGAGCAGTAGAGGATGCGAGAGCATCCATCAAACAAGACAACGATAACTCAGCAACAGAAGTGGAGAAAATATTCTGCGCAATCAAGGCTATCAAGAAAGAAATAGAGGATGACCGGGAAAAGTTCTATAGAGAAATGATGGCCTTAGATGAAACCATGAAAAGGGAGAAGATGGCATTTGTGAATGAAAAAGAAAGACTCTACTCTTTGATGAACATGGAACAACAGAGGACCCAGGAGGCCACCTTAGAAGTTAAGGAGCACATAGAACGCGCGTTATCCGAGCAAGAGGACCTTTTCAAATATAGAACTCATCAGACAAAAGCAACACTAAGAGACTACGCCAAAAAGGCAGCAGAAGCAAATAACGAAGCAGCCGGGAAAGTTCAAGAGGTGGAGAAAAAAATTGAATATCTCATACATACCATTCGTGAGGTAGACAGAAAAATTACGACAGTAAAAGAGTCTCCTCAAGGGACCAACGCTGAAAACAACAAACGCAAAAGAGATCTACAAAACAAACTTTACGTCATCAACGAATGCTCTCGCGAGTCTCAAACTCCTGAAGGGGTCGAACTGTTGAAGAACCAGAGAAATACGCTAAGAACAGGCAGTCAGATCTTGTCAAAGAGGATAACCACCCTGAAGGAAAAGAGGAACCTTGTGGATAGCAAATCTAACGATGAAGAATCTGACACGCCAGAACGTCTGGAAACATTACTACTGGAATCGAAATTAGCAAACCTCCGTCATGAGAATGAGCAATTGCGAAAACAGAAATGCAAGAGACTTAGTTACATTTACAAGAAATCAGACAAAGAAACTTCCAGTTCTCGTGAAACAAATGAAGGAATTGTAGAAGACTGACACGAATTAGATGCGTAATTAATCCCCTTTACCCCTCCGTACAGCAATAAATGTGATATCTTACAGTGTAGTGTACCGGTAGTACCCACCTTGACAAAGCTTTCTCCAAAGCTGCCTTGTCCGTGATTTTGTTGGCTGGTACACCTCCGTGTAGCTGGATGAATTTGGCACACCCTCTAAACCCACGGTAAAGTGCGGCGTCGAGAGGAGTCATTAAGTGACCCCGACTATTCCGCATAATTGGGTTGACAAAGGCCCCGTGATCCAGAACAATCTGAAAACAAACGGACGCCGCATTAGCTCAGGGTCTTTGAGTCAGGGCCGCCCCCCAAAAATGTGGATAAAGCAGGCGCAGTAGCATTGCCTTTTTGCAGGCACACGGTACCTTGCACATTTCCACGTTGTTGTTGATGGCCGCCACATGCAAGGGGCACCGACCGCTGGCATTGCCGACGTCCACGCTGTCGGGTCGAAGACGCAACAGCCACCTGACCAGATCTCTGCGGCCCGAGGCCACGGCTTCGTGGAGGGGCAGATCCCCCTTGCCGTTTCTCAGCCAGAGGCTTGCGCCATAACGATGGAGCAGGCGCAGAGTCTCCAACTGTCCCTTGGATGCTCCGCAGTGAGCAGAACTGTGGACGGAAAAGACGGTAGAGGTCGACACTCCTTGTCTGTTCCAGTAAAGTCTAGAAACTTACCTCCTGCCCTTTTTGTCTTGCGCATTCGCGTTGGTCCCGGCATTGAGCAGGAATTCAGAACACTGGACGTGCCCGAGGGTGACCGCGTAGAATAGCGCCGAGCAGCCGTTGTAGTCCTGCTGGTCCGGCGCCGCGCCGCAGAGGGCCACCAGGGCCTCGGCGCAGTCCTTATGCCCGCGGCTGGCGGCGCAGTGCAGGGCCCTGAGCCCATCCTTATCAGGAGCGCCCACATCAGCGCCGGCGTTCACCAAGGTCACTATGGCATCCGTACTGCCTGTAAAGGAGGTGTCCAATGTCACATCGAAGCACCTACAGTAGTGCGTCCATGAATTGTAATTTGTAAACGTACCTGAACTCGAAGCCCACAACAGAGGCTGTCTGCCGTCACGGTCAGTGACGTCCACAGGCACCTTGTGGAATATCAGCCGACGAAGAACTAAAAAAGCCGAATGTAAAGGTATACGGTAGAAAGCCTTTTTCGAAACTATGTCTCCCTACCTGAGAGCCCTGTCCTTGCATCGGCCGCGCTTCCGCCTCCCAAATCCGCTTTACCCCCTCCCAGTCCGTTCGTGTCTCCGTTGGCGGTTCCACCTCCGCCGCCGCCGCCGCCGCCGTTGGAGCCGCACATCTGGGCCGAGTAGTGGATGGGGAACGCCCCGTGGACATCGGCAGTAGAGGCGTTGGCTCCGGCCTCCACCAGGATGTCGAGGGCTGCAAGCTCCCCACAAACTGAAAAAAAGAAACTTTTAATAAATATTTTCGCAACAGCTGCAACTAGCATGGTATGTTGATTGTCCCCAAATACATACGACGACAGAAACTCAGAAGTACAGCACAAAAATGGCTTGAAGTCCCTAAAGATAACCATTGTCTCTCTAGAGCCTGCTCGAGCGACTTAACAATGGCGAAGTCATCATTGGCGATGGCAGCTACGTTATGACCATGGAAAAGAGAGGGTACATGAAAATAGGAGATTTCACTCCTCAGGCAAGTAAAGCCATTTTCATGAAATCCCACAAATTTGAATTAAGTATGGAAACGTACGTACATAGGTGTCTTGCGAACACCCAGACGCTGTGAAGGAACTTGCCAGGGAATTCGCCCGAGCTGGTGCTGACGTGACTCAGACCTTCACGTTCAATTCCACCAACGACAGGTTGCCCAAGACTTGCAAGTATACGGTACACAAAACCAAGGAAAAAACCTTTCGCAGTTTTGTTCATAATATTGTCGTGAACAGTGCGAGGAAATAAACCGCTCAGCCTGCAAGGTGGTGCGGGAGATATCCAACGAATACAATACCACCCTGGCGGGCGGCATTACAAGGACTGAAGTCTTCATTGACTCTCGAGACAAGGAGGCCGTGAGAGAGGAAATCAGACGGGCTCTCAAGGCTCTGGTTGAAAGCGGCATTGAACTCATCATTGTTGAGGTGATCAACTTGGGAGACCAAAACTATGTTTTACCTCATTATACAGTATTTTATAAATTATTTGGAGATTCCACAGTACTTTCATCACATTGTGGAAGCTGAGTGGGCTATTGAGCTTGCACTGGAGTATGACAGGCCTGTAGCAGCAACCATGTGCATGGGACCAAATGGGGATGGGGATGGCAACAGTCCTGGTGAATGTGCAGTTAGGCTGGCAAAAGCTGGTGCTCAACTGATTGGGGTCAATTGTCTGTATGACCCATACATTACTTTGGACACCATGAGGATGATGAAGGAAGCCCTGGGCAAAGAAGATCAAAAGCCATTTCTTATGTGTCAGGCATTGGGATTCATGACACCAGATACAAAAACCAATTATGGATGGTGTGACATTGCTGAATATGCCTACGGTAAACTTCTATTACTCTTGCATTACAATGAACTACGTTAAATTTTTTTAGCTATTGAGCCTCGCCTTATCACGCGCTGGGATGCCAAAGTGTATGCTAGAGAGGCTTACAACCTGGGAGTCCAATACATTGGAGGTTGCTGTGGATTTGAGCCCTACCACATCAGAGCCATGGCTGAGGAGCTCTCTGCTGAGAGAGGGGGCAGGCTGCCTGAAGCATCAGACAAGTCAGATGTGGACTTCTCTGTGGCCAGGAGAA
>JAAUYB010044065.1_pt1 | contig 12916 bp, 6 predicted proteins | sample 7278071 | NCBI WGS metagenome assembly JAAUYB01 (sample SAMN14350121, study PRJNA611818) | marine sediment metagenome | isolation source: surface marine sediment (1.8m) | place: French Polynesia: Moorea | collected 2018-08
AAACGCATCGACCCCACGAAGACCAAAAGCTGGCAGGATCTTCAGAAGCACTTTGAATCCATGCGCAACGTTCACATGCGCGATCTCTTCGCCGCCGACGCTGAGCGTTTCGGCAAATTTTCCCTGGACTTCGAAGACATCCTGGTGGACTTCAGTAAAAACCGCATCGACGCGGAAACCATCGCCCTGCTCCTGAATTTGGCCCGCGAAGTCGACCTGCCGGACGGGATCGCCAAGATGTTCGCCGGCGTGCGGATCAACGAAACCGAAAACCGGGCGGTCCTGCACACCGCGCTGCGCAACCGCTCCAACCACCCCGTCATGCTGGACGACCGCGACGTGATGCCGGAAGTCAACGCCGTTCTGGCGCAAATGGAAGCCTTCGTTTCCCGCCTGCATTCCGGCGCGTGGACCGGCTACACCGGCCAGGCCATCACCGACATCGTCAACATCGGCATCGGCGGCTCCGATTTGGGGCCCGTAATGGTAACCGAGTGCCTGCGCCCCTATACCCGTCAGGGATTAGGGGCCCATTTTGTCTCCAATGTGGACGGCACTCACATGGCCGAATGCCTGCGCCGGGTCGACCCCGCGACCACCCTGTTCCTGATTGCCTCCAAGACGTTTACGACCCAGGAGACCATGACCAATGCCTTTACCGCGCGCCAGTGGTTCCTGGAGAAGGCCGGGTCCGAAGATCACATCGCCCGGCATTTCGTGGCCATCTCCACCAACACGGAAGCGGTTCAAACCTTCGGTATCGATCCGGCCAACATGTTCGTCTTCTGGGACTGGGTGGGGGGCCGCTATTCCCTGTGGTCGGCCATCGGTCTTTCCATCGCGGCCCTGATTGGTTTCGCGCGCTTCCGCGAACTCCTGGAGGGTGCCCACGCCATGGACCACCATTTCCGGGAAACAGCGCTTGAAACCAATATCCCTGTGATCCTGGCCCTGATCGGCATCTGGTACAATAACTTCTTCGGGGCCGAAACCGAAGTCATTTTACCCTATGATCAGTACATGCACCGTTTTCCGGCCTATTTCCAGCAGGGCAATATGGAGAGCAATGGCAAGGCGACAAGCCGCGACGGCCAGCGCGTCGGCCATCAGACCGGTCCGATCCTCTGGGGGGAGCCCGGTACCAACGGTCAGCACGCCTTCTATCAACTGATTCACCAGGGCACCAAGCTCATACCGGCCGATTTTCTAGCCCCGGCTTTAAGCCATAACCCGATTGGCCGGCACCACAATATCCTGATGTCTAATTTCTTCGCCCAGACCGAAGCCCTGATGAACGGCCAAAACGCCGCCGAAGTCCGCACAGCGCTTGAGCAGTCCGGTAAAAGCGAGGCCGAGATCTCCGCCCTCCTGCCCCACAAGGTGTTCGCCGGCAACCGGCCCACGAATTCGATCCTGTTCCGGCAGTTGACCCCGCGGGCACTGGGTAGCCTGATCGCCATGTACGAGCACAAGATCTTCGTGCAGGGCTATATCTGGAATATCTTCAGCTTCGACCAGTGGGGGGTCGAACTCGGCAAACAACTCGCCCGCCGGATTCTACCCGAACTCGATGACAATGATACCGTCACCGGTCACGACAGTTCGACCAACGGTCTGATCAACTCCTTCAAGACCCTGCGCCGCACCGGATGACGAAAACATATGGAGATCGACCGAATGGATAAACTCCAAAAAGCGACCCAATTTGACGGCCCCGACGGTCCGGTGGTCCTGGCGATCCTGGACGGCATCGGCATCGGCCGCCACGAAGCGGGCGATCTGGTGCGCCTAGCCGCCACGCCCACTCTGGACTGGCTGGCGCAAAACAGCCTGAGCACGCAACTCAAGGCCCACGGCACCGCCGTGGGTATGCCTTCGGACAAGGATATGGGCAATAGTGAAGTGGGCCACAACGCCATCGGCTGCGGGCGGGTCTTCGACCAGGGGGCGGCCCTGGTGAACCGGGCCATCGCCGAGGGCCGCCTCTTCAAAGGACAGGTCTGGCAGGACCTGATCGCCAATGTTTGCCGGCATGATTCGGCCTTGCATTTGATCGGGCTCTTGTCCGACGGCAACGTGCACAGCCACATCGACCATCTCGAAGCGCTGCTGACCGAAGCCGCCGGGAGCGGTGTCAAGACGGCCCGCGTGCATGTGCTGCTGGACGGCCGCGATGTACCCTCCACCTCGGCGCTGACCTATGTGGATCGTCTGGAGGGTTTTCTGGCCAAACTGTGCGGCGCGCAGAAGGTCGACTACGCCATCGCCGACGGCGGCGGCCGCATGCAGATCACCATGGACCGCTACGAAGCGGACTGGGAGATGGTGGCCAAGGGATGGCGTATCTATACCCGGGGCGAGGGCCGTACCTTCGCCACCTGCCGCGAAGCGATCGAGACCTACCGCGATGAAAACCCGGATGTCATCGACCAGGACCTGCCGCCCTTTGTCATTGCCCGCGACGGCCAACCCCTGGGTGTGATTCGCGACAACGACAGTGTGATCTTCTTCAATTTCCGCGGGGATCGGGCCATTGAAATCAGCAAGGCCTTCGAAGAGGAGCATTTCGATTATTTCGATCGCGGACCCCGGCCGCAGGTCGAGTATGCCGGGATGATGCAATATGACGGCGACGCGCTGATACCCAAACGGTTTCTGGTGGATCCGCCGGGCATCACCCGCACCATGGGGGAATACCTCGTCCGGGCCGGTATCCGGCTAATGGCCATCAGCGAAACCCAGAAGTTCGGTCACGTGACCTATTTTTTCAACGGCAACCGCACCGGCAAGTTTGACGACGCCCTGGAGGACTACATCGAAATCCCCTCCGACCGGGTACCTTTTGAAGAACGGCCCTGGATGAAAGCCGCCGAAATCACCGACCGGGTCGTCGAAGCCATTCACAAGGGCGACCACCGTTTCATCCGCCTCAACTTCGCCAACGGCGACATGGTGGGCCACACCGGCATCCTCGACGCCGTGCGCATCGCCGTGGAAACGGTGGACCTCTGCCTGGCGCGCATCGTTACCGCCGTGCGCCAGACCGGGGGCGTTCTCGTGGCCAGCGCCGATCACGGCAATTCGGACGACATGTACGAGCGCGACAAGAAAACGGGTGAGGTGGTCGTCGATCCCGACAGCGGTAAGGTCAAAACCAAGACAGCGCACTCACTCAGCCCAGTGCCGGTCCATCTCTACGACCCGGGAGCAAAGACCCCGCTGCGGCTCAATCATCAGGAAGATCTGGGCATCAGCAGCCTGGCGGCCACCTGTCTGACCCTTTTGGGATTTAAGCCGCCGGCGGACTATTCACCCAGCATCGTCGCCATCGATTGAAAAGCGGCCATCAAAGCCTCGGACGGCCCCTAATGACGCAAACCCACCGCAATACAAAGGAGAGGCGATGAAGGTTGTTCTGGCACCCAACGCCTTCAAGGGATGCCTGACCGCCTCGGAGGCGGCCCGGGCCATGGCCTCGGGGGCAATTCGTGTACTGCCCGCGGCCGATACGGTTCAGGTGCCGGTGGCCGACGGCGGCGACGGCCTGGTGGATGTCTCCATCGAAGCCCTGGGAGGGGCTCCTTGCAGACACACGGTCACCGGACCCCGTTTTGACCCGGTCGAAGCCACCTACTGTTATGTCGAATCACTGGACCTGGCCACGATTGAAATGGCGCTGGCCAGCGGTCTGGCACTGTTGCCCGAGAACCACCGGGATCCCATGCAGACCACCACCCTGGGAACCGGAGAGCTGATCATCGCCGCCCTGGATCAAGGTGTGGGGCGCATCGGCGTCGGTATCGGCGGCAGCGCCACCAATGACGGCGGCATCGGCATGGCGACCGCCCTGGGGATCCGGTTTCTGGACGAAACCGGCGCTGCGGTTAATCCGGTGGGTGGTGAACTAAACCGCATCCGCCGCATCGACATGGCGGGACGCGACCCGCGCGTCGAAACCGTCCGTTTCGAGGCGGTCTGCGACGTGGACAACCCGCTTTGCGGCCCCAATGGGGCGTCGGCCGTCTACGGCCCTCAGAAAGGGGCCACACCGGAGCAGGTCCGCATTCTCGACGAGGGGCTGGCCAACCTGGCCGATGTGATTCAGCACGAACTGGGGCGGGACGTGCGCGATCTTCCGGGAGCCGGCGCCGCCGGCGGTCTGGGCGCCGGCCTGCACGCCTTCCTGGGCGCCGAGCTTCGCCGCGGTGTGGATCTCGTTCTCGATCTGGTGGGGCTGGCCGACAAGCTGGCCGGGGCCGACCTGGTCATGACCGGCGAGGGCCAGATCGATTTCCAGACCGTCTTCGGCAAAGCCCCGGCCGGGGTGGCCCGCGCCGCCCGGGCGGCAGGAGTGCCTTGCATCGCCATTGCCGGCAGCGTGGGCGACGATCTGGGCGATCTGCACGCCGTGGGCCTGGATGCCGTGTTCAGTCTGGCTTCGGGTCCTTTGACCCTGGAGCGCTGTATGGCCGACGCCGCCACGCTGCTCGAAAAGTCTACAGAGCAGGCCCTGCGCTGTTTTCTGGCCGGGCGCGCGAACGGGCAGTGATTGCCGTCCAATTCGCAGCTATCAAGTGTCCAAGGGCTCGGCGATGCCAACCCCGAGGAGAAAAGTTGGGTTAGGCGTTTCACGATAGGTTTCAGTGGACAAGGTGTCAGTGTTCTGGGTTATGGGTTCCGGGTTCAAGGTTCAGGTTAAAAACGTTGTAATCCGGTCAACCTGAAACCAGGTAACTTTACCAGGTGTCAGATGTCGAGTGTCAGGGATCGAGCAGCCATGGTGCCGAAGCCGAGCCCTCTGCTGACACCTGAAAACTAAAACCTGAAACCAGGTAACTTTACCAATTGTCAGGTGTCAAGGTGTCAGGAAAAACGGAGCCGAAGTCGATGACGTAACCTGAAACCTGAACACTGAAACCTGAACACTGAACACTGAAACCTGAAACCTGAAACCAATTCATCGCGGGACCGGGCGGATTATTTCGGCGCCACCCTGAAAACCGCGTTCAGAGATTAGGACAAAAGGTGGTCGCCCGAGCGGAACATTCCGCCGGCAGCCACGTCAAAACGAAAAAGGAGGTTACCATGCCTATCCCCCGAATCGCCATCAACGGCTTCGGCCGCATCGGCCGCACGGTTATGCGGATTGCCAAACTGCGCAAACGCTACGACGTCGTGGCCATCAACGATCTGGCCGGCCCGGAGCAGCTCTTCTACGCCTTTAAATACGACAGCGTTCACGGCGTTTATCCAGGGGAAGTCAAACTCGATGGCCGCACCATGACCATCGACAACGACCCCTTCGAGATCCTGAGCGAGAGCGACCCGTCCAAGCTGCCCTGGAAGGAATTGGGCGTCGATTACGTGATCGAAAGCACCGGCCGGTTTCGCAAGCTGGACGAACTGCAGACCCATCTCGATGCCGGCGCCAAACGCGTGATCGTGACCGTGCCCACCAAGGACTATCTCGAAAGCACGATCGTCATGGGGGTCAACGATCACGTGGTCACCAAAGATTCAACCATCATCAGCAACGCCAGCTGCACCACCAACTGCGCGGCGCCCGTGGCCCTGATCCTGCACAAAAGCTTCGGGATCCGCCGCGGCCTGCTGACCACGGTGCATGCCTTTACCGCCGACCAGCGCCTGGTGGACGCCCCCCACAAGGACTTCCGCCGCGCGCGGCACGCCACTCTGAACATCATTCCCACCTCCACGGGAGCCGCCAAGGCCATCGGCAAGGTAATTCCCGAACTGGCCGGCAAACTGGACGGCATGTCCATGCGGGTTCCCGTGCCCAACGGCAGTGTCGTGGACCTGACCGTCGAATTGGAGAAAAATGTCACCACGGACGAAGTCAATGCCAGTGTGCGCGAAGCCGCCCAAGGCCCCTTGCAAAATATTCTCGAATACCAGGAAGATCCCATCGTCTCCACGGACATCGTGGGCAACAGTCACTCTTCGGTCTTCGATTCCCAACTGACCCAGGTGATGGACGGCAACATGGTCAAGATTATCACCTGGTACGACAACGAGTGGGCCTACAGCTCGCGCGTGGAGGAGCTAATCGACATGGTGGGCCGCTTAGACGGCAAGCAAAGCGATTTTGATGGCTGACGGCATCATTAACGGTTGAAAGGCCACGACCGCCCGGACGGCATGGGATGCGGTCGCGCAACAGGAGACGTGCGCCATGAACAAGCTGACGGTGGAAGACCTGGACCTCAAAGACCAACGCGTGTTGATGCGCGTGGATTTCAATGTGCCGCTTGCCGACGGCCGGGTGGCCGACGACAAACGCATCCGCGCCGCCCTGCCGACCATTCAGCATATCTGTGATCAGGGCGGCCGGCTGATCCTGATGTCACACCTGGGCCGCCCTAAAGGCGAGCGGGTGCCGGAGATGTCGCTGCAACCCTGTGCCGAGGTGCTGTCCTCGCATTTGGAGCGGAAAGTCGCGTTCTGCGAGGACTGCGTGGGGGCGACCGCCGAAGACGCGGCTCGGCAGTTGCGGGCAGGCCAGGTGCTGCTGCTGGAAAACCTGCGCTACCACGCGGCCGAAACCGACAACGACCCGGAATTCGCCCGGCAACTGGCCCGGCTGGCCGAGGTTTATGTCAACGACGCTTTCGGCACGGCCCACCGGGCGCATGCCTCCACCGAGGGCGTCACCCGCTTCCTCCGGCCCTGCGCGGCCGGCTATCTAATGATGAAAGAAATCGAATACCTGGGCAGCGCCGTCAGTGATCCCCAAAAACCCTTCGTGGCCGTTCTGGGCGGTGCCAAGATTTCAGGCAAGATCGACGTCATCGACCATCTGCTGGACAAGGTCGATCACATCCTGATCGGCGGCGGAATGGCCTACACCTTCTTCAAGGCCCAGGGACTGGAAATCGGCAACTCCCTGGTCGAGGCCGAAAAGATCGAAGTGGCCCGGAAGGTGCTCGCCAAGGGCGGAGAGAAGATCATTCTCCCGGTGGACACCTGCATTACGGATCGTCTGGATATCAAGGCCCGACAAATGGGTGACATACAGACGGTGCCGGTGGATGCCATCCCGGCGGGGAGTACCGGTGTGGATATCGGCGCGGCCACCATCGACCGGTTCCGGTCTTACCTGACCCAGGCGCGCACGATTGTCTGGAACGGGCCCATGGGCGTTTTCGAAATCGAGGCCACCGCCCGCGGCACCGTGGCCGTTGCCGAGATTCTGGCCGCTGCCACCGACCAGGGGGCGGTCACCGTGATCGGCGGCGGGGATTCCGCCGCAGCCATCCGCAAGGCCGGCGTCGAGGACCGGGTGACGCACGTGAGCACCGGCGGAGGGGCTTCGCTCGAGTTTCTCGAAGGCAAGACCCTCCCCGGCGTGGCCGCCCTTGATGATCGCCCCTGATGTTGATATTAGAAGGCATCTTAAAAATGTCTTTTGGCCCCATCTCGGCGCTGGGCGCTTGAATCCTCGAAATACCAATCTATTCCTCCGGTTCAACACTCGCGGCCGGCCGTACCTGGGACCAAAATCCTATTTTTGAGATGCCTTCGGTAAACAAACCGCCAACAGCAGCCAGCCGATGTGTAATTTCAGGTGCCGGCGGGCGATTGTAAGCCCAATGCCGGCCCCCAAAAAAAGGACGCTCGCCGATGAAATACCGATCCATCGCCACTGTGTTACTGATCCTGTCAATAGGCGCCCTGCCCGCCTGCCAGAAGGAAGCCCCACCCCCCAAGGAAGTGATCCGGGCCATCAAGACCATAACGGTCGAAGAACGCGCCAGCGGGCATACCCGCAGATTTTCGGGCGTGGTCGAACCGGTGGACAAGTCGAGCCTGAGCTTCGAGGTCGACGGCAACGTCCAGGATGTGCTCTTCGATGTGGGCCAGGAGATCACCGAGGGCGAGGTCATCGCCACCCTGGACCCCAAGACCTTCAACCTGGATCTGGATGCGGCCAAGGCCAAGCTGCGCAGGGCACGCGCCCAATTGACCGAGAAGGATGCCGAGTACAAGCGCTACCGCACGGTGAACGAGGAAAGTCCCGGGGCGGTCAGCCAGTCCGAGGTGGATCAGGCCAAGGCGGCCTTCGAGAGTGCCCGCGAAAATGTCGCCGTCGCGGTTTCCGAACTCAACCTGCGCAATCGCGACCTGACCAAGACCCATCTCATCGCACCCTTCGACGGTGTCATCGCCGTTCGGCATGTGGAACCCTTCTTCGAGGTCAAACGCGGCGATCCCATCTACGATGCCTTTATCGAGGGGGCCATGGAGGTGGTTTCCAGCATCCCCGAAACCGACATCGAAGGCATTTATACCGGCCAGCGCTGCCGCATGGTCTTCCCCATTGCTAGCCAGCAAAACTACAACGGCATCGTCACCGATATCGGTCGGGCCGCCGGCACAGGCAATGCCTTTCCGGTTAAAATCAAAATCCTGACCGTGGATCCGTTGCTGCGACCGGGTATGACCGCCGAAGTCACCTTTCAGTTTAAAAAAGAGGACGCGCACCAAACCGCGTTCCTGGTCCCCGTAAAGGCCATTTCCCCCGGAGAAGACACCGGCCGTGGCCATGTCTTCGTCTTCGACCCTGAAACGTCAACCGTCAAACGCCAGCCCGTCAGCGGCCCCGGCCTCGTCGAAGGCAACCGGCTCATGGTCACCAAAGGCCTGGCGGGCGGTGAAATCATTGCCGTGGCCGGGGTGAGCTTCCTGGAGGACGGTCAGAAGGTCAAGCTGTTGCAGCCGGCTCCCCCCAAAGAATAGATTGTCCGTCGCCCTCTTTTTTTTGAACCTTCGGGGCCCGCCCCAGGATCGCAAGACAACGAGGATCTATAACCAATGTCCCTCATCACCCGCTTTGCCCTCGATACCCAGCGCCTGACCATTACGCTGATCATCACCGTGGTGTTCACCGGCATCGTGCAGTTCCTCGATTTCCCGCGTCAGGAAGACCCGGCGATCGTCATTCGTGAAATCGTGGTGAGCGCTTTTTTCCCCGGCATGGAACCCTCGGACATGGAGGAACTGGTGACCCGCAAACTGGAGGCCCAGCTGCGCACCCTGCCCGAATTCGACGAGATCTGGTCGGATTCCAAGACCGGGGTCACCATCATCCATGCCGAAACCCGCGACGAGTACGACGATCTCGATCTGATCTGGCAGAAGACCCGCAACAAGATGGCCGACATCGAGCCCTACCTGCCCCAGGGCACCATCGGCCCCTTTGTGAACGACGAGTTCGGTCTCACGGCCGTGGCCACCATCGCCCTGTGGAGCGACGGATTCTCCATGGCCGAAATGCGCCTGGCCGCACGCGACATCCGCGATCGTCTCTACGAACTCGACGGCATCCGTAAGATCGAGCTCTTCGGCGTCCAGGAGGAGCAGGTCTTTCTGACCTTCTCCACGGCCAAGCTCGAGCAGTTCGGCATCACCGGCCAGACCATCATCGACTCCCTCGTGCAGCAGAACGTGGTCCTGCCCGGCGGACGGATCGACGCCGCCGGTCAGGACGTCATCGTGGAGCCCACCGGCAATTTCCAGAAGATCGCCGACATCGAAAACGTCCTGATCACCATCCCCAACACCCAGCAGACGGTCAAAGTCAGTGACATCGTCGATGTGGTGCGCGGCTACGAAGACCCGCCCCAAAGCCTGGCCTACTATAACGGCCAGCCCTCCATCGTGATCAGCGTCTCCATCACACCGGGGGTCAATTCGGTGGCCTTTGGCAAGGCCCTTACCCAAAAGGTCCGGGATCTGGAGTCCCAACTGCCCATCGGGTACGTCATGGAATTCGCCACCTTCCAGCCCGATCTGGTGGAGGTGGCCGTCAACGGGGCGCTCAGCAATGTCTACCAGACCCTGGGTATCGTCCTGGTGGTCGTAATACTCTTCCTGGGCGTGCGCACCGGCCTGATCGTGGGTTCCTTCGTGCCCATGGCCATGCTCCTGGGTCTGATCGTCATGGGGTCCGTGGGGATCGAACTGGAAAGGATCTCCATCGCCTCGTCCATCATCGCCCTGGGCATGCTGGTGGACAACGGGATCGTAATCGCCGAAGACATCCGCGCCCGGCTGGGGCGCGGCGAGGAAAAACGCGCCGCCTGCCTGGAGACCGGGCGCACCCTGGCCATCCCGCTCTTGACCTCTTCGCTGACCACGATCCTGGCCTTTATTCCCATGCTCCTGATCACCGGCCAGACCGGTGAATATGCCTATTCGCTGCCCATGGTGGTGATCATCCTGCTGTTGTCTTCCTGGTTTTTGTCGATGTACATGACCCCCTGCATGAGTTTTTGGTTCATGAAGGTGGACGGGAAGGCAGAGGCATCCGCCCCGCAAACGCAGGACAGCGCCTACGAAGGCAAATTCTACCGCGTCTACCGTGGGCTGCTCGAGACGATTCTGCGCTTCCGCAAAATGGCCCTGATCGGGGGCATCGGCATGCTGGTCCTGGGCGGGTTTATTGCCAGCCAGCTGACCAAGGAGTTCTTCGGGCCCAGCGAACGCAACCAGTTTCTGGTCTATCTGGACATGCCCGCCGGCACCCGCAGCGTCGAGACCGACCGGGTCACCCGCAAGCTGACCGACTGGCTGGCGGACAAGGAGCAGAACCCGGAGGTCACCAGCTCCATTGCCTATGTAGGCACGGGCGGCCCGCGCTTCTTTCTGGTACTCTCCCCTCTGGATCCGGACCCCCACGTGGCCTTCCTGGTGGTGAACACTGAAAACCCCGATCAGACGCCGGAGTTGGTGGAGCGGGTACGCAACTATTTCTACGACCAGATCCCCGAAGCCACCGGCCGGGTCAAACGCATGTGGATGGGCTCCGAAGAACCCGGCTTTCTGGAAATCCGCCTGATCGGTCTCGATCCGGAGTATCTGTTCCAGAAGGGCGATGAGCTGGTGGCGGCCGTCAAAAACCTGCCGGGATCACTGGACGTCCGCAGCAACTGGGAGAACAAGGTCCTCAAGATACGGGTGCTGGTCGACCAGATTCGCGCGCGCCGGGCCGAAATCACCACGGAAGACATCGCCAACTCGCTGGCGTCACATATGGACGGGAAACAGATTACTGAATACCGTGAGGGCGACCTGGCCATCCCGGTGCTGGCCCGCTCGGTGGAAGAGGAGCGCGAAAACCTGGGCGACCTCTGGAACGTCAGCGTGGGCAGCACCAAGCTCGGCAACCGGGTGCCCCTGACCCAGATTGCGGATATCATCGGCAGCTGGGACTTCAACCGGATTGCGCGCTACGACCAGGAGCGCACGGTGACGGTGGAGGCCAAACATGAAACCCTCAAGGCCACCGAACTGCTGGCGGCGATCCAGCCCATGATCGCCGATCTCGATCTCGAGGAGGGCTATCGCTGGGAGGTGGGCGGCGAGATCGAAACCCGCCTCGAGACCATGGAAAAGCTGACCCGCTACATGCCGGCCTGCTTCTTCGGGATCGTGGTGCTGTTGATCTGGCAGTTCAATTCCTTCCGGCGGCCGGCGATCATTTTCTTCACCATTCCGCTGGCTTTTACGGGGGCCTTCATCGGGCTGATCATCATGCGCGCGCCGGCCGACTTTTTCGGCATGCTCGGATTGCTCAGCCTGGCCGGGGTCATCATCAACAACGGCATTGTCCTGATTGACAGAATCGATATCGAACAGGCCGCCGGCAAGGCGCCCTATGATGCCGTGGTGAATGCGGCCATGGCGCGCTTTCGACCGATTCTGATGACGACGGTCACCACCGTGCTGGGCGTTCTGCCGCTGATAATTTCGCGGGATCCGGTGTTTTACGCCATGGCCTGCATCCTGGGCTGGGGCCTGATCTTCGGCACCACTTTGACCCTGGGGCTGGTTCCGGCCCTGTACGCCGTCTTTTTCCGTGTGGGCACAGAAGCCGGCAGCGGGAAGTGAATCTCCTCCTGCAAAGATAGAGGCCTCAGCTAGCCCCCGGAGGGAGCGTATCAATAAGAAAGGAGAAGTCTCATGCAAACGAAATTCACCCTGATGACCATCATCCTCGCGATTCTGCTGGCCGCCGCCCTTCCTGGCATCGCCGCCGAAGTCAAAACCGAACAGGTTCAGAAGGTCGCCGCAATGGGCGTCATGGAAAAATATATCCGCATCGCCGATAACTTCGTCATTTTATACGATGCCTCGGGCAGCATGGATCGCCCCTATAAAGATACCGGTATGAAAATGATCGAGGCGGCCGAAAAGGCCTTGAAGGAAAAGGTGGCCCTGATGCCGAACCTGGGGTGGAATGCCGGGTTGTATCTGTTTACCCCCTGGGAAGCGTACTACGAAATGCAGCCCTTTGATAAAGGACGGTTTGCGACCGCCGTCGATCGCCTGCCCGACACCACTAGTGCCGGGACTTTCAAGGGCCAGCCCACCCCCCTGGTGGAAGGCCTCGAAAAGCTAAATCCGATCCTGGCCAAGGTCAGCGGCCGGACCGTCGTCTTCATCTTCACCGACGGGAACTACAAACTGCCGGTCTCCAAAAAGCGACCGCCGGAAGTCATCAAGGAACTCACGGCCAAACACGATGTATGCTTCAATGTCATCAGCACGGCCGGATTGCAGAAGGATATTGAAATCCTGCGGCGGATGGCCAACGTGAACGCCTGCTCGCGGGTGATTCCCTTCAACTGGATTCTGGGGCATCCCCATCGCACCACCGGATCCCTTTACACCGTCAAATCGGTCCCCTTTGTCGTGACGACGACGGAAACCAAGGTTACCGATGTACGTGTGCACAACATCACGTTTGCCTTTGACGAGCCCAACATCCGCAAGGAAGATCACGATCGTCTCAACACGCTGGGGCAGGTTCTCAAGGAAAATCCCCAGGCCGACGTGCTGCTGGAGGGATTTACGGACGCCACCGGCGCGGACGACTACAATATGCACCTGTCGC
>JAAUYB010015529.1_pt1 | contig 12906 bp, 14 predicted proteins | sample 7278071 | NCBI WGS metagenome assembly JAAUYB01 (sample SAMN14350121, study PRJNA611818) | marine sediment metagenome | isolation source: surface marine sediment (1.8m) | place: French Polynesia: Moorea | collected 2018-08
CTTGATCGCCGAAGGGTTTCGCCTGGAAGCGTTTCCCCAGAACGATCCGGCCCTCATGGCCGGTATCGTGGGCGCTTTCGTGAATGAAAACGAGACGGACGATCATCTTCCCAAGAACCAGCAGCCGCGTGATCTGCTGCGCGCCTACCACCAGATCCGCCGGAAGCTGGCGCCGTTCGCGCGCTACATGTACAAGGAACATTTCAGCGTGCGCCCGCTCTTCCTGCGCCCGGCCGTTACGCTCTACCATTGGGCCCGCGGGGCTCCCTGGGATGAGGTCGTGGGGCTGTCCGCGCTGGAGGAAGGCAACCTGGCCATGCTGATTCTGCGAACCGCCGACAACCTGCGTCATATCCGGACCCTCTCCCGGGTCTTTCCGGAGGCCGCTCGGGCGGCCGGTGAAGCGGTCGAGGCGATCTTGAAAGATCCGGTCGTCACCGAGCTTTAGCCCGGACGGCCGGCACCACGAAAGGAAAAACCCATGCGCACCGACGACATTGCCAAAGCCTTTCAGGCCATCATCGAAGAAGCCGAGCAACTCCAAACCCAGGATCTTCCGGAGCATGCCCAGCAGTCGATCAAGACGATCATTTCGATTGCCAAACACCAAAACGATATCCGTCAATCGGCCAAGGGCAGCTGCAAAGCCAAATAACCGCGCCCGCTCGCTGGGCGCCTGCGCGGTTATCGACGCCGCCCATGTAAACGACGTGGCCCAGGCCGTCAGGGACATCACCCATGGCGGGGCCCATGTCTCGATCGATGCCCTCGGCAGCCCTAAGACCTGCTTCAATGCCGTATCCAGCCTGCGCAAGCGCGGCCGCCACGTCCAGGTCGGTTTGCTTGTGGGCGACAACCGCACGCCACCGCCGCCGATGGACCGGGTCGTGGCCCACGAGCTTGAAATCCCGGGCAGTCATGGCATCCAGGCCCACGCCTATCCGGCCATCCTGGCCATGATTGCGTCCGGCAAACTGCAACCGGAAAAACTGGTGGATCGAGCCGTCAGGCTTGCGGAAGGCATTCAGGCATTGCATAATATGGACAGCTTCACGGGTGCCGGCATCACGGTCATCGATCGCTTCGATTAGCCACAAAAACGGCCGACGGCCCTCATGAAGGCCTATCCATTGCCCCCTGGCCTGTTAACCACCGGGGCCGAGCGTGGTGCCGGACACTTGAACAATAGCGTTTGAGAGGTTGTTGTGATACCGCGAATCAGCTTGTGTTGGGTTGTTCTGCTCACCCTCTGCAGCTGCATGACGAAATCAGTGGTCGTCTGCGAGGTTGAGAACAATCGGCACACGGGCGTGTGTGAACCGATTGTAAATGAAGCCTACATCTATGCCATCCTGTCGGTCAATTCCTATGAGACGGACGAAAACACACCCTTTATCCTACCGGAGCGAATCAGAGAAGTCAGGCATGCCGACAGCCAGGTATCGGACCCGGGCCCTCGATACGTTGACAGTAAAGTCTATGCCAATGGGTCCTTCCAGGCCAAATTGTTTGAGATCCGGTCCGGCGGCCCTGAGAATGGCACCGCAACCCTGTCCGAAGTCGTGATTGCCTTCCGTGGAACCGAGAAATTTCCGATCGCCGACCTGATCGACGGCACGCTGACCCATAATCATCGCTTCAAAGCCCTTCATCTTTATGAAGAAATCAAAAAGAAATACAGCGGTCAAAACGTCATCATCAGCTTGACGGGCCATTCCCTGGGCGGCGCTTTGGCCCTGGAGGTCGTCTACAGCTATCTCGAGGATGATATTCGGGCCTATGTGATTAACCCTTCATATCAGTTGACCCTCTTAAAAAAATATCATGAATTACCCCAAGACCGTCAGGTGTACAGCATCGAAGAGATATTCGATCAGATCGTGGGACCGCTTAGGGTCATCACGACCAACCCCAAAGGGCTCAAGATCTATAAATTCGACTATGAGAAAAATCCTCTGGCCGACGGTCATTCACGCTTCAGCATGGCCCGCGGTTTACTGAAGGAAGCCAAAGAAAATGGGGTCGAGGAGGCTGCCCGGATTTTCAATATGAATCAAAAAATGTATGAATAAGCGCCCATGCACGCCATGACCGCACCGGCGTTCTGTTGCGGGCGCCGCGGTATTGTAAACGCCTAAACGCCGAATATGCGGGCCTAAACGCCGAATAGGCGGATTGAATCGATCGAAACCCTATTTCCGACGGTTTGTCAGGCGGGTTTGAACTTGGCCCACAGCGCCTCCACGGCCACCGAGGAGCAGATGACGAGGATGGCCACGATCTGCCAGGCGGTGAGCTGCTGACTTAAAAAGGCCACCGCCAGAACGGCCGCGATGACCGGCTTGAGAAAAAAGAGATAGCTCCCGCGGGTGATGTCCGGCACGGCCGCCAGTCCTCCGATCCACAGGAACTGGGTGATGGTGGTGTTCCACAGCGCGATGGTCAGCAGGGCCGTCACCTGGCCCGGAGGACGGTCGAAGAGCGTGGCCGGATTGACCCAGATCTTCCAGAAGATCCCCACCACGACCCACAGCCCGACGGCCCCCATGAACATGGTGATGGCCGTGATGCGCAGGGCGCCGTATTTGACGATGATCGGGCGGACCATCACCGTGTAGGCCCCGATGACCAGCGCACAGCCCAGGATCATCAAGACCCCCACCAGGCTCTGGCCGGCGCCGGCCAGCTTGGCCAGGTAGCCGTCGGTGATCAAAAAGGCCACCCCCAGCGTGGCGCTGATGCCGCTGATGATCTTGGCGCCGGTAAAAGGCTGCCGGTTGAGCCACAGGTTGACCAGGCCCACCATGATGGGAATCGTGGTCACCACGGTGGCCACCTGGGGCACGCTGGCAAAGTCGAGCGACCAGTGAAACAGGAGGTAGCCGATCGTGACCCCCAATAGCGAGAGCCAGACCAGGCGCAGGCCGTGTTCGCGAAAGGGTTCCAACAGGTTGCGCGAGGCCGGAAAAATCAGGGCCAGAATCACCAGCCCGAAGCCGCCCAGCAGGAAACGCCAGACCGAAAGCTCAGGCCCCCCGACCCCGGAGAGGACCGAGACGAATTCACTCGAGGCATGGCCGCAGACGCCGGCAAACACCGCCAGGTAAGCCACGGCCGCACTTTTGTGCCAGATCCCCATTTAATCGACCTCCTTGGCAAAGGCCAGCAGCGCGTCCACCAGTTCCCGGGGCCGTTCGGCCGGGATCAGATGGCCGGCGTCGGCAAAATCCACCAGGCGGGCCCGCGGCAGACGGGCGGCCAATTCCTCCACGGCGGCCGGCTCAAGGAAGACATGGTCCTGCCGGCCGGTGATCACCAACGTGGGTAAAATGATTTTCTCGTAGGGCAGGTTCCAGTCGGCCGTGCGCCCGGCTTCGGCCAGCAGTTTGTAATGGCCGCTGGCCGGGTCCAGTGGGGTGTAGGCGCTGTCGGTTTTGAGGAAATTATCCCGCTGGTCGGCGAGCCAGTCTTGATTCATCAGGAGGGGCAGAAACAGATCACGGAAAAGCTCCAGCCCGCCGGTCTCCACGGCCCGCACCAGGGCGTCACCAATCCAGCGCAGGCGGGCGCCGTCCCGGCGCAGGGTGTTGATCAGCACCAGACCCGCGCCCTCGGCGCCCTGCAGCCAGGCCTGCGCAGCAAACAGCCCGCCGATGGACAAGCCCACGAGCACCGGTCGCGGGGGCTTTACATGCTGGAGCAGCTTCAGGGCATCGGCCACCACGCCCGCGGCATCCAGGGTCGCCCCGGCGGCAAACGGGCTGTCCACCTGACCGCGCAGGTTGTAGGCCAGGGTGCCGTGTCCAGCCTCGCGCAGTGCCGGGGCGATCTGTGCTTCCCAGTTAGTGGTGTCGCCGGTAAGGGCGTTGAAGAAGACAAAGCTGACCCCGTCTACCTCGCGGGGGGGCGTGTAGGTGTAAAAAAGGGCATCCTCGGGACCGAGTTCGAATAGCGACATGGGTTTCGTTAGCCTCCTCGTTTCGATTGTCAGCCGTTAAGGTTACGGAAAACGCCCTGGATCGGTTCAGCCGCAGCGCATCGCTTTCGGCCGGTCCAGTTGGGCTACAACCCCAGGCCATTGTTATACGCTGATACATCAATCGCCGGCTGATGATCACCGACAACGGCGCCGGGCGGACTTTCACCAGCGGCCTTAGCATCTAAGGTTTGAAGGACAGTGTCAAGAATGAAGAAATACCCGGCGGTCGATCGTGCTTGACCGCCGGAAGCCCGATGTTCTATAAAAGCGTATTGGCGCCGACACCGGACATCCCACCATTCCCCATGTTTTGCACCCCACGCTAAATTGTATGGAGTTATGATCATGAGAAGCCGCCATGCTATCATGAAGCCGGTCGCCTGCCTGCTCGCTTTGGTTTTCTGCTATTTCAACGTACTGTGGACCCCGGCCCAGGCGGCCCTGGTCAACACGGCCCAAGTCGTTCAGGAAACCACCGACGATCAGACGCGCGCCCGGTTGCGAACCCTCCTGGCTCGCGCCGACGTCAAGGCGCAACTGGAGACCTGGGGGGTCGATCCGCAGGAGGCCCAGGCACGGGTCGATACCCTGACCGCGGAGGAACTCGAAACGCTTTCCGCCCGGATGGATGAGCTACCGGCCGGCGGAAGCGGTCTGGCTGTTGTGGCCGTGGTTTTGTTGGTTGCCTTTCTGATCATCCTGCTGACCGACATCATGGGCTTAACCAACATTTTCACCTTCACCCGCTAAGGTCCCCTTGCGGATGTCGACCTGCCAGGCCCGCCGCCGGATGATCGTGCTTTTACTCCTGACGGCAGTCGTGGCCGGCGCCTGCACGCACTTCGAACACGGCCAGGATCTGCGCCACGGTACTTTTCTGCCAAAGCGCGTGGAAATCGTGGATGTCCCCTTCTATCCCCAAGAAAAATATCAATGTGGCCCGGCGGCCATGGCCATGGTGCTCGGCTGGTCCGGGCTGGCCCTGAGGCCGGATGAACTCGTCGACGAGGTCTACACCCCTGCAAGGCAGGGCAGTCTGCAGACCGGCCTGATCAGTGCCGCCCGGCGTCACGGCCGCCTGGCCTATCGTTTTAACGGAGTGGAGAAACTGCTGGGTGAAATTGCCGCCGGTCATCCCGTGATCGTGCTGCAGAACCTGGGCACGAGCTGGTATCCGGTCTGGCACTATGCCGTGGTCGTGGGTTTCGACCGCACGGCCGATACGGTCATCCTCCATACCGGTATAGACCGGGCCCGCCAGGATGCCTGGTCGCGGTTTCTTTATACCTGGGAGCGCGGCCAGTACTGGGGCCTGATAGTCTTAACCCCGGGAAGCCTGCCGGCGGACGCGGATGAAAACGCCTATCTTAACGCCGTGCTCGGGCTGGAGCAGGCCCGCCGATGGGAGGCGGCCACCCAGGCCTATGGGGCCGCGCTGGAGCGCTGGCCGGAAAGTCTGGGCGCGCTGATCGGCCTGGCCAACGGCCACATCGCCGTGGGAAATTGGGCGGCGGCGGAGGATACCTTGCGCCGGGCCGTGGATGCGACCCCCGACAGCGGCGATGCGGCCAACAATCTGGCCCATGTGCTGGCCCAACGCGGCCAGCGGGAAGAAGCCCTTATTTGGGCCCGCCGGGCCGTGGCGATCGGAGGCCCCCACCAGGCCATCTACCGCCAGACCCTCCAGGAAATCGAAGGCTCGCCGCAACCTTGACGGACATCGGTTGATTCCAGCCGGAGTATCAGACGGTTGCACAGGAAGTCCGAGATCAAGGCTTGCGAAGAACGAGGAACGAGGCGTACGGATCGTACGCCGCAGTGACGAGGCCTGAAGTATAACGCCGATGTCGGGCTTCCTGTGCAACCGTCTTACTTGCGAGCGAAGAAATGCAGATTGAAGGCATCCTGGGGGATGGTCTCGACCTGGACGTGATTGAAGCCGGCTTCCCTCAGCAGGGCCACCGCCTTTTCCCGCCCCCACATCATACCTAGCCCGGCCCCGCCGTCCACCAGGCCCACGGGCAGGCAGTGCATCAGGCTCACCGTGTAGAGAAAGGGCCCCATGGGATGATCCCGGTTGGCTTCGATGTGGCTGTCGGCCGCGATGTCCACCATGGAGAACCCCCCGCCGGGCTTGAGCAGGGCCCAAACTCCCTTGAGGGCTTCCAGGGGGCGGGTCTGGTCGTGGATGGCGTCGAATGCCGTGACATAGTCGAAGGTGGCGGCCATCTCGCCGGCGCCCGCCAGGTCGGCGGCATCATGATTCAGAAAACGGATGTTGCCGAGCTTGCGGCGCGCCGCCGCCGTGCGGGCTTTCTCCAGAGCCTCGGCCGCAATGTCGATGCCCACGAAATCACTGCGCGGGAAGGCTTCGGCCATGAGGATCAGGGCCACCCCCTCGGCGCATCCCAGATCGCAAACCCGAATGCCGCTGGCCATCCGGCGTACGACAGCCCCGCCGTCCACAGAGGGCAGAAAGAAATCCACCAGGACCTGACGGTGCTTGGCATCGGCCAGCTGCCCCATGAACTGCTGAAAGCGCGGGTAATTGGCGTAGGACAGCCCCCGCCCCGTGCGGAAGCCTTCCACGACGCCGTCCAGAGCGCACTGGGTCAGCAGGGGAATCTCCTGGGTGTAGACCCCCAGGTTGTCGCTGCCGGCCCGTCGCGTCAGCAGATCACCGTGCTCGGGCGGCAGAACGTACAGAACCTCCCCATCCGCACGGCGGTGGATCTCCACCACCCCGGCAGCGACCATGACCCCCAGCCATTCTTTGATATACCGGCGGGCCAGGCCGGCCTGGTTGGCAATTGCATCCAGGGTTGCCGGTTCTTTTAGACCGTCCAGGCACTCGAAAAGACCCAGCCGGTAACCGATGCCCATGGCCAGATTGAGGGCCCCATAATTGAGCACCGCCGTCATTTTATCGGCAAAACACTTTTTCTTATCATCGGTTCCAACGGACGAATCTTTGTGCATGGCGCGACCTCGCGATTTCCTTATCTCCTGATTTCAAGCCCGATAACCAGCGTCGCCAATAGGATCTTTCCAAGTCGGCAGCCAACCGTCCTTTTTGACAAGCTGCCACGATTCACGTATTTTCATTCAGCGAAGCGGCTGGCCAACTTTGCGGCGCATTGAACCGTCTGACGGCAGCCCGCTCATGTTCACCGTAACGCTCCATCCACGACTGGAAAGGCCATGACCAACGCCCACCAACCAAGCCTGCGATTCAACCGCATGGAGTTGGCCGGTTCTCTGGGCGATCTGGGGACCTTGCTGCCCATTGCCATGGGGATGATCCTGATCAACGGGCTGAGCCCCACCGGCGTGCTGGTGTCTATTGGGGCCTTCTATATCCTCTCCGGACTCTATTTCGGTCTCACGGTTCCGGTGCAGCCCATGAAAGTTATCGGAGCCTATGCGCTGGCCACGGCGCTATCGCCGGACCAGATTACGGCGGCCGGCTTGATAATGGGCGCCGCCCTGCTGATCGTCGGCGCCACCAACATCATTACCCTCATTGGCCGATTGATTCCCAAACCCGTTATCCGCGGCGTCCAGTTGTCCACGGGCATACTCCTGATGAGACAGGGCGTCAAGCTCATGCTGGGAACCTCCCAGTTCCAAGTCCTCCAGCAGGCCAGCGAGCCTTTTCTGCGGGTTCAGCAGATCGGACCTCTCTCTATCGGAATCATCCTAGGGCTGGCAGGCGGCCTGCTGACCCTTTGGCTCCTGGAGAACCGAACCTTTCCGGCCGGTCTGATCACCGTGCTGGGTGGTATGGCGGCGGGCCTTATGCTGGGCCCCCTTACAGGCCTGGGTGGCGTGCGAATCGGCTTCCACCCGCCGTCCCTGCTGCCATTCGGCTGGCCCACAGGAGCGGATTTCAGTTTTGCGCTCCTGGCTTTGGTCGTCCCGCAACTGCCCATGACCGTGGGCAATGCGGTGGTGGCCAACGCCGATCTTTCCCGCGAATATTTCGGTGCGCAGTCGCATCGGGTGACCTACCGGGGCCTGACCATCAGCATGGGGTTGGCCAATCTCGTCAGCAGCGCCATCGGCGGCATGCCCCTGTGCCACGGCGCCGGTGGCCTGGCGGCCCATTACCGCTTCGGCGCACGCACGGCCGGCTCCAATCTGATGATCGGGGCCCTGTTCATCCTGTTGGGCCTTTTATTCGGTCGCCATGCCCTGGCCTTCCTTCATCTGCTGCCCATGGCCGTGCTGGGTGTCCTGCTGATTTTCGCCGGGGCGCAGCTGGCCATGACGATCATGGACCTTCAGACCCGCAAGGAGATCTTCGTGTGCCTGCTGATTATGGGCATCACCCTGGCCACGAATCTGGCGGCGGGATTCCTGGCGGGCACGGCCGTGGCCTATGCGTTGCGGTCGGAAAAACTCAAAATCTGATACCCATCCTGAGTTGAAAACGAAAATCTGATGCGACACACGATAACACGGGCGTCCAACCAGGATATCGATTTCGGAATCGCCCGGGCCTGGGAACTGGTGACCGAGGCCCATGTGGACATGCGCATCGGCGTCTTCCGCTCCCTGGAAGATGATTATCTAGACGGTCGGCGCCGAGACGCGTGCCCCATGAAAAAAGGATCCGTTTAAAATGCACATTCGGCCCGCCCGCGCCGATGACGCCGCACGTCTTGCCGTTCTGTTGAAGCAACTGGGCTACACGCGCAGCCCTGCCGAGCTTGTGCGGCATATCGCTGCCGCAGCCGCTGATCCGCAGACGATCGTTCTGGTGGCGGAACGCCCGGAAGGGGCGATCGTTGGCTGCCTGGGGGCTCTCATCAGCTCCCGCCTGGCCGAAGGCGACGGGGGGGAGATTACCAGCCTGGTGGTGGACGCCGAATTGCGCGGTCGTGGCATCGGCGCGGCCCTGGTCCGGGCTGGGACCGAATGGGTGCTATCCCGTGGCATGACGCGCCTGCGGGTGCGTTGCAACGCCAAACGCGAAAAGGCCCAATCGTTTTACGCCGGCCTCGGATTTCGGACCACCAAGACCCAGAAAGTTTTCGATCTGCACTTTCCGCCGCAGACACAATTTACGTTATAAGTCCGCTTGCCGCCGAGCTTTTGACAACCCGCGGGGTTTTGCTTATGGTTGCGGACAATTACCGTTCCAGCGCAAAGAGCAACCTGCAAGCCGCTGGTGATCGCCTGTCGCAAACAGGATCACAGCCGTCGAGGAATCAGACCGACCCATGACAGCTCGTTCGACCCCTTCGCCCTCCGGCCTTCACAGCCGAATAACGACCGTACAGACGCCACGCCCGAGGGCCCTCTTGGTCGTGCTCATTATCTGCACCACGGCACTTGGCGGTTGCTTGTCTGTCCCCCACGTACTGCCGGAAGCACCCCCCAAAACCGTCTCCTTCGCCCAGGAACCCCAACCGGGTAACCGCCTGGACGCCCTCAGCCAGCAGTTGATGGCCGCCCACCCAGAAGGCGAATCGGGTTTTCTAATGCTCGACAACAACGCCGCGGCCCTGCGCTGGCGGCTACTGCTCGCCGATCTGGCGGAAGAAACCCTCGACATGCAGTACTACTTGTGGAACAACGATGCCACCGCCAACCTGCTGCTCGAGCGGGTGCTCCAGGCCGCCGACCGCGGTGTGCGTATCCGCCTCATGGTGGATGACATCACGCTCATGGGAAGAGACGCAGGCGTTGCGGCCCTGAGCCGCCATCCCCGGATCGAAATTCGTCTCTTCAACCCCGTGGAGGGCCGCCACCGGTCGACCCTTCTGCGCGGTTTTGAGTTTGCCGGCAAAATCAAACAATTGAACCATCGCATGCACAACAAGCTGATGGTGGCCGACAACCGTCTGGGGATTGTCGGCGGCCGCAATATCGGCAACGAATATTTCGGTCTCAACCGCAAGCAGAATTTCGTGGATTTCGATGTCCTGGCCGTGGGCGAGATCGTCCCCCGGATTTCTTTTTCCTTTGACCTTTTCTGGAACAGTGACTGGGCCTATCCCGGGGAAGGCCTTATCAAGAACCATCCGGATCCGGCCCTTCTCGATGAATTGCGTCACAAGCTCGAGGAAAGACTTGAAGACAGCCGGGAAATGCTTGTCGCCTTCGGGGATGAGGATATTAATGCGGAGCGCATGCTGGCAACGCTCAAATCGGAACTTTACACCGGCAGGGCCGATGTCATCTACGACCAGCCCCTGGTCGGCGAAGAGATGCCGCCCAGGCAGTTGATCGAATCGCTGCGGCAACTGACGACAAAGGCCCATGACGAACTTCTGGCTTCCAGCCCCTACTTGATTCCCGACGACGACCTCTACCAGATCGCACCGGAATTGAAGGCGCGGGGCGTGCGGATAGCTGCTTTGACCAACTCACTGGGGGCCACCAACCATCCGATCGTGCACAGCGGCTACAAAAAGCACCGACCCCGAATACTCGAGGCTGGTATCGACCTGTTTGAATTCCGGCGCGACGCCGCACCGGCGGATTCACCCAACACAGCGCCCGTCAGTGCCAAGGCTTTCGGGCTGCACGCCAAATTCATCGTCATCGATCGCCGCACCGTGTTTGTTGGATCGCTCAACCTGGATCCCCGTTCGATTTATGTCAATACGGAGATGGGCCTTTTGATCGATAGCGCCGATTTAGCCGAAGCCGTCACAATCCTTTTTGAAAACCTGGTGGCACCTGAAAACAGCTGGCAGGTCCGTAAAGACGAAAATAACCGCCTGACTTGGCATTCCGGGGCCGAGATCAGGAAATCGGAGCCCCCGAGTTCCTTTGGCCATCGCTTTCAGGCCTGGTTCTTCGGGTTGTTTTCACTGGACGAATATCTGTAGACCAAATCAACGGGTCGATTGCCCCCTCGTCACGGAGCCGTGGAGCTGTACCACTGTGAACTCGCCCGATACGCTTCTGATCCATCACGCCTTGTCCCTCGGCGCCAGCGATGCTCGTTTGATCGCCTCCACGCACATCCAGGTCGAAGAGAAACTGGCCCGCATTTGCCAAGATCCGGGCTGTCCCGGCTACGGGCAGGGGGCCAACTGCCCCCCGCATGTCATGAAGCCGGCGGCTTTTCGTGAATTGCTGCCGCAATACCCGCAAGCGCTGGTCTTCAAGTTCGACGTACCCACGGAGGTGTTGTTGGGTGACGGGCGTTTCGAGGTCGCCCGCATCGTGCACGAAACCGCTGCGGATCTCGAGCGTCGCGCTATAGCCAACGGTTACGCCGACGCCCGGGGATTGGCCGCCGGCTCCTGCAAACGCATCTTCTGTGCGGAAGAAAAAAACTGCCGGGTGCTGGCCCAGAAAGGGGATTGCCGTCACTCCGACGCCGCACGGCCTTCGATTTCCGGGTTGGGGGTCAATTTCTTCGAACTCTCCCGCACGGTGGGCTGGCCGGTCAACAAGATCACCCGCGACAGCGACCCCGGCGAGGTGCCCATGGGGCTCATGGCCGGGATCGTGCTGTTGGCCCCGGCCGGAAAGGGGTAGAAAAGGTTTCAGGTTTCGGTGTTCAGGTTTCAGGGTTCGCCTGTCGGATCCGAGGTTTTCTGACACCTGACCTCTGAAACCTGAAACCTTGAAATAACCCTAACCAACATTAAGGGAAGTATTCGTCTCTGGAAAGAAATAAAAAAGTGGTCAAATTCGACTGAACCAAGGAGGCCCCATGTCGCGCCAGAACATCTCTTCCGGCTCGCCCTATGAAAAACCCATCGGTTTCTCACGGGCCGTTCGCATCGGCGATCGCATTGCGGTATCCGGCACGGCGCCGATTGACGCGGACGGCACCACCGCCCACCCCGGCGATGTATACGGGCAGGCCCTGCGCTGCCTCGACATCATCCGGGAGGCCATCGAAAGCGCCGGCGGCCGGCTGGAAGACGTTATCCGCACCCGTGTCTACCTGACGGATGCCGAACGCTGGCAGGATGCCGCCAGCGCCCATGGCAAACTATTCGGCGACATCCGCCCGGCCTGCACCTTTGTGGAAGTCAGCCGTCTGATCGACCCCGCCTGGTTGGTGGAAATCGAGGCCGAATGCGTTGTGAGCGATCACGACGCATAAGCTCCGTAAGTGCGCCGTACGCGCAAATCCTGCCGATCGCGTGATCTTTCGCCTTTCACTCGGCCTGGCGATCGCGGCCGTCGATCAACGTTCGTAACTTGGCGATATGGGCCGGCCGGGTGCCGCAGCAGCCGCCCACGACGGTAGCCCCGGCCGCAAGCCAGTGCGCCACGTGGGCGGCATACTGATCGGGATCCAGATCCTCGCGCAGGGTCAAAAGCCCGTCGGTGTCCTTGTCGCCGTCCAGGGCCCAGTCTTTGGGGATGGGTGTGAAGGTATTGGCGTAACCGCCGACCCATTCGGCCCCCGCCGCCGCCAACCGGGACATGGCCCGGGTAACGCTTTCCGGGGCGCAGCAATTGGCCAAGAAACCCGTGACCGGCAGCCCCCGGAGGGCGGCCACGGCCGCCTCGACGGTTTCGCCGCTGCGCAGGTTCCCCGAGCGGTCCTCGTGCAAGGTCCAGGACACCCAGACCGGCTTGCCCGTGCGGCAGGCGGCGCTGGCCGCCGCCAGGCCCTCAACGGCACTCGACATGGTCTCACACAGCAGCAGGTCCACATGCGGCGCCAGCAGGTCGGCCTGCTCGCAGTATAGTGCTTCGATCTCTTCGCTGGGCCCCACCAGATCGGGACGGAAACTTCCGCGCAGCGGCGGCAGCGATCCAGCGATCACGACCTTGCGCCGCGACATGCCGCGCGCTTCGATAGCCAGACGGCAGGCCAGAAGGTTGAGCTCGGCAAAACGCTCGGCAATGCCGACATTGGACAGGTCGCTGCGGATAATGCCGTAGGTATTGGTCGTAATCACATCGGCCCCGGCGGCGATATAATCGACATGAATCTGGCGCAC
>JAAUYB010015159.1_pt1 | contig 12904 bp, 12 predicted proteins | sample 7278071 | NCBI WGS metagenome assembly JAAUYB01 (sample SAMN14350121, study PRJNA611818) | marine sediment metagenome | isolation source: surface marine sediment (1.8m) | place: French Polynesia: Moorea | collected 2018-08
ACCTGCCCGCTCAGCGATTGCGTGTTCAACATGTTTGGCACCTTTACCTTCGGGTCGCGCGACCCAATATCTCGGTTTAATATCCGGTGTTAGATTCTCCGAGGTAAACTCAATAGGTCGTTTGAAGTTTCAACTATAATTGATCTGATATATCTGATTCGCTGTCAGGTCAAGCCCTCTTCTGCAGGACCATGATTCGATTCGGTGTCTTTTTAAGGTGTTGTTCAAGTTCGCCTCGCTTGGCGACAGGATTGCGCATCGACCTCCTACAGAGGGATAGACGCCATCGTTTCATTTTGTGGCTTCCTCATTAAAGAGGCTCTTTTTAGCAATACTAATTTTCGAAAATTTTTATTGACACACAAAAAAATCTGATATATCAGATGCTAAGTTTTTAGCGGATAAATTCCCTTCACCGAATTGACCTCCCATCAGGGTCGCGATTGGGAGGTTTACCCGAGGGACGCTTCATGTTCCTGCCCTGCCCAAGAGCGACGCCGATCTCATTTGAGATCTTTCAACAACCGGCAGCCTTCCCTGCCGGCGTTTTGACGAGCTGTTGCCATGCCAAAACCCCGACAGCCGCTTTTCACCGCCAAACCGAGGAGACCTCCCATGCCAACCGTACACCAAGATAGTGAACTGAACGTCAAAGACATCTGCATGACTTATCGGACAGGCGACGGTACCGAGGTCGAAGCCCTGAAGGACATCGATTTCACCATGAAAACCGGTGATTTGGTGGTCGTGGTCGGCCCGTCGGGCTGCGGCAAGACCACCCTGCTCAACATCGTGGCGGGATTTCTCGGCCCCACCGCCGGGAGCATCATTTTAAACGGGACGGAAATCACCATGCCGGGTAAAGAGCGTGGCGTCGTCTTCCAAAAAGGGGCGCTCTTCGAATGGCTAACGGTTTATCAAAATGCGGAATTCGGTCTCAAAATGCGGGGCGTGCCCGAAAAGGAGCGCCGCGACATCGTGATGGGGTACCTGGATCTGGTCGATCTGGGGGACTTCGCGGATACACCGATTTACATGCTCTCCGGCGGCATGCAGCAGCGGGTGGCCATCGTGCGCTGTCTGGCCAACGACCCCTCGGTCCTGCTGATGGACGAACCCCTGGGCGCCCTGGACGCCCTGACCCGGGAGAAGATGCAATCCCTTATTCTCAAGCTCTGGAAAGAAACCGGCAAAATGATCTTCTTCATCACCCACAGCGTCGAGGAGGCCATTTATCTGGCCACGGACCTCTTCGTTCTGACCACCCGGCCGGGCCAGATCCTCAAACACTACGAACTCGAGTTCTGCCACGAAGGGCTGACCAAAGACCCGCGCGAGCTCAAATCGTCACCTGACTTCATTCAATACCGTGAAGAAGTCCTGAGCCTCATCTGGGGGATGGAAGAGGAAACCGTGGCCCACTCGGCATGAGCCATGCATGGATATCGGGCTTCCGAAAAATTCGTATCGAGTGACCGGAGACAGAGTTTCTCGTGTACCCAAACACCTTATTCATTGAATACAAGAACGACAACTGTTCGTGAAAGGAGAAAAGAGATGAGGATTAGAAACCTGATGACTGTTCTGGCTGTTATTGGCCTTCTATTCGGGCTTACGGCGGGTACGGCCATAGCCAAGACCGATAAGATAACGGTCGCCTATTTCCCTGGCTGGCCGGGAACCTTTCAGTACGGGTGGGCCAAAGGCTGGTTCGACAAGGAAATGGGTGTCAAGGTGGAATTCCGGGAATTCGGCAGCGGCGCGGAGATGACCACAGCCATGGCTTCCGGAGACGTCAGCATTGCCTATGCCCTCGGCACGACACCTTTCTCGATTGCGGTTTCCCAGGGGCTGCCCATCAAAATCGTCGCCGTATCGGAAAACTACAGCGAATCCGAGAACCTCGTCGTCCGGGGGGACACGGACATTATTGCGCCCCGTGGTCTGATCGGTAAAAAAGTGGGCGTGCCTTTCGGTACCACGGCCCACTATCGGCTTATGGGCATCCTCGAAACTTTCGGCATCCAAGAGAACCAGCTCAAAATCATCGACCTGGCCAACCCCGACGTCATGCCGGCGTTTATCCGCAAGGACATCGATGCCGGTTGCGCCTGGGAGCCCGTGGTCTCTCAGATGATCGAGAACGGCGGACGGATCCTGGTTTCCTCGGCCGACCAGATCCGCTGGGGATACAGCACCTACGGGATTGTCGCGGTTCCCTCGCGCTTCGCCAAGGAGGACGGCGATCTGATCGTCAAGTTTCTTCAAGTCATGAACAACGCCACCAAAGTCTACCAGGAAACCCCTGAGCAAACTTTTGCCCCCATCGGAAAAATGGCCGGAATCACGCCGGAAAAAACCAAGAACATCATGAGTTCCATGGGGTTTTATAAAAAAGAAGAACAATTGAGCACCGACTGGCTGGGCACCTCCGAAAAGCCCGGCCGCATGGCCCAGAATCTGAAAAAAATCGCCGATTTTCTGGTGAAACAGAAGGCCATGGATGAGGCCATGGATGACTATAGCGCCACGATCGACGTCAGTTTTTTGGAAAAAGTAAAATAACCCGCATGGGATCGGGACCGGGTAGTCAAGGCCGCCGCCCGGTCCCGAAGTCTGTGCGTGTCACTAGAACGTATCTCAAAAATAATCTAAGTGCCCCTGTTTGAGGAGGTTCCATGAACGCCCGGCTCGAGCTCCAAAACGTCAGTTTCGCCTATCCCCCGGAACATACCCACGTCCGGTTTTTCGGGGATGTCGAGGACATCACCTTTTCGATTCGCGACGGACAACCCATGGCGGTTGTCGGTTGCTCCGGCTCGGGCAAGACGACACTGGTCCGCCTCATATCCGGCTTTCTTCTGCCCGGCAGCGGACAGATTCTCTGGAACGGGCGCCCGGTGGCCAACCCGTCTCCGGAGCGCGGGGTCGTCTTCCAGAACAACGCCATGTTTCCATGGCTGACGGTGGCGGAGAACGTCGAGTTCGGGCTGAAGATGCAGAAAATGCCATCCGGCGAGCGAAGGCGCAAAGTGGCCGAATATCTCGATCTTCTCAACCTGGGGCGTTTTGCGGCCGCATCCCTATACAAAATCAACGATTACAACGTTCTTCTCCGTGTGAGCCTCGCCCGCTGCCTGGTCTGCGATCCACCGCTGTTGATCCTCGATGACGAACCGCTGGGCGAACTGGACGATGCCCAGCGCACGCGGTTGCAGAAACTGCTTCTCAACATCTGGGAGGCCAAACAGCACATGATGCTGACCGTCACCCACGATGTGGACGAGGCCCTGATTCTCTCTACCGAAGTCTTGATCATGGGTGGGCGGCCCGGGCGCATCATCGACCGGTATCAAACGTCCTTTGCCCCGCGGGCCGCCCACGAAGGCATCCAGCAGGTTCGAAGAACCCAAGAATTCAGCGAAATGCGGCAAACCATCCTTCGCCACATCGTCTGCGGCGTTTAACCACCCACAGGGAGGCACCCGAATGAGCAGTATGGTCCAAACCATCAAACAAAAATTGGGGATCTCTGTCGAAGAGAGCGGATTCAACCAGAAGAAAACCGTCAAATTCGGGGATCCGTCCGCCGTCGGTGCCGGCAGAGAATGGAGCATTTTATCAATCATCGTCCTGATCGTCGCCTGGTTCGTAGTGTCTGAAATGGAGATCGTACCGAAGCTGTTCTGGCCGTCCCCGATCGCGGTCCTGGAAAAATTCTGGGAAATCAGCGTCGAAGGCTACCGCGGGCACACCCTTTTCGGCCACTTCCTGATCAGCATGTACCGGGTGCTCGCCGGTTTTCTCCTGGGTACCGTGCTCGGCGTCCTCTGCGGCATCTCCATGGGGCTCAGCAAGATCGTCCGGGGACTCCTCGACCCGATCATCGAACTTTATCGCCCGGTCCCCCCCCTGGCCTATATTCCGATCATCATCATCTGGATGGGCATCGGCGACGGCGGGAAAATCATGCTGCTCTTTCTGGCCACCTTCGCCATCATGGTGATCAACTCCCGGGCCGGCGTCAAAAGCGTCACGGTCGAAAAGATCCACGCGGCCTATTCCCTGGGGGCCACACGGGGGCAGGTGCTTCGCCATGTCATCCTGGTCAACGCGCTGCCCGAGATCATGACCGGTATGCGGGTCTCCATGGGGGTCTGCTGGGCCACCCTGGTGGCGGCCGAAATGGTGGCGGCCACCGCCGGACTGGGCTGGATGGTGCTCAACGCCGCCCGCTACCTCCGGACGGACATTGTGATCATGGGCGTTATCGTCATGGGGGTCATTGGTTACGGTTTCGACCTCATCATGCGGCTGCTCGAGCGAAAAGTCATCCCGTGGAAAGGCAAAGCCTAAGTCGCACGATGCTTTGGGGCCCCTTATTCTTGCCGGATAGCCCTTAATGCTACCGGTCGCAGCGGTGACGGCCGCGGGAATCCAGCCTGGTTGACGATAGGTCGTTTGAACAGAAGAGGTAGCACGTCCGGCCGTTGAGAAGACAGGCAACGGCTGCCCGGCACTTTATTTAAATACCGGATCTTGGCAACAGAGGTGAACATGCAACTGGCCAGCTCCATTCGGCTGCTCCCCAAGAGAAAGCTGACCCGCATCCACGAGGCTACGGTTGAGGTCCTCAAGGACATCGGCGTCAATTTCAAGTCCGCGAAGGCCCGGGAGATCTTCAAGCGCCACGGCGCCAAGGTGGACGGTGAAATCGTCTACATCTCCCGGAGGATGCTCGAGGACGCCATCGAGTCCACCCCCCCGATCTTCAAATGGTGGGCCCGCAACGAAATGCAGTACGTCTTCATGGGTGAAGAGCAGGAACGTCCCCATATCTCGCCGACCCAGGGGCCGATCTATATCCAGGACCTGGACGGGGGCCGTCGCCTGGGAACCCTCAGCGATCTGGTGAAGCTTTTTAAACTATGCCAGGCCTCGGCCGTCTGCGACGTTATCGGTGCAATCCCCGTGGCGCCCAGCGATGTCACGAAAAAAGAACGCCACCTGCGCATCAGCTACGAGCTCCTGAGGCATGTGGACAAACCGCTGATTGGGTTCGTGGGGCGCCGGGAAGAAATTCTCGACACCTTTAACATGCTCGAAATCGCCTTGGGACGTCGGGGCATTCTGCCCAACCGGCCTTACATCGGTGTGAGCGTAAACCCGCTGAGCCCGCTGAAGTACGACGAAGAGGCCTGCGAAACGCTGATCACATATGCCGAAAACCGGCAACCGGTGATCGTCCTGACCTGCGCCATGGCCGGGGTCTCCGCCCCGGTGACCCTCATGGGCACCATGGTGATCCAGAATGCCGAAATGCTGGCCGGCCTGGTGCTGACCCAATTGATCAGCCCCGAGGCGCCCTATGTTTACTCCCCGGCATCCGCCGTTCCCAACCTGGCAACGGGCGCCTACGTCACGGGTTCGCCGGAATCGAACCTGATCAACATCGCCGGTCTCCAGCTGGCCCGGGAACTCTACGAACTGCCCTGCCGGTCCATGGCCGGTCTCACCGACGCCCACGTGATCGACTGCCAGGCGGGTTATGAAACCATGCAGAACCTGATGATGCTGATGCTCGCCGGTGTTCATATGATCAACGAATGCCTGGGGGCGCTCGGCTCCATCATGACCACCTCTTTCGAGAAGTTCGTGATCGACGAAGAAATGATCAGCCGGTGCCTGCGCATGCTCCAGGGACTCGACACCAGCAACGAGGCCCTGGCCATGGACGTGATTCGCGAGGTGGGGCACACCGGCTCCTATTTGATGCATCCCACCACCTTTCGCGACTGCCGGAATAACTGGAAACCCTCGGTCTCCTTCTGGGGCAACTTCTCCGAATGGGAAAAAAAGGGGACCGAGGATATCGTGGAGCGGGCCAACCGTCAGTATAAACAAGTCCTGGAAAATTGCCCCGCATCCCTGCTCGATCCGGAGGTCGACCGGGAACTCACGGCCTACATTGACAGGGTGCTGGCAGGCTGAATGAATCGATAACCGGATCCGGTTGTCCACCACCCCGCTCGGGGTGCTTTCCGCTGTCCGTTCAGATGCGGTGAACACCGCAACGGCGACATCCATTAACAACAAGGAGATTCGACAGAATGATCATCATCGGAGAACTGATCAACGCGAGCCGCAAGGCGATTGGCAAAGCCATCGAGGAACAGGACACCGTCGCCATCCAGCAGGTGGCCAAGGACCAGACTGCGGCCGGGGCCGACTATATCGACGTCAACGCCGGGATCTTCGTGGGCAAGGAGCCCGACTACCTCAAGTGGCTGGTGGAGACGGTCCAGGCCGTAACGGACAAGCCCTGCGCCATCGACAGTCCGGATCCCAAAGCCATCGAGGCGGCCTTGTCGGTGCACGCGGGAACGGCCATGATCAACTCCATCTCCCTGGAGAAGGAGCGCTACGACAACCTGCTGCCCATCGTCAGCGGCACGGATCTGAAGGTGATCGCCCTTTGCATGAGTGATGCCGGAATGCCCGAGGCAGTCGAGGACCGGTTGAAGATCGCCGACGAATTGGTCAACAGCCTTGTCCGGCACAATGTGAAGGTGGAGAACATCTTCGTGGACCCGCTGGTGCAGCCCATGAGTGTCAACAATCACTTCGGCACCGCCTTTCTAGATGCGGTGGAGGCGATCGTGCAGCGCTTTCCGGGGATTCACACGGCCTGTGGACTGTCGAATATCAGCTACGGCTTGCCGGCGCGGAAATTCTTAAATCAGACCTTCATGACCATGGCCATCGCCAAAGGACTGGATGGTGCCATCGTAAACCCGCTGGATCGCCAAATGATGGCCAACATCGTGGCCGCGGAGGCCTTGGCCGGAAAAGACGACTACTGCATGAACTACCTCAAGGCCTTCCGGAGCGGGATGCTCGAAACCTAATGCCGTTCTTCCGAGTCCAGACGCGAGCCATGGTGCCGGGTGAACCGGGTGGCATTGTATTTTTCAAGCTTCCAGTCGGGAACGCCGCAGTCGCGGCAGACCCCGACGAACATTTTGTTTCGCAACCAGCGGGCCGCGCGGCTGTTCCGGGAGTTATTGGCCGTGAAGGTCCGGTTGCAGTGGGTCGTGATGCGGGCGGTTTGGCCGAATCGCTCAATCGTGCGAATACCGTGCAGAACGCCGCTTCGCGAAGGCCAGAGCTTGATCTTCGCGATCAGGTGGAAAAGTTCTACCCGCTTTCGGTAGAAACGCTTGGCCGCAGGCTTCGTGTCGGATGCCATTACACGATCCACCTCATGCCGTTATGCTGGGACCCTCGGCTATACATCCATGAATGGCGGCCAGCACCATGGTCGCCACTCCCAGCGGGAGATTGTCGTGGTAGAATCTGCGGCCGAGATGCGCAACCGCTTCCGGCGTCGGGCCCGGGGGCACGCCCGGGGCGACGACCACTGTGTCCGGGCGCAGGTTCTCGGCGGAGATGATCCCTCCGGCGGGGCTCGCATCCACGACACCCCGGCACCGTGTTAGCACGGTCGCCACATCCCGTATCCGGCGCACATCCCTCCCCACCGCTTCCCGGAGATAAGCCGCCGCTTGTGCAGATCGATGGTCGTCAATATCGCACAAAACCGGTTCAGCTCCCATACGCAAGAGTCTCAGGGCAGCGTAGGTGCCGACCTGACCACAGCCGATGACACCGCAAGGTTCGCCGTCGATCTCCGGAACCATCAGACCGAGAAGCGTGGCGAAGCCCTCGCCGGTGGCCCGGTCGTTGTCCACGAAGAACCCCGACCGGGTGTTAATGGCCACGAAGCGACGATCATCGGCCATCACCAGGATTTCCGCCCCGCTCCGGTAGGCTTCAGCCATACCTGCGACATCGGCGGCGCGCGTTACCCTGCTGGTTACCCCCACATGGGCGGCAATGGCGCAGACCGCCTCGGCAAACCCCTGGATGACACCTGCGCCTGAACGGATCGGGACTGCCCTGAGGACGGCACCCTGTGTACGCGGATTCGTTTTACGGTCTTCGATGCCGATCGCCCGCCGGGCAACCCCTTTCAGATCCAAACCGGTTCGCTCGCCAAGCTCCGCATCGATTTGCCGGAGCTTGGCCATGGTCTCCTCGATGTGACTGCCGGTCAAGCGGGTCATGGCGGGGCCTCCGTCCGGATGGCCGCAGGATGCGGGTCTTCATAATGCTTTAGCCCGAAACGTCTTTGGATCTCGGAGACCGTCGCGTTTCGCCGGCCCCAGGCCGCATCGACATCCTCGCCCGTGCAAATCAGGGTGGCCGACCAACGGGGCTTCCCGGGGCCATAGTCCGTAATGGCTTCTTGGGCGCCGAAGAAACCCGGTTCCAGGGCGAGCGATGCGGCCTCCGCCAGGACATGCTCGCCGGCGACGACGAGTGATCCGGGGGTCACGCGGATGTGCTCCAGAACGGTTCCCCGGCATATCCCTTCAACGGGAAGCGCGTTGGTATCTTTTTTTTCCAGAACACCCTCAACCGAGGCCGCCACCATGTTGATCCCGCATGATCCATAGACCGCCGCGGGGGTTTGGCTCGGGAAGCGAGCGTCGATTTCGAGAACCTTGAACACCCCGTCCTGATAGACCGCCTCCACATCCATGATGCCGTCCAAGTCCAGGGCATTGGCGATGGCAATCGACAGGGCCTTTAAGTCCTCCTGGGCGGCGGCCGGAAGCCGGGACGGCGCCGATACGCGTTTGCAGTCGTAGACGGCATCCATATGGAGATCGGTGACCGGAAACGCTGTGGTGATGCCCTGGAGCCGCATGACCTCCACCGAATAGGTCGGACCCGGCACGAAGGATTGGACCATCCATCCACCCGCAAGCGGATCGTCGCCTAATGCGTGGCGCAATTCCGAATGCGAGGCGAAGACACGGATACCCCGGCTGCCGCTGCCGCCACTCGGTTTGGCGATGGCGGGAAAGTTGCAGCCGGGCCAGGGCGCAGGTACGGGAAAGCCAAATTCCCGGAAGAATTTGTCACTGGCGATTTTGGATGATGAAACCGCGTAAGCGTCCGGATCGTGGATGATCGGCATCCCGTTTTGAGCGGCCCAGCGATGGAGAACGGCCAACGCCGCAGGCGATTCCAGCGCCGGGAACACGAGATCCACGCCCTTCATCTTCTGGTCCAGGGCGCCGGGGTCGAGGACATCGAGCTGCCGGAATTCCCCGCACAGTCCTGCGGCCGGGACAGGGTCCTTGCGATCGAAGAGCAATGTTTCGAATCCGGCCTTTTTCGCCAGATAGATCACCTCAAGGCCCTGCAGCGCCCCTCCGACAACGGCGATCTTCATGGCCTATTGGTCCTGGTGGGCGGCGACGGCATGTGCCTTGCGTGCGGTCAACCATCGCGCGTAGGCTTCCGGGGGTGCCACGGCAAAGCCGATTTGTTCCAGAACATCAGCAACGGCCGCGGGTGAACGACGGGCCGTATCGATGTCCAGTTTACGCCTGGAAACGCCCATGAGACCCTCCCCGGGCGGTACCAGGGACGTGACCACGTTGGCCCCGGCGCGAAGGCGGCGCTCCAGCCCGGAAAGCCCCTCCACATCCAGGGAGGCCGGGATCAGCCGGTCGGGGAACATCAGACGCATCAGGGCGATGATCAGCAGCTCCCGTCCGAAGCCGCGAGTCTCCCAACCCGCCATCGGGGTGCCGGGCTGGGGTACGAACTGCATGGCCCGGACCTGGTCGGCCCCCAGGTCCGCCATGGCCGCGAGCGAATCGACGATGTCCGCGTCCGTCTCGCCAGCCCCGCAAAGAATTCCCTCCTCCACGAGAAATCCCATCTGCTTCGCGCGCACCTTGGCCTGCCATCGCGCGCGATAGTCCTGGTGGGGTCTCAGCCACTGGAAGTGCGGTTCCCTGTGGGTCTCCTGGTAGCAGGCAAACCAGTCGGCCCCGACCGCTCGCAGTTGGCGCAGCACCGGTTCAGGGACGGCGCCCGGTGAAACCATCAAGGGAAGGCCCGTGGCCTCACGGGTGGATCGAACCCATTGGACAAGCGACAGAAATCCCGTTTCCGGATCGTCGTAGCAGGCCGGATCCTCGCCCATGGTCAGATCGATGAGATGAACCCCGGCATCGGCAAGCCAGCCGGCGGCGGAGACAATTTCGTCAGGGGTTTTGCGGTACCGGGCGATTTGGGTGTTGGCCTGGCGGTAGTTGCAGAACCGGCAGGCATTGCGACAGTAGGTGCTGAAGTAGACAAAGCCGTAAAGAAAGACGTGGTTGCCGAAATGACGCTCCCGCAGGCATCGGGCGGCCGCAAAGATACGGTCGAGCTGTCCGGGGTCTTCGACCGCCAGAAGATATAGAAGATCCTGGGCTTCGGGACGGATACCGGCTCGGGCCCGCTCCAGAATCCGGTCGAGCTGCCGGTCGTCCATCGGGAAACCGGTTAAGGAATCCCGACCGTTTTGCATTAGAGGCTCAGGCATGTTCCATCCAGATAGGCGAGGCTGCGTCCCAACCGGCCCAGGCTGTTACGGTTCCCGGCCGCCATGAGCAGGCGCTCCAGTCCGAAGCCGACGCCGATCCAGGTGGCGTCGATGCGCCAGGCCGCATCAAGCGGGTGCGGCCCCATGGCTGCCGACCCCAGTTCCAGGCCGTCGCTGGCCCGCTCCACATCGATGGTTTCGCCGTAGACTTCCGAGGTGGTCGTTACCAGGCGATAGTCACCGATTCCCGCCGCCGTCATAACGATCGCGGTGATGCGCTCCAGCCGTGCTTTGCGCTGCTCGAGGGGCAGCCCCATCTCCACGATGTTGAGCATGGTGAATTCACCGGTGTGGCGACTGCCTTGGGATTCCCGCCGAAAGCAGGACCCCACTTCGAAAAGTCGCACCGGCCGCTCCCACAACCGCAAAAGGTCAACCAAAACATAGTAGAGGTGGGGGGCTAGCATGGGGCGCAGGCATTTGCCGGGGTCCACCCAGTAGATCTGCGCGAAAAGCGGGTGCTTTTCGTCGATGCCCATGCGCTCCAGAAGCCGCCGGGCCATGAGGGTCGGTGTCGTCACCTGGACGAACCCATCGGCCACCAGGGCCGCTTCAAGGCCGCTCTGCAACCGGCACCATGACGGTCGTCGGGTGGTGGTGCGGTAAGTGTCGAGACGCGTCTTGGCCGCGTCGACGAGCTGTCGCTCCAGTCGCTGGAACCGCCGGTTTCGCTCTTCGGCTTCGTCGAAAGTCAGGTCGAGGTCGGCGTCCTCGGCCTCCAACTCCCTGAGGCGTGCCGCCTGGGTCGTCGTCCATGGCAGGTTCAAAGGGTCTCCTCAGCCGTACGCCGCCGGCGTCCTTCGGGCGCCGTTCACGCACAGGGCGACGAGCGTTGGGGCGCCCCATGCCGGTGGCTCGTTAAAAGGGCCGCATCGCCCGCATAAATCGTGGCGGGAGGTCCGGGCGTCGCACCCGGCTGCACGGATTTAGAGTCCGCGTGATCCCTTATCGATCCACCCCCCGTTTCCGCAAACCGATAACACGGCTTTCCCCCGGAGACAACCAGGAGGGTGCCTTTTCAAGACCAGAGAAAAAAGATCTCTCCGGACCCGGGTCACCGCATCCGCCGGGTTCAGAGAGATCTATTTATGGGGGTGCTGCATTCGCGGTCCGCAATCAACCCGCGAAATCGGTTTAGCGGTGGTGGGATCGAAACGCCTCCGGCCAAAAGATCCTTAAGGTGCGACTGGCGAAGCGAAGCCCCCGTAGCTTCCGGGCGTTTGTGCCGGCAGCCGGATATCAGCCGCAGTCGAAGTTTATCCCCGGCCGAACGGGAAAGCGGCACCCGTTCACAGAGGGTTTCCGGTCCCGTAAGATCCTATCAGCCTTTGACCAGCGCTTTGGCCATTTTGGCGGCCGAACCGGCGTCCGGGGCATAGCCGTCGGCCCCGATCTCGTCGGAATAGCCCTGGGTCACCGGTGCCCCGCCGATCAAGATTTTCACCTGGTCCCGCATCCCTTTTTCGGCGAGGGCGTCGATGGTGTCTTTCATCATGGGCATCGTCGTGGTCAGCAGCGCGGAAAGGCAGAGGATGTTGGCGCCGTTGGATTGGACGGCCTCGGCAAAGGCTTCGGGGGCGATGTCGACACCCAGGTTCACCACCTCCATGCCCGCACTCTCGAGCATCATGGCCACCAAGTTCTTGCCGATGTCGTGAAGATCACCCTTGACCGTACCGATCACGACCCGGCCCGAAACGCCGGTGTCCCCCTCTCCCAGGTGCGGCTTCAACATCTCCAGAGCGCTTCCCATGGCCTTGGCGGCCATGAGCACTTCGGGAATGAACATGTCGCCGTTTTCCATTTTGTCGCCCACGATGTCCATGCCGGCGATGAGTCCCTGGTTGAGGATCTCCGGCGCAGCAACGCCCTGGTCCATAAAGCCCCTGACGAGTTCCATAACTTTGGCTTCGTCACAGACGATCAGGGCGTCGGCAATGGCTTTGAAGTCTTGCATGATGTCACCTCACTGGGGCTCGCTGCCCGGCGGTCCGGGAAAACGAGCCCTTGGATCAGGTTTTTTTAACGCCGAGTTCGGCTTCGGTTTCCTCGACGATGGCCCGGATCTCCGCCAGGGTGCTCTCGGGCAGGGGATCGGGCTGGTGGTTTTCCAAAATATCCTTGGCTTTCAGTGCTGCCTTCGCGTTCAGATCCAGTGCACCCTGCTCCTCCCATTTGGCCCGGTGATTGCGATCCATCAGCTCGGGCTGGGACTGGCTGCGCATGTATTTCATGGTCAGCGGGTGGATCAGAAAGTCCTTGAACGGGCCGGTCTCGTGGATGGCGTCGACCGCCAGCGTCTCGTCGTTGACCGGTATACCGTTGACCACCAACTTGATCATGCGCGCGAACTCGCAGTCCATCACCAGTTGGCTGTAGCTAAACGTCATGCCC
>JAAUYB010006148.1_pt1 | contig 12903 bp, 14 predicted proteins | sample 7278071 | NCBI WGS metagenome assembly JAAUYB01 (sample SAMN14350121, study PRJNA611818) | marine sediment metagenome | isolation source: surface marine sediment (1.8m) | place: French Polynesia: Moorea | collected 2018-08
GGAGTGTAAACCCTCACAAGATGAGGGTCACCTATACTTCCGAGGAGATGAGGAAGTCCTGACTTGAGTACGATAGGGACCGACACCTATCGCAAGCAGGCAGGGGGACCTGGGAGCCGGGCGTCACAAAGACAAGAAGACCTCGTGTCGAGGATTTGATGTGCTTTTGTGGACTAGGTGCTTCTTTGGCTCGCAACGGTTGGAGTTCCCGCATCGAGGTGCAGCACGCATAAGATATGAAAGATGTGAAATTATTGCTTGGCACTGTGTTCTTTGAGATGTTTTTTTTTCCAAATGGTATAACAGATTTTTTCGCTTTTCACACTCAAACTTTTTTTCAGGGCTGCCTTGAGCATTGGCCTTAAGTGGGCGCCACTTGAAAGAATTTCAAAACTGTCTTCTTCGTCGCCTTCTCCCTGCGTTCCTCCCCCGCCCCGCCCCGTCTCTGCCCTGTTGGTCCTCGCCTCGAGCGGCCTCGCCTGCCTGGCCGCCCTCACCACCGCTCACTGGACCTTCACTGAGTACTTCTTGCACCGCATGAGGAGCAAACCCCTCCTCCTGCCCTTTGGCCACGACTGGAGGGGGTATCACTCCCTCGTCTTCTTTGGGAGGTACTAGTACCATACATGGGCAGGGGGGAGAAGGGTGAGGGGTTACTGAAGGGCAAAGTCCGAGTCCTCCCCAAGCCCTCCCCCTACAAGACTATTAATTTCTGTAGCAGCCCTCCCTTGTCCGAAAGAAATATTTTAGAAGTTCTGCTGAAATCCCGCTCAAAATGCACTAGAATGCCTTAAGAATTTTAAAATTTCTTTATCCTGAAAAAAGTGTCTGATTTTGGGTCTTTTTCTAAAAAGGGCCTATTTTATTCCCTTTTACCCTTACTACTTTCTGTCTACGTATCCAAGATGGCTCGTCTAAACTTTCCATGTATACCTGTATGATTCACGGGAAAAGGGCAACAAAGCTAAGTTTCCTTTTGGGCACTTGTCCTTAGGACCGTGTTATTTGACCTCACGCCCCTGCTGCTAAACACCCTGGCTGCGTGTGCGCTGACACTCCTGGCGACCGGGCTACTCCTCGGCGCCGTCAAAGAAGTTAGAGACTTCCTTGCCTTGGATGCCGAGCCTGAGGTAGGACAGGCAATATGATGCTGTTACTTTGCCCTAATAACTTCCAACAGGTCAAAGAGGTCCCGCCTAAAGTCAAAGAAGCGTCAAAAAGCAGCAGCGCCAAAGTCGAGGGAGATCGTGGCGGCGTCGCTGAAGGAGAGGACGAGAATGAGGACGGCGGAGGACGCTTCGACGACACCATGTCCATCAGCAGCGACATATCGGTCTTGAATGGCGATTGAACATCACAAGATCAAGAGTGGAAAAAAATCCATGGATTATTTTTTGCAGAAAATGTGACGTCCCTAATCCCGATTCATTTTCCGAAAATATCGCTCGAGGGTCCGTAAATCCACTTCATGACTGGCAGAGTCCTCCTCCTTTCCATTTTTCCTTCTCCTTCTCCTTGGCTGCTCTCTATCGCCCCTGCCCCAACCTTTTCTCCTCTTCCACTTTTCCCGTTTTATTTATGGACCGACTTAGATCTTATCATCGCGCGGCGTCTTTTTTCTCGAGGAAGAGGGGACCAAATTGCCCCCCCTGCCCTCCTCCCACAGCTTTCAAAAGCAGATTCGGGAAAAACAAAAGCGGAACGCGGTGATTTTTTTTCTGCGTTTGAAAGGTGATAGATATAATATAACTTAGAACCTCCAAATGATTATTTCCTGAACATCATAGATAACATTTGCAACGTTTGTAAAAATTCTAATTCTCATTCCTCATGGATGTGGTAGCAGAGAATAAGATTTTCTCCTACTTCCGGGAGGAGATAGAAAAGAGGACTTCTCCCCCTCTCTCCCACCCACATGGCGACTAATTGCTAATTGACTTTCGCTCCGTCGCCTCCGTCTCCCTCCAAGAGCTTTTTCTTCATTCCCAGTCTCCTCCCACCCCTCCATCTGACCCGCCAGGAACAAAAAAATAAAGAGGAGAGGGGTCTCCCTCTCAGACAGAGGCAAAAAATGGGGTTCGGGTCAGTCTCACTTCCTCTTCTTTTCTTCTGTCTGACTTTGTAAACAAACCAGCCGTCTCCTTTTCTTTTTTCCACCAAATTAGCCCTCTTTCGTCTTCTCCGCCGCAAGAAAGGAAGAAAAAATGGAAGAGAGGGAGAGAGAGAGAGAGAGGATAGCAAAATCTAGTTTGGGAGTTTTTGGCTTCCTCCTACCTCTTGGTCTCCTCTCTCTGGAACAACAGTTCCTCCTTCCTCCACAGCGGAACAACGGAACGGGTTCAGTATTGACACCGAAAAAGGCAATGAGAAAAATTGTGCCAACAACAGTCATCCGTAATTTTCCTAATTTTCGCTTCTCAGCCCTGCTCTTCAATGATGAAGTTGTACATGCGCATGATGTCGAAACTATTGGTTAAATATTATCCTGGCCGCTCGGAAAATCTTTTCCTGGAGAGACGGAGGGGGGAGGGACGGGGGCTCTTTTCCCAGTCGAAGTCGCACAGTTGCTATAGATATTGAAAATGTCGAAACATGAGGTGGAACTGACGAGAGGACTTCCCTTGTGTTCTTGTCATTGCGATCTGGTCACATGTAGCTCTTCTCTTACACAGGTGGCCGATAAAAGTGGCGACACGATAATAACCCTTTTTTGCCCAATGTTGCACCTTCCGATATACGATAATGTACAGATCGCAGACCAAGAGTCGGGTAGCAGCAGGGGAGGAGTCACTTTGGAAAAGTAATTGACTCATAAAAGCAAAAGGTGAGTCAAAATAGAAAAAATCTTCTTCTTTCTTTAATTTCTCGCTATATTTTGGAGCCAAGAAAAAAGAGGAAAGCGGTTGCTGCAAAAGTTATGGTTATTGTATTGTTTGCTCTCTCTCTCAATCAAGTGCTTGACCTTGTCGTCATCTTGCCTATGGCCACTTCCAAGATCAGAACATATGCGTAATTATCCCTTGCGTTCTTGAAATGTACACATTGTGTTTCCTTTTCTTGTCCTCTCGTCATTCTCTTTCTTGCGGTCTGGATATAAAAGAGGAAAGTACAGTTAGTTAGTACACAAGTTGAGCACAAAAGGGCGACTTTTCTGCCACATTTCTCTCTTGTCTCAAGATGCCCACCGCCCAGAAACTGGACAAGCCACTCTACGTGGTGGCCGCCAAGAGGATTCCCTTTGGCAGCTACGGAGGAATGCTCAAAAGTTTTACCAACACTGACATGCAAGTATGTGCTTGTCCAATTACCCAAACTAAAAACAAAGCACTGTACAACATTTTGGGTTTGTTCACAGTTGGAAGCTTCCAAAGCTGCACTGGAAGCTTGTGGTTTGGAGCCTCATGACATTGACTCTGTCTATGTGGGCAATGTTCATGGGATGATCACACCATGTGCCCTTGGCATGTCACGCCACACTGCCCTCAGGCTTGGTTGCAGGAAGGAGATCCCATGCCTCACTGTAAGCAAGCTATGTGGTTCAGGGTTCCAGGCTATTGTCAACAGCATCCAGGACCTCATGGTTGGAGACTTAAACATAATCCTCACTGGTGGAACTGACAACATGTCTGACTGTCCCTTTGCCTTGAAGGGGATTAGGTTTGGAATAGGATTGGGGTTAGAACCCCAGACCTTTGACATGTTGGGGACATCTTTGAGAGACAGCTATGTCAACATGCCCATGGGATTGACTGCTGAGAAGCTGGGTGAGAAGTACAACCTGACCAGGCAAGAGGTGGATGAGTATGCTTTGCTATCACAGCAAAGATGGCAGAAGGCCTACAACAATTGTGAATTCTTTGATGAGATTGCTCAAGCGGAAGTAAAGACTAGGAAGGGAGTTATCAACTTTGCCAAGGATGAGCATCCCAAACCTGACACAACCATGGAAAGTCTCGCTAAGCTTCCAACTATCTTCAAGAAAGATGGCCTGGTTACCCCAGGCAATACCTCTGGGATCTGTGATGGGGCTGGGGCTCTGATCCTTGCCAATGAGCATGCTGTAGACCAGTATTATCTCAAGCCACTGGCAAAGATTGTTGGATATGGTCTGGGTGGCTGTGAACCTGAGACCATGGGATATGCTCCTGTTCTAGCCATCAGGGGACTTTTGGACAAAACTGGCTACACCTTGGACGAAGTGGATCAGCTTGAGATAAATTAAGCTTTTGGTGCTCAGGTTATCATATTGCATTTTCTTTTTCATTCAAAACAATCCAGTAAGACCTAGTCAATTTTAAGGTATTAGCCTGTCAGAAAGAACTTGACTTCCCCATGGAGAAGTTCAACTCTTGTGGTGGGGCTATTGCCATGGGGCACCCCATTGCCGCCACTGGAGCCAGGATCAGCGCCCATGTTGTGCACAAGCTCAGGCGCAACAATGAGAAGATTGGTATTGCCTCTGCTTGCATTGCAGGAGGGCAGGTAATAGATGAACCTGCAGGAGCAATGGGAGGGAAAAGGGAATATCAAGACAAAAAAGTCAGCATGTACCTGCATATGGGTAGATACAAATTGTTTCTTCTTCCATATTGACAATTTTTAATCTGCTGCTGTAGCCGTCAGGTCAAGTAATGGTCAAAGTTGTTGTTGCTGTTGGGGGGACATTTTTGTAGAGCCTTCAAATGACCTCGTAGCTCAAAGACAGGAATACCTAACATACTGTAGACATCGTCCATAGCGACTACCCCACCAAGACGGGCAAAAATAACGACTGCCGTCAGACAAACACTTGAAACGGTCTTAATTTTTAAGTATACAATTTTTTTCTTGACGAAACCGTCAAAAAGTTACATTAAAAAAGGGTCTGTTTAAACGTTTTTTGACCCGTTTTTATGTCACAAAAAGACCCGTCCTAATGTCCTAAACAAACGCCTTGACGGGTGGTTACCAATTTTGAATATTTTTTGGGAAGAAAGTGTTTTTTTGCCTTTTTGGGCACCAAAAAAGGGTGTTGTGACAGGCATTTTTGGTTTCCGTCTGGGAGGGTAGTTGCAACAAAAAATAAAACGGATACAATTCTTGGTAGGGCACACGTTTTGCGCTAGCACACTCAATCACTCATTCCTTCTGCTTAGCTGGAGGAAGGGGAAGGCTTGGCCAGCTTGAAAACGAGTGAACGCCTTCGTGCACCAACAAGCCAGGCGATGTCAAAAACACGGAGCAATTACGAGAGCTCCGTTTTCCTCCGCAATTACAGAGGAGCAAAAAAAGACTTTTTTTCGTTTTTGGCTATTTTTGACAAAAATACTGGTCACAGGGTGACCAAATTTCACCCAGTTTATCGCATCAATATTACCTACAAAATTTATTTTATAATTTTTTCTCTAACTCGAATTTTTTTTTGGCATGTTTTTAATATACGCAATTTTGGCCTCATTATTCAGAGAAGGCAGGATAGAGTAGTGGGTAGAGTGGTGGACAGTAAAATTCAGATCTGGGTTCGAATCCCACTGGTGCCAACATTTTTTTTTACTTTTTTTCAAAATACTCCGCATTTGCGGAAGGCGGAGGGTTTTTTTGCCAAAAAAAGCTCTGCATTTTTTTGAAAATGAACTATGTAAATTGCAAATACGATAGACGCTTTACAGAGGATTTATGCCCTCCGCATTTTTGGCAAACGAACTCAAATTAGGGTTCGTGGGGAGTGAAGTAAAAACCTCGTCGGCTATTAACGATCTTGAAAAGTTAAACTTTTTTTCAAATTGGTTACTTTCTGTGACTACCCTGTTTCAAGAAAACCACTAAAATATGTAAATTTCTACTTAAGGTCCAAAATGCAGCCCTCCCTCAAATTGTGTTGGGCGGACCAGGTCAAATTTAACTTTTAAGGTCATTTTGAAGATCAATATGGCCAAAATTGGTACAAAAGATTGGACGACTCTTTAGCAATCCTTTCAAACTTTGTCAATCTTTGAAAGTCCTCTGTTAATCCTCGCCGCGGGCCGTCAAACACAGTCTGTTCTTGTTCCTCATTGACATTTTTTGGACGTGAACATATCAATACTTGACATATTTTTTTTGCTCTTAGGGCATCGCCATCATGTACGAGAGGATGTGAGTTCGGATCGCGCCTTTTCCGATCGAATCCCCGGAGACCAATTCTGCGTTAAAATGTCTACGATACGACGATTTCTTTTCCTGCTGATAAGTTTTCGAATCTTCGACATAAACAGAAAATAATTTAAAGAAAAAACAAAGCTTTTTTAAAGAATGCTGGAGAGAAAAGAAGACCGAGATAATGGGCGGACAGAGGCAACTAAGGGAAAGGGCCGGGAATAACAACCGAATCCCAAGCCCAAATATTTCCCCGCAACGTTTTATAATAAATGGAAGGGGGGGTCTACCATTTTTGAGAAAGCACCTGCCCAATCTGACTCTGCATAGGATTTAGGACAGAAAATTAAAGGAGCTAGCCCAGCCAGGTTCAAAAACTACTTCCACTGTAAAAAGGACAGAATAAATTCAGATCTAAATCTTAGTTTTCAAATATCTCAGTTGTCTTTCTAACATAATTGCACACAATTCAGAAAAATAATTATGTTGTGTATCATATTTCACAATGAAAAATATTTCATCTCAAGTCCCATTTTCGAATTCTAAAAATTCTAGGGAAGTCTAATCTTTTTTATACCTATGGTACGCCCGGGATCAGTTCAATCGATGAATTAGTTGGGCCATGCACAATTGTTTTTGTTTAATTTCTTCATTATTCACTATAGAAAGACTAAATACCATAATTCTGTGTAGGGTAAACAACGAGTTTCGCCGTAACGCAGCTCCCCCTGAGGCTGCTGGGAGACAAATGGCTTTGTTTCACCCTCCTGCCTTCCCCCCCCCCCTTACTTTAGAATTCAGTGACAGCCAACCGTCCAATCAATTTCGATCCTAAACCCAACACTCCACGGACAGACGGACAAAGGAAGACAAGAATTTCGGGCAAATCCGTTTGGAAAACGGCCTTGTTTTTTGCCTTTTTGCTTTTCGGGGGGCGAAAAATATTTGCGCTGCTGCGAAGGGGCCAATGCTAATTCGAAAATGCCTCGCTTGTCGTTTCAAGGCCTGTTTTTCCCGAAATTTCGTCGAAAATAGACACTTTTTTCCGCCGGCGACACTTTTTTGCACCCCGTTCGGCCATTTCGCTCTCTTCGCTCCTGCGGAGGAAAATTGAATTTTTTAAAACGAGATCGAAACGCTACAAAAACATCCGCTAGGAAGCGCGGAAAAAGTGCTGCTTTCGAAAATGTCCTTCGCCTTTTCTTTTTTTGGCAATTCTACTGAACGCTCGTTCAATGAATGTCTTGAAAAATGCACTCATTTGGAACAGGCAAAAAATGCATGTCTTCTCTCGTCCACTCCTACTCCTACTTGTTTTATTATTACACGCTACTTGTTCGATCCGAGGCTGCCTCCACCACGGTCGCGAGGTCGCTGTGGAGGTCAGGCCCATGGGCGGATTGAAAGGCGAAACAAGGCGGAACAGAACAGAGGTTCCAGGTATTTTCGTTCTTTTTAAAAATGCAAAAAAGTACACAAAAAATCTACTTTTTTGGTCGATTTGGCCGCTTCACCGCTGAAGGTCAGGTCGCCAATCCAGAGCCCTCGCCTCGTAGAGTGGGGAACAACCTCTCGCGGCCGAAGGAAAGAGAGCAAAATGTGTTCAGATTTAACGACAATGATGATGCCTAAACGCCTTCACATAAAATGCTTTGATTGTAGGACAAAAAAAAAGAAAGTTACTGTATAAATGTGTAGCAAAATGCAGGCTTCTTCTCACTATTTACCACACACCGTGGATTTGCTTGTCCCCCGCGGGATATTTTAAATTTTTGCACGGGAAAGGTGGAAGGATGTCATTCTATGTATGCAGCGGGGTGGAATCTCCTTCTTTTCGTAAAGGAAGGAGAGACGGACAAAACAAATGAAAAGATTAATTTTCCAAAAGGGAGAGGGGGGAAAGGAAGGATGGGCGGAAAGTTTTCCTTTCTCCCCCGGACGAACCCAACCAAAAAAGCGAGGAAATCGACAACATTCGTGCAACTCGATCCTAGTCTTTTCCTTTTGAATTGTTCGTTGGTGAATTTCTTCTCGCCGGAATAGAACGAGGGGGGAGGGGGACAGACAGCCTCGGTGCAAAAAGGGGGAGGATGGAGGGACGGAGATTAAATTCAGTGATCCGTGCGGAGAAGAGTCGCCTCAGGGGAAAAGTGAAGGGAAAGGAACAAGTGCGGGATTCAACAAACGCCAGAATTGTTTTAAAAAACAAGAGTGGGAAAGTTTGCATTTAGTCTTATTAACAAAGTTATCACAAGAGTTAGCAGAAACTATGGTGCACATTCTTTTTGGGAAGCTTTCTTTGGGACCTTAGCCGTAAAACGTTTCTTTAATTACGGACCTCACAGATAAAGAATTAATGCCGAATTAACTTTTATATGCTCCACTTTTCTTTCTCCGTTCCCCTCCCTCCACCCTTTTTCCTCTTCTGTGCACAGGGGGGACAAATCGTCCCCGTCCCGTCGTATTCAGAAGAAAAACCGTCTCTCCCTCCCAAAAGGGGTTTATTGTTGTTGTTCCGCTATCTGTTGATCAGAGAATGAGAAAAGAGGAGAGGGGGATGGAAAGTTGGACTTTGCTTCGTATTAGGAGGGGGGAGGGGGATGGAAAAAGGGGTATTTCGGTTCTTCCTTCAATCTACATTTAGGGGTTGGTTGGTTGGGTTGTGACAGAGTCAATTTGGTGCTTGGCGTGAAATTGCCTTCATCAAACGAAGTACGAGAGTAAAAGGGGTGGGGGGTTGTTTGTAGTGGGACGGAGGATTGATAGATCTTGCACCAATTACTCGCCCCAAATCGGATTCACATGCAGATTCCTTCCGGGCTGGGAGAGGAAAAGTACAACTTAATTTTAGGACCGGCGATAATAAAAATGTTTTGCGGCAAATGAAATCTTGTAGCCAAAGCATTATTCCCAGCGAGGATGGGGTCTTAACTTTGTGTTGCTCAGCCATGCGGGCAAGACGCACATCAATTGTCTCGGGGAAAGAGAGAGAGAGAGAGAAAAGTGGGAGAGGGGGGGGGATTCTTTCTCCTTTTGACGATATAAACAGTCGGGGCGGGGTCGACCCTAGGGGAGAAGGGAGGGGGAGCAATGGAGCAAGAGGAACTTTCCACGTCTTAAAAGTCGCCCGAGCGTGAATGCACTGTCGGAGGGAGGGGCGCATTTATTGCTGCTGCTTCCTCCGCTGAAAAAAAGAAGGACAAAGAAGTTTTTTTTCCCCGGAAGTACAGATTCGAGCAACATTTAATATTGGAACGGGTTTGCCCAAACAGTTGGAAAAGTGTGGAAAACATTTGGGGATATAAGCTGGGGATTCGGGAGACAATTCCTGGATCCTTCAACCGGGCTTGGCGGGGGAAGGGGCAGAGAGTAAGAAGAAAGATTACGGAGGGGTCGGATGGAAGGAATAAACGGTAGGAGAAAAGGGGAAGGAAGGGGAGGAAATTTGGAGCCCATATTTTCCGTCTGAGCGGACTTAACGAACCATAACAACGTAACGTTTGCCCATTTCTTCTAAGGAATCTTGTTCCTCCTCTTTCTCTCTCTACCAAGAGTTTTTTTTTCTGCCGTTCAATTGTTGTACTACGTGCCTGAAAGTACACTGAAATATGAATTTACTAATTGTGGAGGCAACTGACGGCAGCTACTACTGTAAGACCATCCTCAGCATGGTCTAGGAAATTCTTGCTTTGAGGTGGGAGTCCCCCCTCTCCCCGCCAACCAGAAGGTGAAAAAACTTCTGGCTCTGGTTAGTGGACTGAGCTGAAATATGAGATGATGTATATTTTGTGAATCACTCTTATGCCTTCTGGCGTTTTTCTATTGTAATTTGTATTGAGCATTCTAGAAGATAAAAAAGTACATACCTTAATCGATAAAAAGCTTTTTCCTAATACTTACATGAATTTCCACATTCTTTCCACAACTGCTTTGAATACAGTCCATCCGAGGCCATCTTTCAATTTCGGAAGATCTCTCTCTGCCTTGTCCCAACCTCTCTTTCCTGTGCACTGACAGCAAAACAAAAGACGTTTCGCGCACGGACAGCAAAACGAAGGCAGCTGACAAAACGTCAAAACTTCGCTCCTCCATTTCAGTCCAGACTCCAGTGACTCCAGTCTGCAAAAGTGCAAACCTGCTGCAACTGCAAATCTGGGATTTTCTTCTTTGGTTGTGAGCCCCGACCGATCCCGCCTGTGACTTTTTCGTGGTCCGCAGTCCACACCCTGGCTTTCCTCCCGCAGGAGGGCCTGCCGCGAGAGAAGATGGCGGGGTGGGATTGGCAGGTGTCCCGGCCGTCATGGAGCAGCAGGAGCGAAAGGATGACCCACTCCTGCAGGACCACCTGCTCAGGCACCTGGCGGAGGAAGGAGAAGACGAGCAGGATGTGAAGCCTCCGCTGGGTATCCTTCCCGTCAAGGAGGAGCCCAAAGGAGCGCAGGAAGAGGAGGGGGTCCATCTTGGGGTCAAGGAGGAGCCGCTCGCTGAGGTCGTTCAGGATGCCGAGGCCACACCTGACGACCTGTCCAACTGCAGCGAGAACAGGAGGTTCTACTTCGGAGCAGCAGCAAAGAGGAAGCTGGAGGAAGCTGAGGCCGAAGAGGAGGAGTGTGCTACGTCGCCCAACCAACTGTTCTGGCGACCAAGGACGAAAAAGAGGGCCTCCCCTAAGCATGAGGTGGAGGAGGATCCTAAGATAGATTCCGTGAAGCAAGAGGTGGAGGTGGATCGCAAGGTCAATCTAGTCAAAAAGGAGACGGAGGATGGGGAAGACGTGAAACGGTGCTTCCTGTGCCTCAGCCTGGACCACGGCACCGCCGATTGCCCTCAGGTGAGGGAGGCGAAGTGCCGGAAGTGCCGGGAGAAGGGGCACCAGGCCCTACAGTGCCCCAACAGGAAGAAGAGAAAACCGGCGAATAAAAAATGAAATTTCAAAACGTGTTACCTGACAAAAAAATCTACTTACCTTTTTGGTTGTAGAAACGAAATGAGAGTGCAACTTATAGCTTTGAAACCCACCGCCTGCCATTGCCTTGCCGTCATGGACGGCACCATTCAAAAAATAGTTTTGATATCAAAAGCTCAGCACAAATATAGCCACGAAAGTGCAAACACCTCCTCTAAAAGTCTAAACTTTTTGTACTGTACCGTGTCATTCATATTCTGTACTGTATATTTCTCGACCACGGAAAAAATAAATACATTTACCAAGTAACGGCCATCCTCATCGGTACTCCCCGCCCTTAAACCCGAACTTTGTTCCCCCTCCGCCGGTGGCGAAACCAAAGTCGACTCCCAACCCTGCCCCCTTCTTCCCCACCCCGAAGTAGCCCTGCTTCCCGCCAGCGATGCCGCTCTCCGGCCTACTGACGGGGTCTTCTTCTTCCAGCGTCGGTCGGCGGCGACGGCGGAGGCGCAGGTCCTCGTCCTCGTCTCTGAGGTGCTTCAGGAGCAGCTCCAGCTGATGGAATTTGAACAGAAGAAAAATTACTGTCTGCTTTAAAAAAAAGCAGTAGGTGTTTTTTTTTGCAGCGTCTTGCCTGGAATATGAGGTCCTCTACTCTCCCCCCGTCCCTATCCCTGATCTCCATGTTTGGTCCCATCCTGAGGGTCCTCCTAACGTGCTCGAGCAGTTCCTCCGTCTTCTCTCTGCTGGCGCCGTTGGAAGCACCTCCGCCGCCGGAAGCACCCGTCCCAGCTAGGGCCGATTCAAGAGGATTGAACCTGGGGGAAAGTCTCGCTGTTTTATGAGCTTTTAAATCCCCTCCCAAAAAACAACTCACGTAAGCCACCTCCTGCAATATCCGAGTACCACCTCCAGCGCGAAGACGAGCACTGCCAGCCCCATCCCGAATGCCACCAGCAGGAACACCACTACGATCTTCTCGAAGCCAAGGCTGGTGATGCGGTTCGGGGTGCAGTAAGGCTCGGCGCCCTTCCAACGGGCCTTCAGGGCCGTGAGAGATCTGGAGTTGGTATGGACAAGAATTGTATGATAAAACTCATTTTTTCAGTGTAAAAAGAAGTTTGCGAAATTGCGGTGATTCCCGTACCCGTTCTCCAGCAGCTCCAGGAATGCATGGAAGAGGAACGGGAACAGGGGAGACTTCTTAGGAACCGCGTAGGCCAGCAGGGCCGGGTAGCGGGTGGACCAAGCGGAAACAACTCGGCACCGGAACTTGGTGTAGCTACGAACGCCCTCCTGTTCGGCGAACAAAGTCATTAAAATCGGGTGCTTCCAAACTTTTATTTATCGCACCAGAGTGTTGAATACTGCCGCATTGTCCTTGTCCTCCACCAGCCGCTCGAGCCCCTCCCCCAGCGTGTTGAAAAACGGATCTCCGTGCGGCGCCATGTTCTTCAAATATACCTCGTGCAGGATGGAGCCCACCTCCGAGTCCTCGAAGTAGGCCTGCATCAGACCGCCAGACAGAGTCCGCAGGCTGGAATTCCAAAAACCAAAGTTTCAATCATTATTTCCAATGGCAATTTGGGATTGGAAAATTCTGAAACCACGCAGAAAGAAACGCACAACCGCACATTTATCGGGGTTTTTTTTGCATTTGACCAAAAATGTTAGTGATCCGTCATCTTTGTGGTTTTCCAGCGCAGTCATCCGAAGCGCTCACCTGAATCCAGAGGACAGCAGCCCACTGAGGCTGTCGAACGGCATCTTGATCGACCATACCGCCAGCTCCGAGGTGATGGCGGCGCGGTAGCTCATGAACACCATGTTGCCCGTCAGCAGCACGGAGAGCACCAGGAACCTACGTACACAGCAGGATAAAA
>JAAUYB010090883.1_pt1 | contig 12898 bp, 13 predicted proteins | sample 7278071 | NCBI WGS metagenome assembly JAAUYB01 (sample SAMN14350121, study PRJNA611818) | marine sediment metagenome | isolation source: surface marine sediment (1.8m) | place: French Polynesia: Moorea | collected 2018-08
CTTGTCATTCAAACTTGTCCTTCCATCGCCCGTCTGGTTCTTGGGTGGCTTCCACACCGCGTACTTGTCAGAATTAGCAACGTCCTGATAGTCTGCGTCCAAATCTTCCTCGGTGATCTCGTGTATGTCGCCCTTTTTCGAGCCCGGGCCGCCGCCATCCTCCCCCTTCTTCCTCTTTCTGCCCCTGTCCCCTCTCCGCTTTGTCGATGCAGGAGCCTCTGCTCCGGCTTCGGTTCCGGCCTCGTCCTCCGCTTCAGCGGCTTCCTTTTGGAGCTCTCTCCTTAGGTGTTCAGGGATCATGGGGCCACGCATCATGGCAGACGAAGGTTGAGATGGTTTGGCCGCTTCGACTTTCTCCTTTTCGCCGGATATTTTTTCTCCTTGCTGATTCTCGGAATCTTTGTCCTGCTCTTCCTGTGACTTTCTTTCACAGGATCCCTCCTCGAGCCGTGAGGAGGGTTGTTGTTCCTCTCCACTACTAGGCTTAATTGAAGCATCACGAGAAGGTGGCGGAGTATCCGCGACTGATTTGTCTTTCACGTCACTGACACCAGAAGTGGGCTGAACTGACGGACTCTTCTTCTCGACGACCTTTGCTGTTACCGCCAGGGTCCGCATCTTTCCCATGCCGCCCCTCTTGCCTATCGTTATCCCCATTACCTTCTTTTTAGCGGCACCTTCTCCCTCCCCGGTCTTCTGCTCCTCCTTCGTAGTCACGGGTTTCAACGCTGGCAGCGATGCAGGCCGTGCGATCTCCACCAGCTTCTTTAGTCTGGCGGCTTCCTTCCTCAGCTCCGCCACCGTTGATTTGAGCTTCCTGGCGGACTCTTTGTCTGCCGAGGCTCCCCCTCCGGCCGCCAGGCTAGCCATGTAGGCATCCAGGTCCTCCTCGTCTCCCCCCTTGTCGGCCGACCTATTTTTGTGAAGCGAGGCCATGGCAGCTTCCAGCTCCTTCTCCTTCACTTGCAGCTCATCCTCAGCCACTCGACTCTTTTCTACCAGACTCTCAAATGTGTCCGCCGCTCCTCGGCCCTCCTTCCCAGCCAACCTCATCCTGGCCTTCCTCTTTCGCTCGACCTCCCCAGTCCGGTCAAGGAAGTCATCCTCGTCGCTGCCGTAGTAGTCCTGCTCCTCCAACTTCCTGGCCTGCTTCTTTGCCCTGCTCTCCTGGTTGGCCTGTCTGAGCAGCCCCTTCCGGTCCAGTATCCTGCACGCCTCCAGCGCGCACTGTGCCACCGCCTCCTTCTTCTTCCCTCCCCTGACTGTTGCCTCCGCCGTGACTGCCTCCTCGCCAGGAAGAGCGGCGTCCAGCGGGAGCTCCAGGCGACACTCGAAGGTGGCGTGACCCTTCTCCTCACACTGGTACTCGGGCAAGTCCAGACCCTCACGCTCGAACCAACCGCGGAGGGTTTTCTTAGGGTCGGCCGAGAAGTGGTGCTCGTTGCGCGTGGGGCCGCTTCCACCTCCTCCGCCCTGGGAGAAGGGGTTCTTGGCCATGTCAGGGTGCTCCTCCTCATCGTCGTCGTCCTCTTCCACCGCGTCCTCCCTCATCCCCCAAGAGATCCCCCTGTCGGCCTCCTCCTTGTCCGCCTTCTCCTTCTCCTCCCGCTTTCTCTTCTCCTCTTGCTCCTTCTCCCTGCGCTTTTCCTCCGCCTTGGCCCTGGCCTTCTCCTGCAGCTCCGTGGCGCTCTCTGCGGTCTCCTCCTCCATGTCCCCCTCTGGGCCCTGCAGCACCAGCATTCGGGTGCTGCCGCCCAGCTTGACGGTGTGACCCACCCGCAGGCGGTAGTAGCGGCGAGGGAAGCAACGCTTCTTGTTGTGATAACTGCCGTGGGTGGACTCCAGGTCGTACAGGTAGAATCCCACCCCTTCCGACTGCCCGTCCTCGCCCTGTCCCTCTCCCTCCCTGGCCCTGTACTGCAGGAGGGCGTGATAACGGGACAGCGAGGGGTGCTCCATGCGAAGGTCGCAGGCGGGCCAGCGACCGGCGGTGAAGAAGCCCTTGTCCTCCAGCCGCAGGGTCTCCACGATGGCGCCGCCCTTGAGCACCTCCAGCGAGTATCCCGGCGGGGGAGCGCCGCCCCACGAGGGCTCCTTGTACGGCAGGGGGAGGTCGCGACCCTTGAGGGACTGCGCTGGAGTGACAGAGGGCTTAGGCTGGGCGGGAGGGGCGGAGGAGGGTGGCGCATTGACCGCCACCGACGGGGTCGACGGAGGGATCGACGCCTTGGACTCCTGCTCTTGGACGCTGGCTTTCGGAGTGGCCTTGACCTTGCTTGCAGGAGGAGGAGGCGGGGCCATCGGCAGGGGAGCCTTGAAGGCAACGTCGCTTCCTCCGCTGGAAGACATCCTAAACAAAGTCAGTCACAAGAACAACAACAACCCCAAGTCCGTCGACGACGACAACGACGACAACCGCACTTCGGGCTCGGGACCTTGTAATTTTGTAAAATTTTTACTGTCTATTTTTGTTGATAATTTATTGTTTTCTCTCAACCTCGGAAACTTTCATGACTCTTTTTCGTGGTTTAACTTCACTTTCTTCTCAACTGAGAGACTACTTTGGGCAACATTTTGCTTTTTCTTTCACTTTCTATTTGGTCACTTTTTTCATTTCAGCTGTTGATTTGCGGCGCGGCGTCACTCGCCTCTCTTTCTTTCTTTCGTAACCAAACACTTTCCGCCAATCGCACCCGGACACACCCGGGTGACCCGGACACCCGGACAGGGTCGACCTCTTCAAAGAGTGGTGGCATCGGAGAGGTCATTGGAAATCCCACTCCAAGTGCATATCAGTTCCCAAGTGCTCTCTGAAGGGTACCCTGGCCGGTCCGGGCCTTTGAACTGCCGGGCTTTCAGTGTTTCCCTCTCCGGGCTTGTGTTCCGTCGGGTGCCTCCGGTGCAAGATGTCTTTGGTGGAGGACAACGTGTGGAAGTCATGGGAGAAGGGAGGAAAGGGAGAATTGTAAGGCCAAAGTCGCTGTCTTCACAATTTTGTCGTGCCTGCCTGCAATTTAATGTACTTTTTTGCCTTCTCATTCCCAGCATGAAGAAGGTCAAGTCCCGCCTTCCGCCAAAGAGTGGCTCCCCTGACCCTCCCTGGTGGGCCAGCGACCACGGCGGGGAGGTCCGGAGGATGGTGTACGAGCTCCTGTGGAAGACCATACGGAAAAGCGTGCGGACAGAGCTGGCCGTACAAGCCATCGGGGAGATGGTGAGAAGAGAAAGGAGAAAAATACTTTTTGCGGTGGATTTATTCTTCTCCAATTCCCATTGCTTCTTAGGCCATCTCTCACCCCGACGTTGCCAACGTGGTGGTGGACGTCTTCACGCTGGTGGACACTGAGACTTCCATCGCGGGGGCGGGGACGTCATCGGCAGGATCCGCCGCCGCCTCGTCCGCCTCGTCCGCCCCCGGCGGGGAGAAGAAGGACGACCGGGAGAGGTTCAAGGCGCTGCTCAAAGAGGCAGAGAAGTTCCTGCCGGAGGGCACGCTCAAGGAGAGAGTCGAGGTGGACACGCTTGGGGAGGTGGGGGTGCTTAAGGCGCCAAAGAAGTTCTTCAACACCATCATCAAGCTCAAGACCAAGCTCTTGTAAGGTTACAATCAATCATTTGTTTTCGCCTGCCGCAACATACCTTTTTTTTCTTTCCAGCTACAAACAGCAGAAGTTCAACCTTTTCCGGGAGGAGTGCGAGGGGTACGCCAAACTGGTGACAGAGCTGAACCAGGACCTCTCCGGCGCAGGCGCCTCGGCCTCGGAGATCCTCGGTGTGGTCAAGTCCATCATCGGCTACTTCAACCTGGATCCCAACCGGGTCCTCGACCTCATCCTGGAGTCCTTCGAGCGCCACTTGGATTCCCATGAGTTCTTCGCCGAACTGATCCGCCTCTACACCCCTGACGACGACACCCTGGCAGAGCTGCTCGCCTTCAAGTTCAAGTTCTACGAGGGGGAGGAGGGCGGCGTTCCGGCCTCGCTCTACCGGCAGGCGGCGCTCCTGGTGCAGCACGGCATCCTCGGGCTGGAGCAGACGTGGGCCATGCTGGCGCCGGTGGACGACGCCTCGGTCAGGGAGGAGGCGGAGAAGGAGCTCAAGGAGGCAAGGGAGTTCGTCAGGAAGATGAACGTGGTCTCAACCAACAAGGAGAAGGGAGGAGGCGGAGGAGACGAAGACGGGAACGGAGATGGAAACGCCGCCACGTCCGGCGACTCTACTGGATACGTGAGAAACTTTAATTACGATAGTTCTATTTCTGACATGCTGATTTCCCCAAAATTTCTTTTTGTAGCCGAGCTCGAACCAAAAGTTTGGATTCCTGGAAGGCCTTCTGAGTGTGGGCGCATGGAAGGAGGCCGAGACGCTCCTTTCAAGGCTGCCGGCCTACTATGCCACGTCAAAACCGGCCATAGCGAAGGCTCTGCAGATCCTCATACACCAGACCATAGATCCCCTTCATCGGAGGTACAGTCACTTTCCCCTACTTATTCGAAAGAATTATGCAGTCAGACACAGTTTTTTCTGCTTTGCCAACAGGTGCTGCGGCAGCGCCCCCGTGTTCCAGCGGAGCAAGCGCCACACGGCCGAACTCCCCAACTCCGCGGCCCCCTCTCCGGTGACCTCCTTCGATGAGTTCGGCACCATTGTTGTTCCCATGCTGCTGGCGCTCGGGCCCTACGCATTCGACGACGTCGTGCTTCTCTACAAGGTCGTTAGGATCCTCAAGTCCGCCCTCGGCATAGTAAGGAAGACAATCAATAGACTTGCACTGTGGTGACTTACTAATGGCTTATTTCTTGCCGCAGATGGTGGACGGCCGCGAGAAGGGCGACCGCATAGCAGAGATCCCCCCGTCCTCCGCCCGCCTGCCGGCCCTGTACCACGAGACCCTAACGCTGGCCGACGAGGTGCTGCTGCCCTCGCTCTCCCTGACTGAGAGCAACTGCTGCCTGGCCGAGGAGATATGGTCGGTGCTGCGCGCCTACCCCTACCACTGCCGGTACCGCCTGTACGGACAGTGGAAGACGGACACCTACGCAACTCATCCTAGGCTCCTAAGGAAGAAGGCCAAGATGCAGCGCTCCGTCAAGAGGATCATGCAGAGGATCAGCAAGGACAACGTCAAGCCTACCTCCAGGCAGCTGGGGAAGCTGACACACAGTTCGCCGGGGCTACTCTTCGACTACGTAAGAAAAAATGTTTTCCCAAATCAAGAATTTCCCTTTTGATTTCAAATTCAAAAGTTTGAATTTAGTATTTTTTTTTCATTTTTGCGCTTTTATCTTTGTCAAACTACTGTATTTTCAACAATGATGAAAGGAAGAAAACTTATGTGTCTGCGAGAACTGCTCTACTCAATGATTTATTCAAAGAACACCATGGAACTTTCTGTCGGCTATCTGGTTTGGAAGTTGCTTCAGCGGTTTGGTTTGGTTTGGTTTATTGAGGGGTCATTGTCAGTCACCACAATTCATACACTTGAACTGCTGGATTGGAAAGGCTTTGCAGCGTTCGTTCTCCTGATGTCCTGCAATGCAGTGAACCACGGTCCTGGCTTGAGAAATTTTTGTGACTTGGAGCACCCCTTAGCTGGGAGATGAAAGAGCAGCAGAATCATGAGCCGGCTTGACCACAGACACTTTTCCTGGTAGTTTTTGGGCCCCAGAAGTCTTGAGCCACCAGCAAATGATTTTTAAAAAGAGCCTGACACTTGTCTAATTTTGGAATACTTTCTTCCTTGCGCAATTTCATTTCCCAGTTGCTTCAGCGATAATTCTTTTTTTTTGCATTTGTAGATACTTTCCCAAATCCAACTGTACGACAACATGATCGGACCTGTGGTGGACTCCCTGAAGTACCTAACCTCGCTGTCCTTCGACGTCCTTGGTTACTCCATCATCGAGGCGCTTAATAACCCCGAAAAAGACCGGACCAAGCACGACGGTACCAGCATTTCTCTGTGGCTGCAGTCGCTCTCAAACTTCTGCGGCGCCGTATTCAAGAAGTACAACATCGAGCTCACCGGTATCATGCAGTACGTGGCCAACCAGCTCAAGAACAAGAAGAGCCTGGACTTGCTCATCCTGAAGGAGGTCGTTCTCAAGATGTCCGGCGTGGAGGCCGCCGAGGACATGACCAACGAGCAGATAGACGCCATGTCAGGAGGGGAGCTGCTCAGGCAGGAGGCGGGATCCTTCAGCCAGATCAAGAACACCCGCAAGTCCTCCCTCCGCCTGAAAGACTCCCTGATAGACAGTGACCTTGCCGTGCCACTCTGCCTGCTTATGGCGCAGCAGAGGAACTGCGTGGTGTACCGGGAAACGGCCGAGGACGACAGCTACGCACACCTAAAGCTGGTGGGAAAGCTGTTCGACCAGTGCCAGGACACGCTCGTCCAGTTTGGCACCTTCCTGGCCTCCAACCTGTCAGTGGACGACTATACGCGCAGGCTGCCGCCCATGGAGGAGCTCCTGGTCAACTACCACGTCAACCTGGACCTGGCCTTCTTCCTGGCCAGGCCTATGTTTAACCACCAGATCTCCCTCAAGTACGAGGAGCTCCGGAGGCAGGAGAGAAAAGGAGCAGGGGGCGGAGGGGGAGACAGGTCCTCAGAGTCCTCTGAGAAGCAGCAACGCCGATTCGTGGAGGCCTCAGCAGCCGTCATGCACCCTGTGACGGAGGCCATCCGGCCGCTGCACCCACTCAAGATCTGGGACGACATCTCGCCTCTCTTTCTCACTACGTTCTGGTCCCTCACCATGTACGATCTGGCCGTCCCTACCGACGTGTACGCCAAGGAGCTGGCGAAGCTGAAAGCCGCCCCGGCAAAAATAGACGAGAACAAGGAGCTTAACTCCACGCGCAAGAAGAAAGAGAAGGAGCGTATCGCTTCTCTGGCGGAGAAGCTCTCCGAGGAGCAGAGGAGGCAAAAGGAACACGTGGACAAGGTCATGGCCAGGCTGCAGGAGGAAAAGGACGGTTGGTTCTTCTCCAGGCAGGCCAGGATGGCAAAGAACGAGACCATCACCAATTTCCTCCAGCTTTGCCTGTTTCCGCGCTGCGTCTTCACAGCCTCCGACGCCATCTACTGCGCTAAATTTGTCCAGATAATCCACATGCTGAAGACCCCTAACTTCTCCACCCTCATTTGCTTCGACCGCATCTTCTGCGACATCACCTACACTGTCACGAGTTGCACCGAGAACGAGGCCCACCGCTACGGGCGATTCCTGGCTGCCATGCTGGAGGTGGTGATGCACTGGCACTCGAACAAGGAAACCTTCGACAAGGAGTGCGTTGGCTACCCTGGGTTCGTCACCAAGTTCCGCGTGGCGACCAAGGGAGACGGCCAGGCCAACAGCGCCAATGCAAGCGCTGCCGCAGCCGACGCCAACAACCACGTCGACTACGAGAACTTTAGACACGTTTGCCACAAGTGGCACTACAAGATCGCCAAGGCCCTGGTCGTCTGCCTGGAGTCCAAGGACTACGTACAGATCCGCAACGCCCTCACCGTCCTCTTCAAAATTCTCCCGTTCTTCCCGGTCATTGTGAACCTGGCCGGCGTGATAGAGAAGCGCATCGAAAAGGTCTGCGCGGAGGAGAAGGAGCAGAGGAAGGATCTCTTCGTCATGGCAACGAGCTACATGGGACAGCTCAAGAGCAGGAAGCCAAGGTGTGCTAAAAAAGAAGCGTTGTTATTATTGTCACTTTGGCAACCAGTCTTTTATTTTTTTAGCATGATGAAGGAGCACGAGTTTCATCAGTCCAAGAAGGGTGCCGGCGGCACCACCGCCTCCAGCAGCAGCAATGGTCATGCCTCCACCCCTGAACCAGCCTCAGCGGCGTCAGGCAAGAAGAGAGGCGCTGGTGATACGCCTAGCAAAGACGACGACAAGAAGAGGAGAAAGTAAGCAAATGCCTCTTTATTTTAGGAATGTCTTTCTCTCTACAATTATTATATGTGTTCACAGGTCTAAGGAGCGCGACTCCTCTTCTCGAAGCCAGTCGAGGGAAAAGTCCGTGAGCAAGTCGACGGGGGTCTCCGCCGGCCGCAAGGGCGACAGGGATTCACATTCGAGGGAGAGATCTTCCAGCTCAAAGGTAGGCTTGTAATCAGAGCTTCCTTTTGGCCTCTTTTCGAACTTGTTTTCTGTGGACCAGGAGAGAGGAACCCGCGACGACGAGGGCCGCAAGTCCCGCGAGAGGGGTGACCGCCAGCAGATGGGACCGCCCTCCTCCACGTCCTCCGGGGCGGGGGCGGCAAGGAGGAGTGCGGAGCCGTCTGCGGAAGACAAAGGTACGTCCCAGAAGAAGCGTTGTTTACGAAGACATTTATTAATTTTGGCTTTCCCCGTTCTTTTATAGACTCCAAGCGCCGCAAGGTGGACCAGGTAATTAGCAAGGGTTGAAAAGTCTCGCTTGGCGCACCGCCACCCGCCCGCCCGCCCGCCTACGCTCGAGGGACCGATTTCTTACTGCCTGGTTCATCGTCAACATCACCCACCCGTCTTTCTGCCCTTGACGTTCCAAAACCATTGCGTGGGCCCTTCGTCGATTTGCGAAGCAACTATCCTCCTCCCTGGCACCAAAGTCTTCAGTCACCTTTCAAATTTGCATCCTCTTCCTATCGTCCTCATCCCGACATCTACAAACTCTCAATAGAAGAAGAGTCTTCTTCCTCTTCAAATCTTCTCGCCTCCGATGCTCGGTGCTCACAACTTCCTGACAGCCGTCGCACCGGCACCGCCTCTTGCAAGGGACCTTGGCAGTTCTTGGAAAGCATATCTGCCAATATCCATTCACAGTTCCTTCAGGACAATGTTCCCAATAGTCCTCCAAAGCTTGGAGACCATTTCATCATCAACGTCCTCTCAATGTCTGTCGCCAACGATCTTCTCCGTCCTCGAGGCAGTTTGACACCTTACAATCCATGACTGGAGCACAGCCAGTGCTCTCACCTGTTCAATGTCCGAGGTGGCGTGACCGATGGATGGAATGAAGAAAGCCCTTGTCTTCTGCCAAGGTGAGTCACAGCTTCATTTGATGGATCTGTGATATTGATCGTGCAAATAGTTTGATTTCTTTATTCCCAGAACTAGCTAGTAGACCTGCCGTCGAGCAGATTCTACTGCTTAGCGGTGGTCAACTGTCCACCAAGACGAAACGGGCAAATTATCAATTACTGGGGGCGTTTCCTCGTGGGAGTGATGTGTTTGGAACGGCAATTGCAGACTCCTACTGAGATTTATTAATTATCATAATTGGCATGGAGGGAAAGTTGTCGCACCACTATTTGACCCTAACGCATCACCGAAACAGGATGACTGTGGCAGCGGTCGGCGCTCGAGCAGCAAATCCCGAGAGAGGAGCGTGGAATCATCGTCGCCGTCGTCCTCCGCGGAGAAGAAGGCCTCATCGTCCGGAGACCGCGGCAAGAAGAGGGTGGGTGGACATCACTAGGAAAACGACCCCGATCCCTTCCTTCCCCCCCTCCCATCACTCATCAACTCCCCATCCACCCCCATCCACCAACAGGACCGCGACTCGGACGGCACCGGAGGAGGCTCGGGCTCGAAGAAGGAGAGAAAGGAAGCCGCCGCACCTAGCAACACCTCGTCCGCTCTCGACCACAGTGCCGCCAAAGCCAGCGTCACCAAGACCGCGTCCGGAGGGAGAGGGAGAAGTGGCGCCGGTGGAGGGAGAAGCCGGAGGTAAAAAATCGGCCATCGGAGCAAGGAAAGAAGAAGCAGTAAAGGAAGGCTAAAAGGGTGGCGAGAGATTGCTGGTTGCAGGGTCTTTTGTGACAAGTTTTTTGTGTGGATCTTTTTTTTTCTGGACGGAGGAACTTTATTCGAAAAGAAGAAACCCATGGACACTGCAACATTGCTTGTGCGTGCTGAGAGATTTGAGGGCACCACCGTGATTATTGTTGTTGCTGGGCGGCCGGAAAGGAGAGAAGAGATCGCATCCTTATCCGTGCCTATCCCTGCTCATTTGTGGCACTTGGAATATTCCCTGTCAATCTTTTCATGTGTGTTGTACAAAAGTCAAATAAAAGTGAAGGAATTCATCGTGGGAACAAGGAAGTATTGGACCGTGCATAACATTTTTTTGTCATCAAGCAGTACCGCTCTCGCCACCTGTGCACTAGGAAATAGCCGCGCTATCCTTTCTATTCTTCACTCTACTTACTTTCGTAGATGAAAGGAAAGTCAGGCCCGACTTTCCGGTGAGGTGGAGGGAGAGAGGAGGGGTGGGATGCTTAAAAATAGCCAATGGACACACACCGCCGCTTCGTGAAGAGAAAGTAGGATGCGGGCTGAGGCGGCGGCCTTGTTTCATCCACCTAGGCGGGTGGGTGGCCTTCCCACCTCTATCTACTTCGTACACACTGCACCTGCTGCACGATTTTCGGCAAGCACCAATTTCGCCTCCAAGAAGAGTCGGAGCGGCCTCTGACATTTTCCGCGCGGGCGGAAAGTGAGAGAAAGAGGGATAAACTAGAAGGAGACACATATTCTCCCCACCTGAAACATTCAAGTGAGGACCTCCACTACAATCACCATGCCTGAGGACGTCGTTCTGCGCTACCCCGAGGGGCGCTACGAGGGCGAGGTGAACTCCGCGGGCGAGCCCGAGGGCCAGGGAGTGCTCGAGTTCGCGGGCAACGACGAGCACGAGAGGATGCTCTACGAGGGGGAGTTCAAGGCCAAGAAGGCGCACGGGAGGGGCATGATGAAGTGGAGGGAGGGGGACAAGTACGACGGGGACTGGAGGGACGGGCTCAGGCACGGAAAGGGGACGTACCTGTCAAAGGTGAGCTGAATGAAAGGAGAGGTCGAGAGGAAAGAGGAGGTGAATTGGTCAATTGCAGGCTAGCGGAGGGAAGTACGACGGCGATTACGAGAACGACCTCAAGAGCGGCAACGGGACGTACGTCTACTCCAACGGGGACAAGTACGTCGGACAGTGGAAGGAGGGCAAGAAGCACGGCAGGGGAGTCTACAGATACAAGGGGGACGGAGGAGTGTGAGTGCTAGATACTGTACCTACACCGTATACGTACAGGCGGTATACCAAACCGTGTTCGCACGCAAATGCAGGTTCGACGGCGAGTGGGTTGATGGCGTGAAGCAGGGCAAGGGCACGTACACCTTCGGCAGCGGGGACGTCTTCGAGGGCACCTACGACAACAACGAGCGCCACGGGGAGGGATTCCTCTCGAAGAAGGACGGGGAGAAGAGGCAGGAGAACTGGAAGCTGGGAAAGCTCGTCTCCTTCCAGGTGGTCGAGGAGGCAAAGAAGTGAAGAAGGCATTTGCAAGGGAGGTCGTCCAGATTGGTGGAAGGGGTTTTCCCACTCAGAAGGGGGAAAATGCAACAAAATTGTTGGCTTATATTTAAAGGTGCTTCTGTACAATTTCGTCGGCAATAAGAATACATGAGAAAATAATCGAACATGTGTTGGAGTTGGCGATTTCGCCGGGTGGGTGCCAATCTGGGAGAAATATTTTCCTTCTGTCCACCTCCGTCGGCATGCAAGGAATGCTCCTTTCCTATCCATGAGGGAAGGAGGGTTCCTTTTGTGTGCGTGTGGCCACCACCGCATATTATTCTCCTGCCCTTCTCGCCTATTATCTGGCAAGTGATAGGCAGAAAGGGACCAGGCTATACAATACGTTATGGGCCTCTTCCTTCCCCTTCAACAGTTCCCAGGGTTCTCCAAAGCAAAGGAGGTGGATCTTGCGGGTGGAAACTGGCCCTCCCCCCTTATTATGCCCCCCTCCAAGTGCCCTCTCTCTATTCGATTCTGCCGCGGGAAAAGCGAAAGAGAAAGCCCCTTTTCTCCACTTTCTCCTGAGATGTGGAGTCCGAAGGGAACAAGCGTCGAGCGCCCTCCTCCTCCTCCTCTCTTATGCTAACAGCTGTTAGAGACAGGAAGAGCCCCATTCCCCCCTGTTCCCCCATCGGAGGTTTTTTCCCTCGGGCTCTCTCGCTCTTGTTCAGTTCAGTTAGTCGAGTCTCGGCAGCTGGTAGTAGTACACCTTGCTCACGTCCATGGAGGCCTCAACGCAGTTGTGATTCGTGCCGGGGGACCTCCTCCCACCCAAGCCAGCCGCGATGGAGGACGCCCTGCAGCGGCTGATGAAGGAGTCTGGCTCCTCCAAGTTTGCCGACATCGCCAACTCGGCCAACAGGGCGCTAGGTAAGTATAAGGAAGAAGGGAAACATCTGTTGCGTTTGCACACACATCACTACACGCTCATATTAACGAATGCGTATTTCCCCATTCCTTCTTCCTTCCAGACCTCCTCGAGTCTTACTCCCGCGCCCCCGCTTGGCAGTATCGTCAGGCGGCGCTGGAAGCGGTGAGGCACGCCATTGACGGGGGATTCTCGTCGGGGGCGGACACAGCGGCGGCGGCTTCCACAGATGGAGGAGGAGGCAAGTCTGTGGCGCAGCCCCCTCGTCCGGCGAGGATAGTGGCCCAGGCGGTGTCAGTGTTGCAGAAGATGGTTCGAGACGACAGATTCCACACCAAGGCCGGGTCAGACGAGGACAGGGCGGAGGCGGAAACGGACAGGATGAGCGCCCAGGTAAGGTGGTAGTCCAGAACGGAGAAAAAAAGGCTCTTGCATTCAGTTTTCTGAAGCACCTTCTTTTTTCCGCCTCCCTTTATTTTGCAGGTTTTATCGGCGGTGAGGACGGCGGATTCGCTTCCCCAGGAGGAGCACCGCCAGGAGGTGCTGAAGGTGCTTCTGTCTCTGTCCTGCCACTCCGGTTGGCGCATGGACGGAAGGAGGATGGTGGAGCTGATGGCACTCTGTCTGGCCATGTACGGGGCAGGGGGAAACGCAACGAAGGCAGCAGCCCAGGCAACATGCTCGCAAAAC
>JAAUYB010012975.1_pt1 | contig 12896 bp, 17 predicted proteins | sample 7278071 | NCBI WGS metagenome assembly JAAUYB01 (sample SAMN14350121, study PRJNA611818) | marine sediment metagenome | isolation source: surface marine sediment (1.8m) | place: French Polynesia: Moorea | collected 2018-08
AGCGGTCGGCAGGAAGGGGCAACGGAGCAGGAGGTAGAATAGACTCATTTGAACAAGTACTAACAGAATGCGTCTAAACGTCACATTCTTGATGGTGCCTACCACAATGCTTTTATGCTAAAAAACATGACCAAAAAACTCATTCATTTAGTCATTATTCTCTTTTTCCATGTCAATTTGTTGACTCAAAAACTGAGTTCTTCAGTCATTGCTCATGTTAATGTTGGAAGGGAAATTGACTCAAAAACTGAGTCCATAAGTCATGATTTCAAAAGAGAAATTGACTAAAAAACTCAGTATTCAGGTTTTGTCTCGTGGCCCCTGAAAAAGAAAAAGGAAGGAAATCACTACCTTAAGGGCTGCTTCGCAGGCAGGCGCCAAAAAGCATTATTTCATGACTTTTACTTCTCAGGTTTAGGTTGCGGAGGCAAGCGCGAGCGCGACGACGTGGCCACCCTGCACGGGAGCGAGTCCGGACTGGGATCCCTGTTCTCAGCCTCCACCATCGGAGGATCGAACCTGGGCCACGTGGCCGCCGCCGGGTCTTCCTCCGACATCGAGCTTGAGTTTGCCGACGCCCTCTCCTCCGCCTCCGGATCCCCTCCTCTCTCCTCCTCGCCCAGGCTGCTCCCCGTGCAGAGGTCGCCGGGCAAGGCCGCCCCTCCCCCGATGGCAGCGGGGCCGCTCATTCAGAAGAGGAAGCCCAAGACCTACAAGAGCATCATCTCGGACATCTTTGACGGGAAGCTCGTGTCCTCGGTTCAGTGCCTCACCTGTGATAGGATTTCCATGACCACCGAAGCTTTTCAGGTTGGCTATCAATTTTGGAGACGTAGTATGCAACATCCTGTCAAGTGTTTCTTTCCCTACTCCAGGATCTATCGTTGCCCATCCCCACTTCCGACACCCTGTCGGCCCTCCGCAGCCAGGCGCAGCAGCAGCTTCAGAACTCAGCCTCCTCAGGAAGTGCAGCCGCAGCGGCGGCCTCGGCGGCTTTGTCTCAGGCGGCGGCTGGCGGCGGGAGCGGCTGGCTGTCGTGGGCGTGGGGATGGGTGTCCAGCTGGCTCTACGGGCCCAACATCACCCTCGTCGACTGCCTATCCTACTTCTTCTCGGCCGATGAGCTCAAGGGAGAAAACATGTATTCCTGCGAAAAATGTGAGTCCTTACAGAACATTGATCTACAGTAGTAATGAAGGAATGAAGTAGTTTTGGTCGAGGTTCCCTCTAGTGCCTTTTCTTCCTTCTGAGAAGACCCCTCATGCGCCCCCGCTTGCCCCTGCGAGGAGGACCGTGAGGAGGGGGCCTTTTGCGCTTCCTCCCTGGCGGCGGCGACCTGGGACCGGGCCTCTTCTTCCTCGGCCTCCTGCGCCCGCCTCTTGGGCTTCCGCCTCCTCCTCCTCCTCCTCCTCCCATCATCCTTTTCAGGTTGTTAAACGTCTTCTTCGCCTCTTTCATGGCCTCCAGGCTCTGCTTCTCCTTCTCCTTCTCGATGGCCTTCATCTTCTTGTCCACCTTCTTCATCACCTCCTTGAGCAGGTACTCGTCGTTCTCCCAGTACTTTCGCTTGCGCACGATGACGCTCCGGATTCTCCTGTTGACGATGAGCAGGGTGGCGGCGACGGGCACGCACACGACAAAGGTGACGACGGCCATGAGCCCCAGCATGATCATCACCCGGAATAGCCAGGTGTAGACGGTGTAGGTGACGCGCTTGGTCATGATCTGGGCCACGTCGTAGTCGTTCTCCGAGCTCCAGTACTCCGTGGTCGTGTCGATCGTCGTGTTCACGGTGGTTGTGTCGTAGTCCTCGTAGTCTCCGTCGTCGGACATGGCGGAGGAGGAGTTAAAAAATGCGACCGCTCAAAAAAAATCTGCGAACCTATCATCATTTCCCGTGCAGTGAAATTATTTTTTTTTCTGTTTTGAAATTTGAAACCGAAACCTTACTTCTCTTCTTGTCAGGTAAGAAGCTCCGCAACGGCCTTAAGTATTCCCGCGTTACCGTCCTCCCGGACACCCTATGCATCCACCTTAAGCGGTTCCGCCACGACTTCGCCTTCAGCAGCAAAGTCTCCACCCGGGTCACCTTCCCCCTGGTAGACTTGGACATGGCGCCATGGCTGCACAAGGAGTCGACGTCCTCGGTATGCACTTGCAAACAAAAATACTTACCACTCTATGAGTCATGACTCATGTGACCATACGTGGGCATGGGGGGAAGGGTATTGTTCACCCCCTCCTGAAGAGCAAAGTCCGAATATCCCTCCTTTTGCCGGACCTTCCCCCCCTTTGTTGTGAGAAAATTTTTCCCCATGAATATGTGCCTCAAAACTGCAATATTACGTATTTTTAACTCTCTCGAAAAGTGACTGTTTTTGGACTCTTTTAAGCAATTTTACAGCACCCTTTCCCCCTCTTGGGGCAAAAAGCGATCCCCCCCCCCTGCCGGCCCATTTTCAACTCCCCCCTCCTGCCGCTCACCTCCGTGCCCAAGCATGACCATGACATCTTTTCTTCCCAGGTGAGCCTCTACGACCTCACTGGCGTCATCTGCCACCACGGCAGCGCCGGCGGGGGGCACTACACGGCTTACGCGCTAAACCCGTACGATCAGGTGGGTGCAAGACAGAGAAGTTCCTCTTTTGGACAGTCATTTGAAACTGCGTTTCGATTTCTGCAGGAATGGTACGAATTCGACGACTCCACCGTCACCAAGGTGGAGCCAGCCGTAGTCGCCAACGCGGAGGCATACGTTTTATTCTATAGGTAATGCAAAAAAAGTTTTCTAGAGCTCAGAAGAGATTGACAAATGTCACTTTTTTTCCCGCGACCTTCAGAAAAAACAACAGCCAGATGGATCCTGTGCGTGAGATGGCCTCTGCCCTCCTCGAGCGCTCCCGTAAGAGCCCCAGCCTCGTCCAGTTCCACGTGGGAAAGCAGTGGCTAAACAAGTTCGAGAACCTGGCCGAGCCCGGGCCGGTCGACAACTCTGACTTTTTGTGCCGCCACGGAGGCGTCCTCCCGGCCAAGTCGGCGCACGCAGCTGATCTCTGCGTGGCGCTGCCGCAGCCGGTGTGGGACCTCCTGCGAAGGAGATTCGGCCTCTGCCCGTCCGGGCCAGCGGCATGCACGGTGCTGAGGGAGTGCGCTCTGTGCAGGGCGGAGTTGGACGCGCTCAACAGGCAGAAGACCTTTGAGCTGGAGGAGTTCAAGGCGCTGCACGCGGAGTTCCAGGAGGAGGCCGCGGCTGCCGCCGCTGCTGCTGCCAACTCGGGAGGATCAAGGTCCCCCCCCTCCACTCCTCCGCCGGCCGTCTACTGTCTGAGCTCCAGCTGGTTCAAGCTGTGGGAGGGGTTCGTGACCAACCGTTTGAGGGAGCCGCCGGGGCCGATAGACAACAGGGCCATCGTCGTGTCGGTCAAGCACCAGGACGGTGCCGGAGGAGGTGCCGGGCAGCAACAGCAACAGCAAGAGCAACAACAGCAGCTAACACTTAGGCAAAATTCCGACTACGTCCAGGTATGTAACTACCGTGTATATACAGTACTTCATTTGTCTTTTTCACTTACTATATTTTTTTCTCTCTCGATAGCTTCCTCAAGTGATCTGGCTGATGCTCCACTCTATCTACGGGGGCGGGCCCGAGGTGGTGGTGAGGGCTAACGGAACGGTGCACGTGGCGGCGGCGGCGACGAGGAAGCAGCAGCACCTGCCCGTCCTGGCGGCCAGGCTCAGGTCGAGGGCCAACTCAGAGTCAACCGCCGTAGCGGGCCCACTGCCGCAGCCGCCGCAGCCGCCACAGCCGGTCGCCGCAACAGCCGTGCAGAGTCAGAAACAGCCGCCCAGGCCAGGTATGTGTAAAAACAGGTTGAATATGCGATGTGTAGCAAGTTTTGATATACAATAATATTTTTTTGTCTCAGGTGTTGCGACCAGATCCAAGACCCGCTCGGCCTGTGAGATGGTGCCCCCCGCCCCCGCTGTCAAGAAGGAGGAACAAGAATATAATTGATAGGAGAAGAAGAAGAAAAACTCGTATTTGAGCATTTTCCCACACATGTCCCTGGCACTTTACGGTTGTTGCATTCATAAGAAGGAAGGAATACCCTGATTGTGGTGATCAGGTCTAATTACTTTCCTCCTTTTCTTCTTGTACTTGTTACTTTTTTGTCAGCACACACACTATCCGATTATTTAGTTATCGAGTCAGAATCTTTTTTTTATTCACCAGCGTCATCAAATTCAATCTTAGTGTTGTGATGATGTTCCTCCGATTCGCGTATACACAGGAGCGCAAAAAAGAAAATACACACTCTCCCTTGTCGGACCAATATGAAGAAAGATCTCACAATTGTACGCGTGCTACTTATTCTTCCTTTGCATAGGTTACGGACACTGACTCTTGGAAAACCTGTTGCAAGGGTATCCTCCAAAGGGTCCTTACTCCGGCTCTCCCCTTTTCTAACGGAATTCTCCAGTGTACAGAGTACAGCAAGCGAATAACCAACTGAGATGACAACTTTTTTCTTTTGCCTTCTCTTTTCTGGTTTTTGGCGAGTCGTCATATGGGTCCAGCCAGACGAGAGAATAAATAATTGTTGAATAACCAAAAGCAGTACTTTTCTATCAAGCAAGAATAAACCCCGCCGAAATTCGTGGGAATTTTCGGCACGTCTCATTCTCTCGGCGCACGCAATGGAAAAAGAACCTGTTCATTGTTCATTTCGACGCTTTGTCCTTTACTGCGAAGCGACTGGTTGGGACCTACCTACAGGTGGAAAGATCGAGCTATTGTACAGTATATTTGGGTTCTGGAGAGGAAGGAGGAGGCGCACGCACTAAACACCGCCAAGTTGTTGCTAGAGGGAATTCCCATCCCCGGTCGGCCAGCTCTCCCCTCCAGAGGAGAGTCAGTCAATAATCAGTGGCTGGATGGAGGACCTCCGGTGATAAACCACAAGCACGAAAAAGAGAGCTGCAAAATTCCCCGAAAACCGCAAAATTCCCTTCCCTCTACTACATTGCCTTACGCTATCACCGCCAAATTTTGCAGTACGCTTCTATCAGTGCTCATTGTGACTTATCGTCAGTGACTTAATTTATTGAACCGTGTGCGTGGAAAGGCGCCAGTGAAGCAATGTTTCTTCCGTTCCTGTTGTTGCTATCCGCTGCGGCATGGTCGGCGTCAGCGCAGCAGTGGGTGCAGCACGGCCAGAAGCTGTACCACGTCGGCATCGGCGCCGGGCCCATGGACTGGTGGCAGGCCGACAGGTGCTCTCTTGAGCTATTTTGTCACATTCAAATGTAAGGTAATATTTTCCCCCCGATTTTTGTGTAGTTATTGTGAGGGCATTGGAGGTTACCTGGCGGAACCGCTCACTCCGGGCGAACACAACTTTCTCCGGGGGCAGGTGAGGCCGAAAACCGTATAAAATGGGTAACGATAAAAAGGGGTCCTTATCCCCTGAACCGGTTTTCGCCGTACTCTGTTGCACAAACTTGGTCCATCAGCATTGGTTATTCGAGTTTTTTATGCGACTTTTCACCGAGGGAGCCAAGCTAAGGCAAAACCGTTCCTCTCCTTCTATTCTTTTGAACCATTGCTTCGTTTCATCAATTGCGATTCTGTGAACGAACAGACCATTCCACCAAACAATTTTTCTTCTATCGCCATTGCGAGATGCAAAGAAAATTATATATATGAAATGTGTATTTCTTGTAGGTGAGCCGCTTGGGCAACAACAACTGGTGGCTTGGCCTGCGCTACGCGGAGGAGTGCCGCTGCCAGTCCGTCGGGGGCACCGGCCAGGCCAGCTTCGTGGCCCCCATGGACGTGTCCAGCGTGCGGAGCAGGAGGAACGAGGTGGTGCGCACCAGATGCCCCTCGACCTTCCGCAAGGAGTGCAACGCCGGGAGGAATAGATGGAGGTGGTCATTCTCGGAGAGGGACGTCGGATTCGCACAGTGGAACGGGGGCACGGGGGAGCCGCACGCAAACAGGTGTGGGAGGGTCAAATCGTGTACTGAACATTGGAAAAAAATCCTCCTTCAATTTCAGCGGCGCGCCAGAGTACTGCGCCACCATGTGGACAAAGGCCGGTTTCAACTGGGGCGATTGGGGATGCAATCTTATGGTGCGGTTTTTTTTTATTTCCGTAGTCTTTTTTTTGCACGAAAATTTTAATTGACTCATTTGATGCAGACGGACGCTGGACACCCTTTCCGGCCCATCTGCGAGAAGGAAGTTGAAGTGGCGGGAGAGGAGGAGGAAGACTACGATATCGACTACGATGCAGAAAAATCGGTCGACGTAGGGGATAACGATGACGCACAGGAGGAAGAGGCCGATCCCAGCGTGAACAACAGCAAGGACAAAACTCCCCGTGCCGACGAAGATCAGTTCGAAACAAGGAATGATGGGGAGCCTTGCAGAGGAGAAGGTTTCAGGTACAACAAAAAGGGAAAAAATCATGTAGGGGAAAATTCAAGTAGGATAAGAAGAACCTACTATCCTCTTACAACAGGTACCGCAACAACAAGAACAACAAGCTGGACACCATCGGCGGGGTGGACAGGTGGGAGGAGTGCCAGAGGAAGTGCGCCCTCGACCAGAGGTGCACCAACTGGTTCTGGCGGGGCGGGAGGAAGAACAGCGGCTGCGTCCTCCTCTCCCTCCGCGCGGGCAGCGAGCGAAAGAGGGAGGACGAGGGGAGCGTGTACGGCTCCATGCGCGCCGGCTGCAGGAGGGAGGTCTCCCTCGACATTCGGGCCAACGTGGAGGCAAAGGGACACTCGTGCGCAGAGTACGGGGTGGCATACGCCGCCGGAGACAGGATTGGGTGAGTGAAAAGGAAAATGGGAAGAGGAGGGGGGAAATTGAGGGAGGGAACTACCAGGGGAAGAGGTATTCTATCTCCACATCATTTTTCATCTGTCGTGTATCGTTTTTAAAGTTGGCTTTTTTGGGTCCACGGTGTTTTTCTGTATGAGGTCCTCCAGGTCCTCAATGTTGGTGTTGACGACGCGCCCCACCTCCAGGTGGTGCTTGAAGGCCACAAAGGTGGGGAGGAACCTGATCCGCAGCTCCTGGCAGGCCTCCGCGTTGTGCCCGATATCCGCCTCCAGGAAGATGACCTTGGGGTACTTCTCCACGAACTCCTTGTAGACCTCGACCATGGCGTAGCAGTCCTCGCAGTTCTTCTCGTAGAACTTGATCAGGACCAGCCTGTCGCCGGCCTCGCGGAGGGTCGTCTTGAAGTCCAGGAAGGTCCTGCCGCTCCCGACGTGCGAGATCTCGGAGGGCATCACATTCCTGGACGTCCTCATGGCTCGGAGGCGGTCCTCGGAGGGCTGCTGCTGCTCAGAGTCCTTCGTCGTGTCGGCGGCGAAGGAGTGGGCGGCTCCGGTGGTGGTTGCGGTAGACTGGCTCGTCCCCGTCGTCGTCGACTGCTGCGGAGGAGAGATCATGGTAGCTGGCGGTGGGATGAAGTATATCGGCTGGCACGTTCCCCCGTGGTGGGCGGCAGCGGCGGCGAAGGAGGGCATGGCGGGGTTGGCGGCGTTGACGTCCTGCTTCTTCTTCGCCGCCTCGGGCGTGTCCGAGCTGCCGCAGCAACCCATCTACCTCAGATTGGAGGCGAACGCCGGCCGAGAGCAACCGAACGCGAGAGTGACAAAGATTTTTCGATGGACAATTACGCTTTCCCTTTAATATTTGCGGAAAAACGTCATAAACTCTAGAAGTAATGTTTTTTGTCAAAAAAATTTGGGATGTCGGCATAGTTTGAAAAAAATATCGAACTTTCTGAATACCACCATTTTCAGGTACAAAAAAAATGTGATTAATTATGAACTTTCTGAATACCACAGCCTCCCACATCTCTGTTGTTGAAACTCGGGAAATAAATTATCGTCAAGAAGGCGCGAGTGACTTCCCATGAGTTTCCCTACCCTGAGCCTGAGGTAAAATAACCCCCTCCTCTTCTTGCGACGGTCTGGAAAGCGAGGGAAGGGAACGGTACCAGCAGATATTCTTCTTCCTCACCTTTTGGAAAGGAAAGGTAGACAACTTGGAAGGAGGAGGAGAAAGAACACTACACTGGGGGGAGAGAGGAAGATGAATCAGGCAGCACTCCTCCATCTTCAGTGTAGCTGCTCCACCTCGCCCAAATACTTCCATTCATACCTCACCTAAAGTGAAGCTACGTACGTGCATAGGTGGCCAGAGTAAAGAACAAAATCCGCCTCCACCCAAAAACAAAGGAAGCATTCTTGCTCGAAGTGCTGGTGACGTCACAGGCGTCCCCCCCAATTCTACCTTCAGGTGAATGCGTAGGTGGCGTGTGTTGAGTGCTACTACGCCCGAAATTAGCAGAGGAGCAGCATCAGCACATTGGGGCCCCGCCTCCTCCTCCTCCTCCTCCGAGTCTACTTGTCGCAATCACTTCAAATTATATCGCCGTCGGCGCGTCCTAATGAAACGGAGGAGATAAGGAACGAATTATATCTCCGTGCGAGGAAAATAAAAAAAACGAAACAAGCATCAACAGCATCAACATGTCCAAGTGGCTCCCCGGCCGCTCCTCGTCTTCGCCGACGAGGGACGAATCCCTGGAGCCGATGGAAGGGTACGTGGACCAGATCGGGCAGATCAAGCCAAAGGACGTGAAGCAGGTGAAGGCGGCGGCGGGCACCGTGCTGAGGGAGATCAACCAGCACACCAGGAACTTGTCCGAGCTGGAGAAGGAGCGGAGGGCGGAGAACGCCCACCCGCACGCAGAGGGAGCCACGGACCTGGGATGGTGCTCCAAGGAGAGGCTGCTCTTCTACGCCCTACTCGTCAAGTGCATACTGTCCGGGGTCGTGTTTCCCATAATCGACATCGGTTCGGACATCGCCACCGCCTACACCCACTTCTACTTTGGCGACGTAAACTGGGGTCTGCTGACGGTGACGTTCGTGTTGCTGCCGGGGGCGGTTTGCGGGGCAGCCGTCATGGTCAAGGGGCTCAAGGCCAAGGAGTTCAACTGGAGGAGGACGGGAAACTACCTGATCGTGCTCGCCTTCATGCCGGTGCTATACCCAATCCTTGTAGTCATTGTGTAAGTTAATCTGTGGAAAAAGAAAGGAAGAGAAAAGTAAGCAATGTTTTCCCCCGCTGCAGCAACCTGTACATGGTTTACCTGATGATCATCAACCGTAGCCGTGAGATCGTGAGCATCATGGGGCACGACGTCAAGCAGTTCAAGTCGCTGGAGGGATTCCTGGAGGCGGGGCCGCAGTTCGTGCTCCAGACCTACATCCTGCTCAGCTCAGACCCGGAAGACGAGGACAGGGGCGAACAGTCAGAAGCAAGTAAGAAGCAAGTTAAACAGAGAAAAATTGTGGCAGCAGCAAGGGCCCAACAGCAATTCAGCAAAAAAAGTTGCAAAACAAAACCATCAAGATTCGAAAGAGAAGCATATGAATAATATTTTTCTTCTAGAACGTATCATCATCCTGGTTGTGTCCATCACGCTGTCCTTCCTCTCCCTGGCCAAGACCGGTTACAACGTCAACGTCCCTGACCCTGACGACCAGCGCGCCTCTCCGCAGTACCCAGAGTCCGCCCCGCGCTTCTCCCTCACCTCCATCCTCTTCCACCTGGTCTGCGTCCTCTTCCGCGTCACATCGCTCTCCCTCTTCTTCGCCTGCTTCAGCTCCTACACCCTCCTGATCATCCTAACGGCCTTCGGCACCAACTTTGGCATCTACCACGCCTGTGGCGCCTCACACACCATGACCCTCCTCCTCGGATCGGTCTCCATCTTCATGCCCAACGGATACCTCCTCTACAATTTTGCCGCCACCTTCCCCGTCGACTTTGCCTTCAAGGAAACCCGAAAACTCCTCTTTGCACACATGCTGACAATAACGCCGCTCTTCTGTACAGCGATCATTTTCATCGCCATATCCAGCGGCGCTGGGGCGCAGTGGTTCTACCACTACCGCTTGAGGGACGGCGCCCCCTTGGAGTCAGTGTCCTTCACGGCCTCGCTCTGCTCTGGGCTGGTGGCTATGGGTCTGATATCCCTGGTGGCCTTCTATATCCACTGGAGCAAGAGCGTTCGGCCTTTGTATTCTCCTCCTGTGCCCAAGCCGGAAGAGGCAGGCACAGAGGGAAGGTTTGTGCCCGACACGGAAGAGGCGGGGGAGTCAGAAGGGTGGGTGGCCAAAATGAAGTTTTGGAAGAAGAACGACACCTCAGATTGCTAAAAATCATATACAGCACGTACTTAAGTCTTGTGTAAGTAGAACATTGTACCTCTTCCCTACAGGCCATACTAGTGAGTAGATAAGCAACTTGGCTTTTGTCAAAAGAAAATAATGCATATGAGACTCCTCCAACAACGACATTGACTTGAAGATATTAAGCTTTAAGATGGATAAAAAACACAATAATTACGAGTACTCAATCACGGTGCCTTGAATAAAAACAATTTTATTCATACAAAGACACCACCAAAGTTGTACTGTACATCCCAAAAAGGGGTTATTTGTTGACTGATCATCACGGACGGACGCAGTTTCTTCCAATTCAATATGTCTTGTCACATGAACTCGCTCCTGAAGATCTTTTCAATGACATCCCTGCTGCTCATCTCTGAGCAGACGTCCCTGACAGCCTCGTCCACCACCTTGTCGGCCAAGAGTCCAACCAGGCAGGGGACTACGGAGGGGTCAGAGGCGCTACTGGCCCAAAGTGGCCTTTTGGAGGAGAGTTGCAGGAAGAGCGCCCTCTCTTGGCCGTGATGCTTTTTCGTCTCCCTCCTCCTGTGGCGGAGCACAAAGTCAAGCTCCTCCCGGTCCAGCTCCATAAAGAGCGGGCCACCACATCCATCACTCTCGATCTTGCTTTCCTCCTCCCGTCTCTCCGCCGTATTGGCAAAGTGATCATCGGCGAATGCCGTGCCTCTCTTCTGAGTGATGTTCCTTTCTCCCTCTTCTCCGAACCTCCTTGCCCTGGATTGCCGGGCCCTCTCCTCCAGGAGCTTGTTCCCTTTTGGTAGGATGACCTGCTGCTTGGTCCTGCGAATTTGTTTCGCATTTATGAATGCCTTCTGCTGCTGCTGCTGCCTCTTGATGTTGGTCTTCTTGGGCGAGGTGGAGGCCGCCGCAGCGGCCCCGAACTTTTCCCTGGCGAGGTTGTTGATTAGATCTATCGTGTTCTTCCTGTTGCTGCCGGGATCAGATTTCCTTCCCTCCTTCTGAGCCTCCGCCGGCTTTTCCCTCTCGCTCCAGTGCCTCTCAGCGGCCGCCCTCAGCCTCTCCACGTCGGCGGCGAACTCTCTTGCTGAGTTGGGCTCGTAGCCCAAGGTGGCGACCAAGATGGACACCGACGCCAGCACCTCCAGGGCCTTCTCCAAGGCTGGGCGAGGGTAGACTCGACCTGAGGCCAGCGGCAGGTGCTGCTGGTAAGCGCGGAGGAGGGAGATGGAGACACGGAGCGTACGCAGTAGCCTGGAGTCTGCCTCCCTCTGCAGGAAGGGGTCGTTGGGTTTTGAATTGAGGCGGGAGAGGGTTCCTTGAGCGGAGAGGGACTTCTGCTTGAGCTCGAAGGTCATCCTCCCGAAGCGGACCTCAAAGTCCTTGCACCTCCTTGTCACCCTATCCTCCTCCTCTGGAGACAAAATCTTACAACCGTCCAGGGTCCCCGACTCGATGAGGACAAGAAGGGTCTGGAAAATGCTGGCGAATGTGCCGCTTATCTGCTCCATGCTCCGGGATATTCGAACAGGCAATTCGACTTCTCCTCCTCCGATCTTTGACTTTTGATTCGTTGCTTTTCCTGCTTGTTTTTCGGCACCAACCTTCCTGTCTTCGTCCTCTACCAGATCTTCATCGGTGAATTGTTCCTCCAGTTCGCTTCCTTCTTCCGTCTCTTCCTCTTCGTTACCCAACGCTTCATCCGCGACAACCACGAGCTCGTCCACCCTCTCCTCCAACTCGGCCAGGGTAGAGACCTCTCTAAACTCGATCCTGCTCCTCTGGTCCAGGATGAGCTGCTTGAGCCTGGCCCTTAAGCTGGAGCTACCGGTGAGTTGGCTCAAGGCCTCGTCGTCTTCGTCGAGGTCTTGCAGCGAGCTCATGGCGGCAGATTTCTTAGAAGTAATATCACACTTTGAAATGCAATTTAGAATGACGCTTTCACTGAGGAGAAAAGAGAGATTCTCACCACACACTCTCAACTTTAGTCTGAGCTTTCGCTTGGTCTTTTTCGTTTCAGCCAATCACTTTTCCAAACCCACATTTTTTAAGCCGTCCATCAGATCTCAAGTGTTGAGCAGACGCGGCAGCTCATATCTACGTCGGGACATTTCAGACGTAGTACAGCCTGACCTTTGAGGTGGAGACCTCCAGGTCGGCATCATAGAACTTGGTCTCAATGACGACGTTCCCATTGAGGACACGGGCAGGCATCATCTGCGACTCGGGGGCGGCCTCGATGAGAGACTGCCACGTGTTGGTGGACTTGGGGATGACAAAGCCGAACTCAAAGTTCCACTCCTCCAGGCAGCGGCCGCGGTACAGGACCCTCTGCTCCAGCCTGGGGAATGCAGGAAAGGAAAATATTCAAGTAGTGTTTGGTGTGAAATTGTGCCAAAGCATATCTTTAAGTACCTGAACTTTTCCATGGGCTCGATGGAGCTGAAGTTGATCTCCCTGGAGACGGCGCGGCACTTGAGTATCTTCTTTGGGACGCGCGCCTCGTGCTCCACCTCCGGGACGGACAGGTCGTCGTTGCCCTGCCAGAGGATCTTTCCCGTGTCCGCGTCGCGGAGGTTCATCCAGTTGACGCGGAAACCCTTCAGGATGTCCTCGGACCGGGAAGGCATGGTGGCAGGTCAGAGGAT
>JAAUYB010204417.1_pt1 | contig 12895 bp, 12 predicted proteins | sample 7278071 | NCBI WGS metagenome assembly JAAUYB01 (sample SAMN14350121, study PRJNA611818) | marine sediment metagenome | isolation source: surface marine sediment (1.8m) | place: French Polynesia: Moorea | collected 2018-08
ACAGGTTGGTCCGACTTTGTCGCTACGAAGCGTTGGTGGAATTGGTCCCTGGATACACTGACCATCGTACTTGAGTTGGGAAATGAAAGTGACTGCAATTAGATGTTTCTAAAAATAGCTGAATGGCGGAATCCAGTCAACCAAGCATTTCCTTGTGGCCAAGGACCTCTGGGGTAGCAAAGACTTCAGGAAAAGTGTCCAAGTCACATCAGCAATGTTTGGACAGCATTTATGGTCATCTTCCAACTACGGGCTGTAACGTTGCAATGATGCGGCAAGACATGGATCAAGATTACTGGCCCAGGCATAATTTTTCAAAATTTTGACTTGCCGCTGCGGTGAGGACCCATAGGCGGAAACATGTGATTTCAGAGACCCGAGATTAGGGGAAATTTCACCTGGGCGTGCTTCTGCCTCAGCTTGTTGAGTATGTTGGTGGCGTCAAACCCGGCGTTGTCACAAAGCTGCCTGGGGATGACCTCCAGCGCCTTGGCCATGGCTGCCACAATCATTTGCTCCTTCCCTGCAATGGACCTGGAGTGGTCGCGCAAGTGCCGCGAGAGCTCCATCTCGATAGCACCGCCGCCCGCCACCACCGCGTCGTTCTTGACGGCGCGACGGACAATCATGATAGCGTCATGGAGGGAGCGTTCAGTCTCCTCCATGAACTGCTCGGCGCCCCCGCGCAGTATGATGGTGCACGTCTTGCTCTTGGGCACACCGGTGAAGAAGTTGAACCTCTCGCCACCCACCTGGCGCTCCTCGAACTTGGCGCAAGAGCCCAGGGTGGACTCACTTAGATCGTTCACCGTAGTCTGGATGGCCCCGCCGCAGGCCTTCATGGTGCGCACCAGGTCCTCGTCGGGGACCCTCCCGGCGCAGAACATGTCCCTGTCAGCAAAGTACTGCGTGGCCACGTCGCCGATGGGAAGTTTGGACAGCACCACCTTAGCGCCGCTGGCGTGGATCTTGGCCAGCTTCTCGTAGAGAATGTCCCACTCGGCGTCCACCACCTTCTGGTACTCCTCCACATTGTCCACCCTCACCTCCGCGTTCTCTTTTTCCGCCTTGAGCTCCAGCTCGATGTTGAGTAGGGCGATCTTGGGCGCCTCGTAGGTCTTGGGCTGCATCTCGAAGCCTGCGTAGGAGAAGGTCTTCTTGAAGGCCACGCCCTCCACTAGATCCGTGTCCTCCAGGCTGCCGCCCTGAACCTTCTTGATACCGATCATGTTTAGGGGCATCAGCTCGTCCAGCGACAGCACGGCGTTCACCACCATCTGCGCGAAGAAGTCCTTCTGCTGGTGGATCAGCTTGGAGCTCATGGCGGTTGCTGCGCACTTCACAAGCAGCTCTCTGACATGAAGGAAAGAGAGGACTAGTTAAGAAAATCACGAATTGCAGATAATTCCAATCTAAATCTCACCTGTGCTCCTCCGTCTTGTCTTTTGAGATCTGTACCGAGAGCTCCTTGATCTTGTCGACCGCGAGCTGGGTGGCCTTCCTGAATGCCTTGATGATGACCCTGGGGTGGACGCCCTCCTCCACGAAAGGCTTGCACTGGCGGAGGAACTCCCCGGCAAGGATCACCACCGACGTGGTGCCGTCGCCAACCTAAAAACAAATAAAACAGACGATTATTTGACACTGTCAATGCCGAACAGAGTTTAATAAATGCCGACCTCTGCGTCCTGCGACTTTGCGATGTCTACGAGCGTCTTCGCTGCGGGGTGCACTACGTCAAGCAGCTTCATGATGGTGGCTCCGTCGTTGGAAATGGTGGCCTTGCCCTTGCCGTCCACCATGAGCTTGTCCATGCCCCTGGGGCCCAGCGTGGTGCGGATGGCCTCTACGATGGCTTGGCAGGCGTTGATGTTGGACACCACCTGCTGGCGACCCTGGGCGTTCTCGGTGCCCTCCTTCAGCACGAGGATCTGAGGCTGCATCTTGGACTGTTTGTCGGTCTACTACTGAGGGAGGACAGGCACGCTGGAGAAGACGAGCAAGAACAAGGGCGTGAACACCTGGTCCAAGTTTGCCGGAGAAAAAATGTGCACTTTTGTTTTGGGCCAGCAAGAAATTTGGGGAAACAACCCAAAACAAAACAAAAATGCTTCAAAAGAAAAGAACCAATGATGTTTTTCTTCATAGAATGTCTATTTTGTCTTTAAAAATTCACTTAAAATAAATAAGGTTGAATACCGTCTCAATTTCTTAAAAAATATTTATATTTTTCAGTTAGCTTAAAGAAATTATTAAACAACAGGGCGAGTCCTGAACTGGCATCATATTAGCACAAAGCATGCCGAAGACGAACAGGCTAGGAAATAGCAGCGAGCTGAAAAGGGATGGGAAAGTTCTAGACCTTTGCCGTTTGAGTTCTCTTTTAAAGATAAATAACAGACAGTGTACATAAAATATTGATTGTAGCGTCTTCTTTGAAAAGCTTTCCGAGAGTCCTAAATCCATTGTTAAGTGGTTGTTATCAATAATTAGCCATGTCCACTGTTTCAAGAGATGTCGCTTTTCTTTGGTTTTTTCCTCCATCGGCGACAGCTGAAAAATGAAGAAAGAAAAGCCTCGCTCTTCCTATTTCCTAGAAAGAAAAGAAAGCAGACGAGAAATACCACAACACACAGACACAGGTAGAAAAAGACAGCTACCGGCTGGCTAACTGCAGGTTTATTGCACTTTGCACTCAATTTGCCTGTAACTTCAATTACAGGCATTACTGCATTGCATAGTTGTCTTCTTGATCGCCCCTTGTCTTCCGCCATGATGGGCCCCGACCAGAAGCTGCCCGAGAATCCCCTGGCCATCTCCTGGCACGACTCCAACTGGATCCCGGTGCTGACGCCGCACAACGTCATGGACTACTTCAGCGAGCGCTCCAACCCCTTCTACGACCGGACCTGCAACAACGAGGTGCTCAAGATGCAGCGCGCATCCCCGGACCAGCTGCACAACATGACCGGGGTGGAGTTCTGCCTCCTCCACGTGCAGGACCCCATCCTGTACGTGGTGCGCAAGCAGCACCGACACTCCCCACAGCACGTCACCCCCATCGCCGACTACTACATCGTGGCCGGCACCGTGTACCAGGCGCCCGACCTGGGCTCCGTCCTCAACTCGCGGCTAATCTCCACCGTAAACCACCTGGGTGCGGCCTTCGAGGAGGCGCGGCAGTACGCCACGTACCACCCGTCCAGGGGATACTGGTGGGACTTTGAGAAGAAGGGCAGAAGAAGAGGCCCCGGGGGCCCCACGCTGGTGCCCTCCATGGTGGAGGAGAAGGCCAGGGAGGAGATGGCGGCGGCGGCGGCGGCCGCGGCGGGGGGGAAGGGCAAGCAGAAGGGCAAAAGCGGCAAGAGCGGGAAGGCGGCGGCCGCCGCCTCAAAGAAAGCGGCGGAGAAGAGGGCCAGAGAGGAGCCGGGGTCGCTCTTCCAAAGGCGCAGAGTGGACATGATCCTGGACCTGCTCACTAGGAAGTTCCCTCCCCCCAGGATGCCCTCGGCTTCTGCGGCTGGCTCTGCCGCTCAGGACAGCGCGGCGGCACCTCAGGGCAAGGGGGAGGCCAAGGAGACGGAGGTGGGCGCCTCCTCATCCTCCTCCGCGCTCAAGACGGAGAAGGAGGTGAAGACGGAACCTTCGTCTTCGGCATCATCAGCCGCGGGCATCAAGAGGGAGGCTTCTGGACAAGGGCTAGCTACAGGGGCAAAAAAGTTGCGAACAACGTAGATGACTATTGCGTGTCAGAAGATGGAACAATTTTTTCTTTGAAAGGCTAATTTGGGTAAATAGATTTAAGGGATAAAGTCTACCGAGCGGAGTTTGGAAATGAAAGTGATTGCAAATATATGTTTTTAAAATTAGCCAAAGCGGTGGAATCTGATATTCAATGATTTGCTAGTGGCCCAGCTCTTCTGGGAAGAAAAAGAAGCCAGGAACAGTGTCAAGGTCGCACAGGCAACATATGGATGGCATTGCCTTCATCTCCCAGCAACAGGCGCTAAAGTCTGAACAAAGCCCTTAATCAGGCGGCACGGAGCCACGTCATCCACTTGAGATGGATGAAAGGCCATTGTGATATAATTGGCAACGAGCGAGCGGATGTGCTAGCAAAAGAGGGGGCTTCGGATTCCCTCAGAGAAGCAGCACACATTCCAAATAAACTACCTAGCATAGTCAAGGCCGTCCATTGTGAGGGACTTGAGAGCAGGTGGAATAAATATTGGCAGTCTCGCCCGGTCGCCAAACGAAGCAATGGTTTCCTACCTTTTGCAAAAAAAACTTCTTTGAACTACTTCTACAAAGACATACGGTGATCGTCCAAGAGGAAGTTGAGCCCTTGTGCAGAAGTTGCGGAGAGGATGATAAAACCTCCTACCATGTATTAGCCGAATGCCCCGCTTTCGCGGCCATTCGTCTGAGAGTCATTGGCACTCCGGTTCACCAGAGAACTCTTTCACTGGCTGACACAGATTGCTGAATTCCTTCGGGAAATTAACTTCAGCTCTCTGCAAGATCAAGGAGTAGAGTAATGTTGGTTATTTGGGTATCGATCCCCAAAGGTGAGGGCATAAGGGTTTGGAAACAGATTGGCCGTGTTCAGTTCTTAGTCCTTTTAAGGCTCTGGACTGGACCTCCTCAAAACAATAATAACAACAACACTGCGCTTTTGTTTGGTAGAAGAACCACGGACATGGATTATTGTCCAAGAAGCTTGGATAAAACTAGCTTTGAGATCGCAACGATTCCGTCGTTTCGTCCTCTAGGCTTCTTTTGGTAAATTAAACTTTCCGCTGCTGAATGTTGATGTACCGTTGTCTTTATGAAATTTGTTTCAAGACTTCTAACCTGACTTGCCAGTTGCCACTTACCTACGGAGTAGGTTAAGAAAGAGGTTTGTTTAAAAAGTTTCCAAAGCCGGATCATTAGGCAACTTACTCTATTGACAAATTTGAGCATAACATGCAGTAAGCACCCTTTAAGGGAAGCAATGACACCCCCAAGCCGTAACTAACTTTGCTTGTTCTACACACAAGGCTCTACACGAGCTAGTTATCACCCTGGCTGGATGACACGTTCTGCTGCCAGGCCTGGCAACGAAGGTACTCAATCAGCCTGCTCCTGTTGGTGTTCCCTTCGTTGCAGGTTGGGCACCTGTTCTCTTCCCAGTCGGCGGCGGAAGATCCCGGGTCCCTGTGTTCGGCGGCCCTGGAGTAGAAGCAGGCCTCGCACGTGAAGTGCTCGTTCCGACAGAAGTACAGTTTCAGGAGGGGCTCTGAGTCGTGGCAGACTTGGCACCTCACGTAGGAGAGGATATGGCTGGCATCCATGCGGGACAACTTCATGCTGACGGGACACGAAAATTTGATGATGATTATCAATTGAAATTTGAGAAGGCACTGGATTTGACATAAAAAGGATAACTTTATGTTCAACAACGGAAATAATATATTTCATTGGAATAATTCCAATGAGAAGAGACAATGACAATTGACAATGTAATGGGAAGAGTGATGGGTTCGGGCCAGGCCCGAGCCCGAAAGACCGGCGGCCCGAAGCGATTTTTCTCGGCCCGGCCCGAGCCCGACTTTTTCGGTTTTTCCAGCCCTACCCATCACTAAATTGGAAAGCCATCTTTGCCGGGAGAGATAATTGAAGGAAAGAGATGTTCCAAGTATTTATCAGCTCATGTCCGCCTTCGAGGATCGCACGCGACATCTGATGGGGGAGACCGCGGTATTAAATGGGGGAAGTACATAACAAACCAGGTTTTTTTTTTAAAAAAAAACTTTTTTCTTGTTTAAGATGCCTACTAACATGGTATACAAAGTTTCTTAATCACAAAATTCTGATGTTCAAATGCATCCCTACTCTGGTCACACTGCCGAGTTCCAGAGGCTAGCGGTCTGGGTCTGGGCGTGATCACTTATTTGGATTTACCGGGGAGGGGTGTTGGTTGGTATTCCATTTCTTCTCCCCCCCCCAGCCCACCTATTTCCAGTAGAAAGGAGTCCTTTCTACTGGAAATCTATCTGAAATCTACTCTATCCCGCCAACTCGAGAACCATGATGTATGCCTCTTTTTTTTGTAAACCTACACTATTAGAATTAGAATTTCCGCAAAGGTTTTTTAGTCTTTAGTTGAGCCAATAACAGTACTTACTCTGAAATTGTCACTCTCTTTTGGCAGGACTTTGTGTTACTAAAGGAACATTTGCTTTCAAAAAAATTCGAGGTTTGTCCAACTTTCCCTTTTTTCGTTGTTGGTTCATGAAAATTTTTGGTGTCTGCTCAACTATGGAGCTCCAAAAAATTCTATGTAGGTTGGGTTCAGCTTTTTTCTAGGCAATGCAGAAACTGAGCCAAATGTTGAAATTCTATGTTTGTTCAACTCCTAACTTTTTCGTTTAAAAGACCAAATACCACATTTCTATGTTAGGTAGACATAGAGTTTCGTCGTACAGCCGTCCCTCCAGAGGGAAACCACGAATGTGCGCAAGATCGTCGAGGAACACCGTACATCTTCACGTCAACATCAAGATTTTTTGTGTACATCGTACACGCTAGCACCTGTATTGTAAAATATCTTATTGCTGTACTTGTGCTACGAACCGTAGAGAAACAACGAATTGCCGGGTAGGCGTGTTTTTGCCGATGAAATTTTATTACAGAAGTATACTGTACTATACTTCGCATAGCATAATTTTATAAAAAAAACACAGTTAAAAAAATTGCAGACCTACAGCAGCAACGTTTAGAAGATGTTGCATACAGTGACTTCTTCTGCCTGTCGTTTCAATAAACTTTTGCTGTTGGAAACTCGAGATTCGCTTATCCTCGATTGACCATCGTCGTCTTTGCCCAATCCTTTGGTTTTCTCTGCTACGGCTATTTTCCTCTCCTGAAGAGCCACCTTGGCCTCCATGGCACCTTTCTCCATCGCCTCCTTCATGAGCTTGATGTTGTCCGAGTACAAAGGACAAGACTTGGTGCCTAGTTTCGGAGTTCCCGGGGAGTAGAAGTGGTCGTAAGAAGCGACGCTCTGGCCGCAGATGTAACACTGGAACGAGCCGCAGACGCAAGTCATCTTGTTGCACCCGTCAGTTTTGTAGAATCGTTTACTGCAAGTGTTGCACTTCCTCAGAAGCGCCTCCGTCATCTTGTCTTCCATGAGAAGCCTCCTCGCCGTCTTGGTGTCCCTTCCCACCTCTCCGCACTTGAAGGGGACGTGAGCCTCCTCTCCACACAGCCGGCAGGTTAGCGCCAAGCACTGACGGTTTTTGCACTCAAATACGGTGTTGCTTTGTCTGGAGTCTTCTATCACTTCAAAGTAAGAGCACCGTGGACACCTTACTACGTCATTAGGAAAAGCCTTGTGCGCCTCTTGGGACTCAACCAGGCTGAGCCACTTTGACAGCAGAGACGGATTGACGGATGTTCTCAAAATCTCGGCGGGGAAAGGGCGTTCGCACTGTCCCAGACAAGAAAGTCTGGTATCGCCTTTACTAAGCGCAATCTGTAAGTGAAGATTCAAAGTTTAAATTAAGAGTACATTACGTATAAACTGGAACATGCGAACTCACGGTGATTGCTTGGTTGATGCATTCACGGCAGTACCCATGACCACCCTCGCAAAGGAAATAGTGTTCTTCCAGAACAGCGTCGTCAAGGCAACACATGCACTGGTTCAAGACACCATGTTCAACAGCCTCTTTTTGCTTCAATTTCTCGCGTTCTTTCTCCAGCGCCAAGCATTTCTCAATTTTCTGCTGGTGTCTGCAGTAGCGAACTTCCTGTAGCAGTCATAAAGTACGGAAAATATGATTGCATTGGGACAGCAAATTGTGTTACCTTCATTATCCCCAAATCAAAATCTGATGGTACATCTGACATTGAGAAAAATCGAGGCCTTTTGGTTATATCATTACTGCACTTCGAGAGAGCTTGGTAAGAAGGGAAAAGCATAAAATTGTTTGCTTTCCAAACTCTTGTAACGACCCTTAGCGGAAGGCGAGAGAATTCTTTCTTGAGACAGAATAGACTTGATCTCTTGTAGACATCGTTGACAACACGCTTGTTGGTGAAATATTGGACCGGTCCGTCCGCCAGTTCCAAAAACTGGCTAGGGGTAATTGTGTTTCTGCCGTCCAAAACGGCTCCGGATACCTTAGATAGAAAGATTTTTGAACGTGCATTAAAAGTTACTATCGAGCAAGCACGGACAATACTAAATTACTAACCTTTTTCGCGTCAAATTCTTTTTTCTTCGCTACCAGGTCGTTGGACTTTGACTCCAACAATTGCTCTATCCATGAGAATCGAGTCGACTGGGGCTTTGAGGAAAGTTTTTTGCCTGCCGCATCCAGGAAATCAGGATCCGCCAGAGGAAAGAGAGACTTGAAATAGTTGGCGCACTCCAGGGCATTCTTAATCTTTGTAGGCAAGTTTTCGCTTCCACAATAAAAGTTGCTTGGCAGAAAGTATCTTTCCTTGTTCAATGCGAGCAATATCCTGAAATGGGCAGTACCGGTACAGTAAAGCCACGTAACTTTTACGGACTGCACCGTAATACTATTGAAAAAACTCACCTATTCAATTCATTTGCACGTCCGTGCCCAGCCACATCGCGAACAATGTCTTCCACGTACATGGCAGCATCGCAAGGGAACATGGCTTTCAGCACTTCTGCCATTTCTCTCACTTTGTGCACCTCATTGTAAACGTCAACCTCGACGGGAAAGGGACCGAAGGGATCAACATTGTCCGGCAAGAATTTGCCTCCAGGGTCTCCTTGTCGCGCTGAATCCAGCGCCCCGTTGCACACTGCCGAAGTGAAGTCCGTTTCCGACGAGAGAGCCCTCACACATGCCAGGCGGCCGTCCACGAAGACTGGGAAAGGTCCGAAAGGAGACTCCGCGCCTTGCAAGTACATTTTCCAAATTTCAAAAGTGTAAACATAACTTAATCCCCCAATCTATACAGTAAAGAGGAACCTGGCAAAAAACCAACTCGAATTATTCGACGCGTAAGAACTAAGAAAGAAGAGGGGTTAATTTATTGGGCATAAAGGGAGAGGTGCAGGAAAGCGGAAAAAACTTTTACAAAACCGTTTAGTTGTCAGATAACTCGATCGGCGTTTTTTTCTCCTCAAAGAAGGGAGGCTTTTCTCTATCTGATTGTGTTGACGATGTCGTCGATCTTGAGGATGGACCTCACCGTCTCTGAGGCGAGGTTAATGGCCGAGGTGGAGACAAGGAGCGGCTGGACGACGTTCTCCTCCAGGATGTTGGTAATGCTGCCCTTGCGCACGTTGATTCCGCTCGCCCTCTCGCCCTGCGCGTGCCTGTTGCGCAGCTCCGTGACGGTGGCGATCGGGTTGAGGCCCGCGTTCTCCGCCAGCGTGTAGGGGATGACCTCCAGGGCCTCGGCAAAGGCCTTGAAGCAGTAGGCGTCTGCCCCGACCAGGCTGTTGGCGTGCTCCATCAGGCGGAGGTAGAGTTCCGTCTCCGGGGCTCCGCCGCCGGCGATGAGGTAGCGCTTCTTGACAAGGCACCTGATGACGCAGAGGGCGTCGTGAAGGGAGCGGTCGGCCTCCTCCAGCACCAGCTTGTTGGATCCGCGCAGGATGATGCTGACGGTGCGCCCCTGGCTGGCGGCGCCAGAGAACTTGATCACCTTGGAGGCGCCGGTCTGCTCCTCTTCCACCACCTCGGCGCTCACAAGGTTCTCGGCGGTGAAGTGGTCCAGGCTAGCGATGGGACGGCAGCTGTGGAAGAAGGATAAAAAGGTTAAAAGTATACAACGCGTCATGTGATCCTGGAACTTACCCGAGAGTCTTTGAGACGTGCTCAATGTCCTCCCTCTCGATGTCCTTGACAATCATGATCTTCATCTTGTCAAAGAAGTGCACGGCGAGGTCAGAGAGGGCGTCGCGCAGGATGGACTTCTGGATGAGGAGGACGTTGCAGCCGGCCTTCTTGATCTGCTTCACGATGTTGAGTATGTAGGCCCTCTCTTCCCTCAGCACGCGGTCCATGGCGGCGTAGTCGGAAACGACCACCTGGTTGTCCATGTCCGTCTTGGGCGGGGACACCTGGAACTGGATAAGTCCGATCTTGGCCTTCTCCATCCTCTTGACGGAGCCGGCGGCCCGCTCGGACAGCACCAGGCCTTCCACCAGCTCGGTGTCGTCGATGGTGCCGCCCAGCTTCTTGATGATCTTGATGTCCTTCAGGCTGACGCTCGCGGCCTCCTCCTTGGCCGGGTCCACCACCTTGAGCACGGCGTCGACAGCAATGGGAGACAGCTCTGAGCTGTGCTGGGATACCACCTAGATAAAAAAATTAAATTTGAATTTGAATTGCTATACACATATTACAGTTTTATTTTTTTAAAGATAAGTGTGTCTGCCGAAATATGTCGAAAAAGTCACGATGTCCTTATCCCATCCACTCTGCTTTGCTGATTCTGAACTGTCTTGGGTCGGTATGCGCAATCCTGCTCGGCCTGTGGTTCCTCTTCATCTACCGGAAAAGCTACGCGATGAAGGAGACCCTGACGGAGCTGACCCACACCGGAATCGATCTAGACGGGAAGCAGCACCTCATCCTCGACGACGCGAAGACGATCGACAATATGGGCCCGATCGACGCCCTGGAGACGGTTGGGCTCGTCCTGGCCATCCTGTGCTTCGTCTTTGGCGGCTACCTCATGAAGCGGGCGGTCGACCTGATGGTGATCCTGATGTGCCGCCACGTCCCCCTCCTCGACGACTACCGAGAGTGCATGGCCAAGGACTACAGGAGGTGCATCCAGGCGTCCAACAACCCGGTCACCTTCGGGTTCAACGACGAGGAGATGACCGCGCTGGAGAAGGAGCTAAACTCGGCGGAGGAGGTTGAGACTCCCAGCGGCAGCGACGTCGACGTGGAGGAACCAGAGTCAGGAGAGTTCGAACCCTCCAGCGACGAGGTCGAGGATGTAGAGGACGTAGAAGAGGAAGAGAAGGAAAAGGAAGACGAAGACGTCCCAGCAGAGCGAAAGTCTAAATCTAGACTGTCGGACAAAACATTCAAAAAGCCTTATTCAAAGAGCAAAAAAACTTCTAAAATTCACCCAGTCAGGAGATCCCAGTTAAAGTCAATGTCTAAGGAGGGTTCCAGCAAGAGCAGTAGCGGCCCAATACAGCTCGACGCCTCCGTGGTAACTTCCCACAAACCGTCAAAAGCGGCAACTAAGACGGCATCCAAGTCTCCTGCTACCTTATCTTCTCGAAAGGAATCCTCGAAGAAGAGTAGCTCCAGGAAAAGCAGAAATGAAAGAGAAGACGAGGAAGAAAAGGAAACATCTGTTGAATCCAAGTTGTCCGACGTTAAGTCCGAATTGAAATCCGCGTCTAAACGCATGAAAAAAGTGGCATCCAAACTCAGCAGTCAAAAGTCCAAGATGAGTGGCTACATGCCCAAGAAAAGTAAGTCGAGGTCAGAAATTCGAAAATCAATGAAAAGTAGCACTCGTGAGCTAGGTATAGGTAGCCAAGAGGCAAGTAAAAGTGTGAAAGCGAGAAGTACCGTCAAGTCTGAGAAAAGTGGGCATAAGTCTGAGAAAAGTGGCCATAAGTCTGAGAAAAGTGGTCGTAAGTCTGAGAAAAGTGGGGTCAAGTTTGAAAAAAGCAGTGTCCAGTCTGAAAAGAGTAGCGTAAAGTCTGAAATGAGCAGCGTCAAATCTGAAAAGAGGAGCGTCAAGTCAGAGAAGAAGGGCGCCAAGTCTGAGAGGAAGAGCGTCAAGTCCAAGTCTGAGAAAAGCAGCGCCAAGTCCAGGAAGAGCGGCGCGAAGTCCGACAAGAACATATCCGAGGCCAAAAAAAGTGGATACGAGTCTGGAGAAGAAAAAATGTTTTCTGCGTCTGAGATGATTGCGTCAAGTGATGATCAGCACAGCAAAGTTAAGAAAAAGACTGGAAAGTCAACCAAGTCTAGGAAAAGTTAGGCATGTTAAAAAAGGTCCCTAAACTCTTTACTGGTACAATTTCAATATAGCGCTATCTCTCCCAGGCATTTTTTTCCGGCAAATAAACGCACCTTTGAGTTGAGGCTGGTGTTGGCCGACTGCAGAAGTCTCTCCCTGTCGGAGAGGTCGATGGGCGAGGCCATGGAGGTGAGGATCTCCACAGATTTCTCCGAGGCCCGCTGGAAGGCCTCCGAAATGAGGGTGGGGTGGATGCCCTTCTTGAGTAGGCGCTCGGCCGCCTCCAGTAGGCTGCCCGCCAGCACCACCACCGACGTGGTGCCGTCGCCAGCCTCCACGTCCTGGGCCTTGCTCAAGTTGACCAGCATCTTAGCGGCGGGGTGCATCACCTTCATCTGCTCCAGGATTGTGGCGCCGTCGTTTGTGATGGTCACTTGCCCCTTGGCGTCCTGGATCATCTTGTCCATGCCCCTGGGCCCCAGGCTGGTGCGGATGGCGTCGGCCAGGGCCTTGGCGGCGCGGATGTTGGAGGTGCGGATCTCGGCGGGTTTGGAGTTCTTGGCGCTCATGAGGCCGGACCCGCCGGACGGGGCGGAGCGACGGTCGCCGCCGCCAGACACGCTGCTGGACGTCATCTATGCGAGGTAGAGGATTTAGCGTCGTGATGATCATGCAACATGCTCAGTACAGGTGTTACGGCTCGTCGTAAGTAAATTGTTTCACCGTGATACTAAGTGGCACACAAAACATACTAATATTGACTCTGGACCAGGGGGAATAGAGCGGTCCCGCCCTTTATTCTTGACTCTTTTTCTGTTTCCCGTGCCATTGCTGGTGTGCTCACCTTGCTTGCTGATGTCAAAGAAGGAAATCTAGACGAAGTTGCACCCGGTGTCGGTCAACGCCTCCAACACTCGCTCTC
>JAAUYB010003482.1_pt1 | contig 12887 bp, 12 predicted proteins | sample 7278071 | NCBI WGS metagenome assembly JAAUYB01 (sample SAMN14350121, study PRJNA611818) | marine sediment metagenome | isolation source: surface marine sediment (1.8m) | place: French Polynesia: Moorea | collected 2018-08
ATACACGGCTGGCAGTCAGTCTGCGGACACTGAAGCGAGAGGGTCGGAGTACTTATTCTACGGACGTAGGACTAAAGGTAAATGCGGTAGAGCGTAGCGTCGAGTCTTACACTATAATAGAAGCTCTTTCCATGCTCTCTAATGGGGGATTTTAAGTGCTTCACAATAAGAAAAGATTGAATGCCCTGCAAGTTGTCGGCAGGGTCCTGCAGCTGGCTTTCCAGCAGTAGCAACCCTTCCCACCCTTTGTAAGGGAGTCTAGAAATGCCCTCAAAAAAAGGTGGCATTGTCAGCACTAGAATTCAGTGAGCAGGGTGTTCCAGCAGGGTGTCTGCCATTACCACTTCTTTTTGCTCATTTCAAGGGTGTCTAGAAGTGCCTTCGCAATGAGGAGGTATTGTCAGGACTAGAATTCAGTGTGCAGGGTGTTCCAGCAGGGTGTCCGTCATTATCACTCCTTCCAAACCTTTCTAAGGGTGCCTCAAAGTGCCCCACAATGGGGGGGCAATATCAGCACTAGAATTCAATGTGCATGGTGTTCTAGCAGGGTCTCACAAATTTGACACTTTGGGTACTCCTTCCAGGGTGTCCAGTAGGAAAACACCCTCCTTTTTCAATCGCGTACCCTTCCAGCAGCTTGCTAGGGCCCACATTGAGCAAAAATATTATTATATACCATTCTACACTTGCAGAAGGGCATCTTGAAGGCGAGTTCAAAGATTCTATTACAAGAAAACGCTGGTTGGGCCGTCACTCAGATTTGGAAAGAAGCCAAGTTGCTCAGCACAGTTCCTGAGTGGACCAGAGAGCAGAAGAGAGATGCTGGGCTACTTGAGCTGATGCGATGGAATGGCTGAGTACAGGGCAGGAACCCACAACGGAGGAACACAAACAAATGTCACCCTACCTCCGTCATTACGTGGAAAGATTTGCATCTCTGTTCCTCGACGAAGAAGGTCTGCTCCAATATCATGACCCCCTCGCAGAAGGACACGATTCAGGAGTTCTCTGTGTCCCTGCCCACATACAGGCGGACGTGGTATGGGCAGCCCATCAATTAGCGGCACACCGCGGGGTAGACAAAACTATGGATAAATTTACACTTAGTTGTCACTTCCCCGGAATAAGGAAAATTACTCGAGAATACACTAACGGATGTCTGGCCTGCCAGCAAAAAGGTGATTAAAAAAGGGACGAAAGACACACCTACGCGACGATATTGGACGGATACCCATTTCAACGATTATGCCTTGATTTCGTAGGGCCGCTCTCCCCGTCTAAGAACGGGAACAAAGACCTACTAACCATTATGGACGCTCAAACTCGGTGGATTGAAGCGTTCCCTATAAGAGCATCAACCGCAGAGAAAGTTGTGCACTGTCTAGAAAAAGAGATCTTCTCGTGCTACGCCTACCCCGAAACCCTCCATAGCGACCAAGGAGCCCAGTTTTAGGGCCGATTTCTAAAAGAAGTAGGCGACTTACTTGACATCGTTGTCACCCATACACCGGCGTATAATCCTAAGTCAAATAGAGTAGAGCGCTTCCAGCGAGACTTAAAGGCAGCTCTACGTGGAATACAAGCAGAGAAAAATGTGGACAGGGAAGAGACACTTCCACTAATACTTTTTGCTACCTGCACTACCGTGAATCACCAAACAGGGCTCAGCCCCTATCAAATAATATTCGCCCGAGACCCCTACATTCCCTTAGCCGTCATCAAAGCGCCCCAAGCCGCAAAAGAGTCAGAAGTACCTTTATTAGAATATATGAAGAGACACCGCCACAAGATGGAGGCGGTGCAAGAAATAACGCAAGAGCATCTACAACATTCCATACATCGCTAGCGCCGGTATTATCTTGACAAGTTACATACCTGCCATGAAGGACAAAAGGTGTTTGGCTGTTCACCCCTCCGTCGGGGGAAAGTGTGAGCATAAAGTTACACCGGGGTTACATCAGGCCCTGGACCATTAAAAGACGAATTAATCTAACCACTTATGAGCTGGAACCTGCTGATGGATGGACCTGGCGAGCCTCCTTTGTGGTCAGCTGCAACAGGCTAAAACCCTACCTCACCCCTGCTGATAGATTGTCCCTATCCGAACCAGATCCGGACCTCGACCCCGCAGACTATGAGTGTAGGGGTAATGAGCATCTGGAAACCCTGGACCGAGCTCTGCCTGCCCCGCCTTCGCACAGAGGCAGACACCTAAATAAGAATGGGGAAGATGATGAGGAAGATGAGGAGGAGAACCCCAGTGGAGGAAGGGCCATCCTACAAGGACCCCGGCCCCGGCGAGGAAACCGACCTGGTATACGAGGAAGGCCAGGCGGGATCCCACTCCCTACATGAGGGGGACCTCTACCGCAACTTCCCCGGCCCTGCCACCCACGCGGCAGGACTCAAGAAATTCCGAGAGCGGCGGGACGTCAAGTACCAGTACCGGAGCCGGTGGAGGACTTAGAGTGGGATCGCTATGACATCCACCAGGCCAGGTAGATCCCCTCTCCTGTTCCTAGAAGGACCGCCAGAGTAGCAGAGGCGAGGAGACAACAAGCCCAACAGGATCAACTACGGGCTAATCAGAGAAGGGTGACTATAGCAAAGACGCCCAACTTCGACTACAGCTTCACCGAAAAGCAGGAGACGCCCCTAGATGAAGAGGACATACCCTTGGACGTTGTTAGTGAAGAAGAAGAGGAAGCTGAGACTTTCGTGCCCCTTGCTCAGGGGAGACTCGCCACCTCCCCGGGCTTCAAGTGGGCCACAGCCGAAACAGGGGTGAGACCCAAAAGACAAGCCACCGTAAGAGGAGAAGAACGCCGGCGGGCTGCCCCTTAGAGAGTACTCATGGTAGAATTGATAACCAATAAGAATCAATGATGGATCTGACTTATAATGGAAGAGAGAGATAACAATCAAATAGGTCGTGTTCATGATAAGGAGAAATTATTGAGACAAATCAAGAATGAGAGGATAATGTTATTATCAATGATTTGTTGTTCGACAGGCAGAAGGAGGAGGACCAGGGGACCCTCAGTCACATGGAGCCTCAATATCCTGATGGTGTTGGCCCTCCTCTATGGCAGCCTCGTCATCATCCAGGATGAGCTCGAGAGGAGGAGCCACCAGTCGACCACCGTATACTGCGGTATCGGAGAGAGATGGACCCTGTGTACGTTGTAAGGAACCTGCCTTCTGGCACTTTTGTACATACCGTACGTCACCAAGCCCCATCTGTGCGAAGCTGCCGCCACTAAACACTCAACTGTGTGCCACCAACATCGTGTCTGGTGCGCTCGCCGTCAACCGCTGTGATCCAGAGCCCCACTTTCAGCTCCTACTTCTCTTGGCCTCCCGGGGCAGAGGCCCACCCTGTCGCTGAAAAGGGAGAAGAAGAAGTGACTACATTAACCACGACTGTAAGTCCGGAAGACCAAGCCGAAGCAGATCAACGTAGTCACAAGCAACTAATCATCTATCGAAGTTTAATAACTTGGTAACACGTATCACGCACCCTGGTAATCCAAGAACCCCCTCCAACTAATCAGTCCATCGCCTGCAAAATATTGGAAGTATTAACAGCTGCTAACAATCTCGCCGTCCGATACCTTGCTAACAAAGCACTTCAAAAAGAAGAAGCACTAAAAGAAGCAGCAGCTATTGAAGACATAATGGCTCAATGGAGATATTGTTTCACCTGCGCCGGGAAACGTTGCAAGGATGAATGTCTATATAATATCTTTGAAGAGGGGATGCCAGAATGGAAGAAGGCAACCGCTAGAGCTGCAAGAGAGGATCATGAAGTAGGAATAGATGTTAAGGATGAAGCCAGTACGGCAACACCAACCCGAAGTAAGCAAGAAGAACATCGTTCACCAGGAACCTTCTACCCCCGTAGCTCCCATGTTATGCCGGACGTAATCAAAAATCTGCACAAGAAAGCAGAAGTAAGGATTCGGACTCCAGGGCAACCTCCAGCTGAAAGCTATTCTGGACCAACAAACTCAGACATCTTAAGCCGCGGCCCCCCAGTCGTCTCCTTCCAAAATGAACCCATCAGCCAATTGGCCAAGTATTGGGGGAATCTCCAGTAACAGTTACGGACGACCGAACATTCAACGCCCATGACTGCTCTCATCCCCATAATTTGAGAGTAGTCCACGCTAGAGGAGGAGAACATTGTCACTACAAACGCCCCATCATCCACACCCGGGATGCTCATTATTTCCTAATGCAAAAAGTTCCGTTTCGACGTTCGTATGCGCGTAAATGTACGCTAACCCGTAAAACGTTGCCATTTTATTGTGGGGTCTACGACCACCAAACGGTGATCGCCCCTGATATAAAGCTTAACAATCCCGTAGCCATCACGGCTGAAGATTGCCGGGAATATCATCAACAAAAAGAATACCACATTAAAACCATACCCAAAACAGACAAGGAACTAATCCTCGAATATAATTCATGAGTAAATTACACTAACATTATTACTGCCTATGAATCGCCAAGGGCAAACCCTCTACTGGAGTCGAGTGGTGGAGTAACGCCAAGAGAAAGAAAATGAATAACATCGTGGAATGGCGCTCATGTCATGCAAGAAGATCTCATGACACAGAGAGTGAGAAGTGGTCAAGTTACCGCGCGCGCTGAAAGAGAGAAGGAGTAGAACATACTGTATGTAGCATAGTACATAAAGTAGTCAGTCGTGATGTGACCAACGAAATACACACACGCTAGAACCAGGATTACTGTATGCAACACTCAGACCATTTAGAACTAAGTGAATTTGAAGAAATACTCATCGATGACAAAAGTTGTGTAACTGTGGTCGGACGACGCTTATGCTTGCCCTTCAACTGTCAGGCACAAAAGGGAGAATGCGTGACGCGGAAAGGGACGTGGGTATGGCCCGCCCCCGAAGGAATCGCTGAAGACAAATTCTTCAAAATTTGAGAAGTTAGTGGAAAGGAAATTACCTTATCTGAAGGGACAGAGGTGAAGACAGTTTTCATTGATGGCCAGCGCCTCGTCCGGTTGGAATACCTCCATTCTCATTAGGAATTCCGCATGCTGTTCCCATTTAGGAGTTGTGCCTACCCCTCTATTTCAGAAGTCACATCCCGACTGACATTATGTGCAATATGTACATTATGTACTATGCTACTACTATGCAGGGGAGTCGGATCAGTTTCAATGGGACATCAGTGCAGCTTATAAAGGGGAAGCTTCTTTGTAAAATAAAACGTACTGGTGCAGTTTCAATAGGGAACCAGTGCAGTTTTCAATGGGGAACCAGTGCAGTTTCAATGGGAAATTGGTGCACATTGAAATTTTTTTGATTTAGGAATAAATTTATGAAAATGATAAAAGATATGTCATTTTTTAAAAAAAACTTTGGATAACAAAGACATCTTTCTTTAATTTAGGATTATTTTGTTAATTGATAAAGTTAAAAAAAGGGAAAAATATCCCATGACAGTGTTTTGCCAGGCTTCTGTAAGGAAAAAAAAATAGGATTAGTTATACATTCCACTTTCCCCAAATTTGGATCATTTATTTGGATTTTAGAAATTTTAATACATCGGATAAGGATTGGACATTTTAAAAAAGAGGTTTTTTCCCTTCCATGCACTAATAATTGTGGGGCATTGGCAAAGCCATAGGGTGACTTTTTTTTCTGAGCTCTTCCCGTGACAGGAAAGCAATCACTTGCCCCACCAGTATTTTATTCTAGATTAATTCTGTGTATTTATGTTTTACTCACAGATACTGATGAGGAATATTATGGCTGCTGCAAGGTAAGTGTTAAAAATAACTGGAAAAGTTCATGTTTCATTATTTTTGAATTACATTGTGTTACGTATGACGGTGTTCGCGGTAAGACGAAGAGGAGCTTAATAAAGATTTATTTCTCTATTCAGTCAGACCAATCAGTCCACAGACGGAGCGTAAGAGCGCTCTGTCCTGCTCTCTCCTTACATCTCCCCCGTGTCCGACGGCGGGGGGTCCATGTACAACAAACCTCTGCCACTCATCTTTGTAAACTTCTTCTGTACAACTGCTTCTGTGACATCATCATCTATATCTTTGTACATCTACTTCTTCATCTCCGTCGTTCCCCTAATGGCGTGCGAGGGCAGGCCCCGCTTCCACGCCCTCATCATCCTCCGGGGACGGCGGCGGCGCCAGCACACGGCCCGAGTGGCGCGGAGGGCGGAAGGGGGGGCAAGCCGGCCCCGAGTTGAGGTCCTCGAAGCGGCCCCCCTGTGTCGTCCCCTCCAGGCATCTTCAGGCGAAGGAATCTCTCATTTCACCGCCAAATCTGCTCCGTGTCCGGGAAGAAGAGGGAGAAGGATGCACTGCCATTGTGCTTGCCCAGTACAACTGCGTCCCTGTCCCAGGCCCCGGTGATCCGATTCTGCACCCACACTTCGTCCCCTTCATGAAAAATTTCCAGACGGCGGCTCCCGAGCCCTTCTAATGCCGCACCTTGAATTTTCTGTCTGGCTTCTTCAGCCTCCACGATGGGAATTGGCACAAATGCCCCGGCTGCTGCCGGGAGGGCCGTCCTCATGCGCCGGCCGAACATGAGCTGCGCCGGCGAGTACCCGTCCTGCCGCAGGCAATTTCTAAACTCTAGAAGGGCGGCAGCAAAGTCCTCCCCCCCATTGATGCACTTGAGCAATAGCTTCTCGCAGTTCTTGACAGCGTCTTCCGCCAGCCCATTGGAGCGGGGATTGTACGGGCTGGAAGTTTCCAGCTCGATGTCCCTCCTTTTGCAGAAGTTGAGGAACTCGAGACACCGGAACTGGGGCCCACCGTCCGCCCGGATCACGGAGGGGAAGCTGAAGAGCTCCCATCAGCCGGCCAGCGTTTGGGTGACGGCGGCGGCAGTGGTGGTTGAGAGTTGCTGCACGAAAGGGTAGCCGGAGTAGCGATCCACCATGACAAGGTAGTCCCGCCCCCCAGGCTGGAACAGATCGAGTCCCACTGCCTGCATGGGACGGGCCGCCGTGGTGGGGGCCAACGCCGCTGCCAGGGGCTTGCTGGGCAGGGCAGCTGCACACAGTTCGCATTGCTCCACCACGTCGGAAATGGCGGCGGACATGCCCGGCCAATAGTAAAGCTGGCGAGCCGCCTGCTGCGTCTTTACAATACCGGCGTGGGGGCGGTGGAGAAGCTCCAGAATGCGACACCGAGCACGGCGGGGGACCACAATCCGGGCCCCGTCGAGGATGAGGAGGGAAAGCCCATTGGGGCCATCCCGCACGCTGAGCTGGTCCCATATGCCTTTGTAGCAGTGCCCCGGGTGATCCGGCGTTAGGTTCCGCACGTGGGCCCCGCCGAGGTGGGCTCCCAGCAGCCGTTGATAGTCCTCGTCCTCCTTAGCGTCCTGGAACAGCCAGCCAGCAGCCTCTACGTCCCCTTCCACCAGGGCACGAACAAAGACGGCCTCCTCCTGTTGTTCCCCGTCTTCCAGTGGTTCGGCCGCCGACACTGGTGCATGGGACAGCGCGTCCGCGATGATGTTGTGCTTGCCTCTTCCCAGACGAGACGCACATTGGCCCCCACCACCTTCAGTCGGAGGTGTTGTAGCCTGGGGTTGGGGGTTTCACTGAGGGGCTTGTTAAACACCCCCAACAACGGTTTGTGGTCCGTCACCACGGTGAACGGCTTCGGGGGCCCCATGATGTAGAAGGCACACTCCTGGATGGCGTACACAACGCCCAGGCATTCCAGCTCCACAGGGGCGTAGCGGGACTTGGCCGAGTTCAGGCCCCGGGACCCACAGGTGATCAGCCTCATCTGCCCGTCCGGTCCTTCCTGGACCAGGGCGAAGCCGACGCCACTCCTGCTGGCATCTGTAAGGAGTTTGGACTTGAGCGTCGGGTCAAAATAATGGGCCACGGGGGCCGACGTAAGGAGCTTTTTCACATTGGCAAACTCCCTTTCATGATCGGGCGTCCACACCCATGCCATCCTCTTCCGAAGGAGGTCCCTCATCTGCACCGTCCCCGCCGCCAGATCGGGGAGGAAATTTCCCAACTGATTAGCAAGACCCAGAATACTCCGCAGTTGGTGTTTGTCGTGCGGGTATGGGGAACTCGCTGATAGCCCCCAGCCTCTCCTCGTCTGGCTTGATGCCACCGTCCGTCACATTGTGGCCGGCGAAATGGACCTGGCGGCTGCAGAACACCGCGAATCTGCCCACGCAGCTCCACTAAGGAAGGTGCATGCACCAAGATGTCGTCCACCAACTTCAGCACACCCGGGAGGCCGGCGATGGCCTCGTCGCTCTTGCGGAACCACCAATCGCCACTTGGGTTGAGGCCCATCGGTGCCACCCGGTAGTAAAACCGCCCCTGGGGCAAGAGAAACGCCGTCAGCTTCTGACTCTCCGGCGCCAACCGAATCTGGTAGTTGCTGTGCAGAGCGTCCAGCTTCGCAAACCACTTGGAGTCCTTCCCCACACTCTGGAAGACAATGTCCGGCGACGGGAAAGGGTGCACCGGCCTCTCGATATACAGGTTGATCGGCGTATAGTCCGTCACCAGCCGCACTCCCTTGCCCCCGGGCTTTGGAACAAAGTTGCCGCGGAAGAGGTTATCCGTTGTCTCATCACACTCCAATCGTCCCAGCACACCCTTCTGCTCCAAATCCGCGAGCAGGGCATCTGCCTCGTCCTTCATGTGCAGGGGCACCTGGCGGCATCTGGTGACCCGAAAAGGCGAGAACGACACACCCTCTTTGAGACAGATACGCATAGGCTCCCCTTTCACCCTCATGTCCCTGCTCAAGAAATCACTCCGCACATCAGGAAAGTCCCCCAAGAGCTCCTCCCGCAAGCCGTCCGCCGACTCGACCCTCCGCACTTGCGCCGAGTCGACGGCCGGGAACGTGGAGGACAGGATACTCAGGTGCATGAGGTCGTGCCAGGACACCAAAACCTCGTCCGTGAGGTCCCTGCTCACGAGGGCCTCCACCAAGACCTGCGGGCCAGGGCGCCCGTCCTCCGTGCGACCCCTCATGTAGAAAGAGGCCTGCTGGCTGCACTCCATCCGTTCCCCCGCTTTTGCCGTGTACAAACGGGCGGAAGAAGCCGTGGTGGTGAGCCCCAACCGACGGACCATGTCCGCCGCCACCACCGTCCTCTTGGCTCCCGTGTCAGGGGTGCACCGAATCGTGGCGTTCACCGGTCCCTGGCGAAGAGTGGCCCACAACACCAGGGTGGAGCGAGAGCCACCGGCCGCAGCACGGACGAGGTGGACGAGATCAGCGTCCCCTTCATCCTCATCCTCTGTCATGCACGGTTCCTGGGTCGCCTCCTTCGTGACCCGGATGGCCGGGCCGGGCGTCTTGTCGCGCTTCTTGGGCGCCAAGTTCTTCTCCTCATAGCTGGTCAGCCACACTTTGCTGGTGTGCCCCTGCCGCCCGCAGGAGTCGCAATTGACGTCCTCCCTGCGCTTGCTACATGCCGCCGCCATGTGCCCCTTGGGGAACACAGTAACTCACCGAATTGAAACCCACCGATTTGTCTTTCCTCTTGTTTTGGGGTAACTCTTCGACATTGTACATGAATCTTACCTAAACTAGTTCTTGAAACTTTCCGAAAAAGAGGGCAAACAGCACTTGAAACTCACCGACTAGTTTAAGAAACTCACCGAAAGTGAGAAGGGGGACTGAGGAGGGGGACTGTTTTCAAAAATTAGTTATGGGTAGGGCCGGTAACGAGACGAAAGTCACGAGACGAGACGAGACACGAGAGGATGGCATCCCCCCACCGTCCCCCCGTCCCCTTGCCCATGTGTGGGCCTAAGGGAGAGGAGAGTGATACTTACAGAACAGAAGAGATTTTTCTTATTTAGGTCCAAAGGTAGTGTTTGACTACTAAAAGAGGAAGGGCAGGAGAATGTGTTTGAGTCCTCTTCTCGTGATCTTGTGATTCCTTTCCATGTCGACTTGATCCAGCCTCCCACTCCTAACATAACAAACCACAAGTAATTTCGGAGAGATTCAAATAAAAATTCGGTCAGTTTCATCCAAAAAGTTTGGGAAATTTCGGTCAGCTTCTTTTTTGTTCCAAAATAGGTGTCTCAGTAAGTTTCATGGAGAATGAAACAGATCAATTTCGGTAAGTCTGGATTAGGTGAGATACCCTCTTACCGCCCCTTGGCCCCACAGCGGAGGCACAGCTCGCGCCACTCAGGGGGGACCGCGCGCGGGAAGGAGATCACTTCTTCATGCCGCCGCCGCCGCCCGCGGGTTCCTTGTCCCGTGCCCGGGCGGCGCGAGAATCCCGGTCCCTATCCCTGTCCTTCTTGAGGGCCTTTTTCTGGGCCTTCCCCGCCTTGTACCTCGTCAACGCCCGTTTCATGTCCGGCAGCGTGGGATTCTCCAGCCGCCGCCACTCCATCAGCATGCCCTCCTCCATGACCCCTGTGTGACAGCGGAACATGATCAGATCCTCCCGAGTCATCGAATGGACCTCCGCCTCGTGCGCCCGCGCCTCCAGCAGCTCCACAAACTGTTCCACCGTCTCCCCCTCGCCGGTCCTTTGGCAAATCTGGAAGAACTCTAGACGTCAGTTGAAGAGCAGCACCTCCTCCAAGTAGACCTCGTCCAACAGCTCGGTAAGCGAGCCGCCGTCGGGCACCGGCTCGGCCGGCAATACCGCCACATTGTCACGGTACCGGTCGTTGTGCATGACCCGGTCCTCCACAGCGGACTCCATGCACCCGAAGAAAACGCTGTGCTGGTCCGAGATGTCCGTCCAGTTGGGCACCCCCGATCGGCGGAGGTACGTCACCAACATCCACTTCCACTGCCTCACCTCAATGGGGGAAGCGTTGAGCGTCAGAATGCTCGGCTTCAGCGCGTCCACCAGGCGCCTGGCGCCGCCGCAGGAGTCACTGCCGCTGCTGCCGCAGCTGCACGTAACGGAGCGTCTGCAGCCCGTGGCTTGGTCTCAGCCACCCCGGGGGCCCGGAGGCACTGTCCAACGGCCTCCCCGGCGGCAGTGCTGACCTCCTCAGCCCTCTCCTTGTATGTTATGACCTCCTCATCCTTGGTGACCTTGAGGAGGATGGCCGAGAATGCCTCGTCGGCCGCCTGAGCGGTCTCCCGGACCTTCTGGAGAGCCTTCCGCACCTCCACGATCCCGTCATGGGACTCATGCGCCTCAAGAGCTTCGGCGATGAGATTGGCCTCGTTGCAGCGGCGAAGGGCACTGCCGTGGTGACCGTTGGCCACGGCGATGGCCTTCTGTAGGGCCGCCATGCTCTACTTGAACACAAGGATGAGCCCGATAAGGAGGCCCAAGCCTACTCCGAGTAGGGCCATTTCCTCGCCCAGCTCGTCCCCACTCACCACCACGAGGTGGGACAGCGCCCACCCCGTCACCACAGCTATCGCAACCACACCAATGCACTCAGCTGCTTGTTGTGACTGCCAGTTCACCCCGTCCGGCACCTGACACATGCTCCCAAAACTCCGTCAAATCCTGTTCACGACGCCATGTTACGTATAACGGTGTTCGCGGTACGACGAAGAGGACGTTACTAAAGATTTATTTCTCTATTCAGTCAGATCAATCAGTCGAGTGACGGAGCGTAAGAGCGCTCTGTCTTGCTCTCTCCTTACACATTGTTTCTTAAGTTTTACAGGTTATGCTCCCTTTGCATTTTGTCAAAAAATGTCAAATATTTTTTGGTAAAAAACCTCTAATGTCTTGTCAGTTAGGGCCTTTTAGGTCTTTAGGTGTGTATTTTGTGCGTGATTTGACGGGTAGTTACAACTAACACCAAAAGGATACGTCGAGCAACCGCTGATAAAAGTATCCGCACTGAACGCTGTACAGTTATGTTCGAGCAACAAATCAATCTCTCCACGTCCTCCAGAGCCCCGTCGCCCCCCCCGGTCACGGTCGTCCCCCAGCTCCCGCCGACGTCGAAGAGGGTCCCAGTATGCGCTGAAAGAGTAAGAGAAGATTGATCGCTACTCGCCGAAGCTCTCAAGAGTTAATAAGCATTTAGGTGTTAAAGGCAGAGTGCAGTCGGCTTCCACTTCAACTGCAGTCTGTTGTATTTAGAAGGCCCTTAAAGGCGCCTTCTCTTCGGAGGTGGGAAGGAGATCCTTCCCCCACCGTCCTCTGACTGAGTGGGAGGGTCATTGGGGTCCAAGTCCTCCAACCATTCAGAGTTTAAATTCATGAGCCCCCTTATTTTCTCATGTTCAAAGAAGCCAATTATGCTACGGTGAGGAGTGTTATGTCTCCCACCATTTCCCATGCAAGGCAGCTGGGATCTTTCAAGTTCGAGTGCAGGGCACTCTCCTCAGAGGTGGAGCGACGTCTCCTCCGATTCCCCGCAGAGCTTTCAGGTCGACGATAGGGACTCCCTCCACTTTGATAGGTGACTAGCAAAAAGGCCGTGACCTGTTGCCGCTTGAATAAGAGTAGTGAGCTCTTTTGTGCTCATCCACTTTATACAATTTCTGTGCTGTGTGGTGGGTACAGCAAAGAATGATTTGGCGATTCCACAATGTGGTATCGTTCGCCACCATTGCTGCCATTGACGTTCAGCAATTCCTTTTATTTCTTTTTTAATTTCCCTCCCAGTCCGCTCGAGGGCAGGGGACGAGAGATGGACGGCAACAGTGTTTTCTTTCGCCATCCCATCCGCCACCTTGTTACCTGTAACACCTGAGTGTCCACGAACCCATGCCAGTTCTATTTGGCAAATAAGTTTCGTGGACATCAGCAGTTTAATCGTCCCTTCCACCAGCGAGCTGGTGGGCTTCAGGGAGAAGACGGACTGCAGAGCAGATTGTGAGTCTGTCCACAGTTTCACCTTCGTCCCTTTGAGTTTGTGGGGATTCGAGAT
>JAAUYB010185370.1_pt1 | contig 12884 bp, 16 predicted proteins | sample 7278071 | NCBI WGS metagenome assembly JAAUYB01 (sample SAMN14350121, study PRJNA611818) | marine sediment metagenome | isolation source: surface marine sediment (1.8m) | place: French Polynesia: Moorea | collected 2018-08
ACACACAAGAGAACAAAAAACAGAACTGTGATGTTTAAACGCGCTGTTGACTTGTAAATAGTCTATGCTAGGAGAAGAACGATATCAGACTAAAAAAACAAGAAGAAGAATTACATCCTTTTTATGAGTCACCAAGCCGTGAGTTAAACAACACAACAACACACCATTTCCCCCCCAAAACCCCTTTTAAATGTGAGTGTGATGTCGCGGGGTTTTTTTTTCGCAAAAAACGACAAAGATATAGGAGAAGCGAAAAGACGCGGCATTTTGTGGGAAAACAGACTTTTTTAAAAGGAGGCGCCCGCATGACACTGTGGTTTTCTCCCCTCATGAGATGATATAAACCGAATCTGTGTGACTCCGAAAAAATACTACACTTTATCTCTTCTCAAGGGGGAAAATCCTGGCTGGATTTAAAAAGTCCAACTTTCCACACACTCTTCCTTCTTTCTTAAAAATCCAAAGACAAAACGAAATTCCACCAAAGACCTAACAATATTTTGCGTTCACTTATGATTCCCCAAAAGTAACCCTCCTCCACCCCACCAAAGACCAACCAAATGTCCATCGATAACAGCCAAAGAACATTTTATGTGACAGTCTTAGTCTTGCTTATTTTTTCGCATCCCACCCGGTTTGACTTTACAAAAAACCATCAAAAAACATCGTTTATCGAGAGCAAAAACGAGGATATCAAATTCTAGTCATTTTTTGCCATGATTTATTTCCAGTACTTTTTGTAGTGTGACATCGAAAATACATTTCTCAGTGAGAAAAGAATAAAATAATTTTTTCCACCAAGTTTTAGTCCTTTTTGATGCATTTTTTGCTGCAAAGAGCAAACCCAACAATGCATATAAGCATAATGCAAAAAAAACCAACACAAAACCCCTCCTTTCCCGCACTACAACAAGCAAACTCCTCAACTTTAAAAAAGAAAAATCCTTGGAAGAAGAAGAAGAAGAAGAATATGGGAAACCCCGATTGAAGAAGAAAAAAGGAATTTCGAAGAAGAATCGTACGAAACTGATGCAGCAATTGCGGTGGCGAGTTTGAACATTTATTATTGCTACTACAACAACCTAAATACGAACCACCACCAACCACCAAGTAACCACCATGAAAAAACCACCGCTGCTACTATTATTCATGTCAAAAATATACCTTTGCTTGTGGAGACAAACACGAAAAAAAAAGCCTGAAGTATTTTTCTTTCTTCCTTCCGGCGTCGTCGTGTAAGTAGCTCTTGAATTTTTCATGAAAGTCGGGCCCATGCACCCACTTTCATTTTCCACATAACGACTGTGGGCGTGAATTAACAAACATTCGGGGGGGAAAAAGTGGGAAATGCGATGATGGATCGCAAGCGTTCGACTTCTCTAGATTCGTTCCACTCCCTCCACTTTCCCCCAATTTCTTCCTCTTTTATTTCATTACATTTTTTCTCCTGTCGCCGAGAAGAAGGGAAAATGAGGTCCTTTCACAATTCTCCTCCCCTTTTGTGTGTGCGCAAAGGAGACGCGCTAATAACCGGGCCCCAAAGTTCGATTTTACTTTTGGTTTTTCTTCTTTTTTCTTTTGGGTGGCGCCGCCGGCTTTGTTATAGTAATTCGAAAGAAGTGGTCTTTACATTTTCTCCCTTTCTGTTTGGGAAAAAAGGGTGTTGCCTGGAAAACGCATTTCAGGCACTTTTTTCTCGCACACGTGTTTGCCAAGCCGAATTAGGCAAATTGCGCATGACAAAAAATGGGGAGCATGGTTGGAAAAACGCGAATTATACTCGAGAAAGTTGCCGCTCGAATATTGCACATATATCCGGGGAAATACAGTAGGTACAAAAACCTTAACCTCTTTCTCCATCCCTCCTGCGTTCAATAAACTCCCCTTCTCCCTCTCTTTTCCTGCGAGAAAGGAAAGGCGTGTTCCTTCTCTTCCTCCTCCTCTCCATTTCCCCTTCTCGACTCCATCAGATAATTAATTTTCATATTCATGACTTGCCAGCCTCTCTCTCTCCCTCCCTCCCTCTTCCCTAGCTCGCCGGCATTCGGAGGAGGAGGAGGAGGAGGAGGCTGCAGCAGCTTTGGGAGCCACCGCCGCCATTCCATTCCCCTTCCTTCTTCTTCTTCTTCTTCTTCCCCCAGGGCTGGGGCTCGCTCCCCTCCCCTCCTCTCTTATAGGAACCCACCAAACCCAAACTGTTCCTCAGTTGATTTCCGGGAAAAAAGTGCATGTTTTCGCTCCCCAAAAAACCTTAAAACTATTTTCAAAGAGGCCCTATTATTTGTTGATTACACAAACTCCTTATTTGAATTTCTCCTATTGCGAATTCGGCGATTCTCCATCGCACCGTTCTGAATTCGTAAGACTCCTCTCCTTCCTTCCTTTCCTCCTCCTCCTCCAGGAAATCTTCCCTTTTTGGGGGTGGGGTGGGGCTGGGAGCCAAAAAACCTCCTCCTCCTCCTCCGCCCGCCTTCTCTCCCACCCTGCCTCTCTCTTTCAGTGCCAGAGAAGAAAGCCCCTCCAACCAACCCATGCCGTCCTCCTTTTCCTCCTCTCTTCCATTCCACAATTTCTCTTCTTCTTCTTCTTCTGCAGCCCCTGGGGTGGGGGCGAGGGGAGGAAGGAGGAAGACGAAGGAAAGCCGGTTTTGGCGGCAGCGCAGAGAGGGGAATGACGTGTTCAAGTTCCCAGCGAAAAAAGTGGACCATTCGAAACGACAAATATCTTCTTGCGCATTCTTCGAATTATTGAAATCAGCATCAGCAGCAGTCAAGCCTTTCCTACTTACGTATACCACCACCAGGCTCACCTCATCCAACCCTTCTTTGGGAGTAGGGGAAATAGGAGGCCTCTCTCCCTTCGCCCGAACGGTGGGGAAGCGGCGGGAAGCCAGAGGAGAGGGGGAATTGATATGAGAGCCAGAGACACTGGGAAAGAGAGGGAGGCGGCGTTTTCTCAATTATTCTCCTACTCTTCCTCCTACCAGTCCCTAGCTCACAAAAACCCTTTTTTTTCTCGGCCAGAATCCTGGGAGAATATGACTACCCTCGTCTCCGTATATGAATATACATAACTGCTTTCGCACCACAACATTAAAAACGATTCTTGTATAAAGAGTTGCTTTGCATGTGTAGAACTTATACCGTATGTAATCCATAAATAAGAAGAAATTCGGCTCGCGAGACCTGCTGCGGTCTCTATGTGGGAAAAATAGAAAGGGAGGAGAGGGATATTGAAAGACGAGGAGGAGAGGAAGATATTGAGAAGATATGAAGAGGAGGCGGAGGAAAGGAAAAGGCCCTTTTCGTCTTCTAAGGAATATACGGAGGAGCGATATGGAGTAGGTGAATATAAAAGGACGTTTTTGTGGGGGACACATAACAAAAAAAACCTTCCAAAAAGTAAGTGTTGAAGATTCACCCACGTTTGTTGAGATTAAACACTTTGTGCTTAACCACAGTATAAAGGGTGAAATTGAAAATCGTATGTGTTAAAACATGTAACATTTGGTGAATTTTGGAGCACTTAAGGCAGGTTTTCAGGGAAAGAGGGAGGTGAGTGTTCTGTGACTTTTGTTGTGCTTCTTTGCGAAGAAGGGAGTGTTGGATCCTGAGAGAAGTAGAAGGGCCTCTTCCCTTTTCCACAATTCTTGGTTAGATGAAGGTTTTTTTCTTCCATTTCCCTTCTTCTCTTCTCCTCCAAAGAATTGATTAGCTGTCACTGCATCTCAAGAAGATGTGTGGAGGAGAGAAGAAAAGAAAAAAAAACATGGAAATGCTCTCATTTTATGTGCGGGGTAGAGGGGAGTCTCACGCAAAGAGGGGATGATGATCAAACAAGAACAATAAATTGAGAAATGTTTTAAACAATATATCGCGACTCCAAAGTTCATATTTTGTCTCTTTCAAAATATGAGTTCATTTGGACAAGGCGATATCGATGACTTTCAATGCATTCCAAGGCCCCCACCGCTCAGAAGAAAGAAGGAATTAACCCGCGCTTTTTTCTTCCTTCCATGGGAGGGGAAAGCGGAGTAAGCGCCAAATTGACGAATGGGTCTCTATTGGGGCGGGAGGGGGGAGAGGGGGGATAGAGATGGAGGGAAACCGCGGTGTGTGGGTCTTCTTATTCCTCCACCCCCATCAGTCAAATGATAATTCCTTAGATCGATTGACGTGCTTTGCATGCGCTCTGTAACATCCCAACATTGCTTGCTTTCTCTGTTTCGTCCGTCCGTGCCGGCGCATAAATCGGATTCGCTTATATCCACGGATGAAAAATACTGCAATGTTTTGGTGGCGGCAATTACTTTTGTGGGAAACTGAGAGGAAAAATTAGAAAAGTGGGACCCCGTTTCTTTCGTCTCCCTTGGCTCCTTGAAAAAGTGTGGATATATTGAGTTTTGCCCCCTTTTTCAAAAGTGGTGGTGGTGGGAAAAAGGGGGGGGGGGAGAAAATTAGCCCTTCTTAATGAAACGGCCTCTCTCCCACAAAAGAAGTTCTTATCGAATTATTGGACTTTTTTTAAATGCTTTTCGCGGCGGCGCGTAAAGTGGGGAAAGTGAAATAAAAGAAAAAAAGAGGGGAAAGCGCCATTTCTCACGCCGCAGCCTTTTCATGCATGCTTTTGGATTCGGATTCGACGAATCAAGGCCAAAACTTACTAAGACAATTTCCCAATCCAAATATTGGTTGCAGACATAGAATGTTTAAACCCTGATATTTTTTGGCGAATAGAGTGTGGTGAGTTCCCCCCGCTTTTTCGCCTTCGCCCTCTGAGGCTTGACAGGTAATTTTCAACCTGCGGCAAGCAGCAAAGTGGCCTCCTCCTCCTCCTCCTCCTCCTCCGGCAGAGAAAGGAAGGGGGCGAAACTGAAGTTAGTTGCAACACCTCAGTCTCCCTCCCCCCCTCAAAAGCGCGACACGTTATTAATCATCACTCTCCCTCCGCCCGACTCACCCCGGTTTCCCGCACTTGAAAAAAAAGTTGAAGGGAAGGAAAAAGGGGGGAATGGAGAGTAAATGAACCTCTTGCACGCGCTGCGATTTCCCACTAGAAATAAATTCGCCTCTCCGGCTATAAAACAAAATTTCTTTTGTGATTACTCGCGTTCGCCAGAGTGAAAAAAGGAAAAATATATAGTTTCACAAATTGAAAGGGTTGTTGGACTTAGGTAGCACCTGCCCTGCTTTCCCCCTCAATTCTTTTCATATATTTTACTCCTCGATCCCTCCTCTTTTTTTTTGACAAAAAAAACCCGGGGGGAGGGAAAGAGAAGTAAGTGCCGCCGCCCTCCTCCGCCATCGCCGCTGTAAATCTCGATCAGAATCAATTTTTCCTCCTCCTCCTCCTCCGGGAGGGAAAGGGGATTAAGTGCTGTGGAAAAAAGAAGTGGGAGAGGGGGGTGAGCGCACAATATACGCGGGCAGGCGGCATAAAGCACGCGCCTTTTCCCTCATTTTTCCACCTCCTCCCCTCTTTTTTTGGCGAGAAAAAAACGAAGGGGGAAAGAGAAGGGTGAGGGGGACTGCCGCCGCCGCCGCCGGTATAATTTCGAAAACACACACACACACACGGCGGCGACGGAATCTAGGGCTGGTCATGGAAAAATAGGGGTAGTAGTAGTAGACGGGTGCTGCTAGCTAGGGTAAACACCAAAAAAGTGGAAAGCCTTGGTCGGTCGGTGGACGGTTATGATTCACTGCTTTTTTCGGAGCTGCAGTGTTTGGAGTTGGTTGGTGGCGGAGGAGGTTTTTTTTGGCCGCCGCCGCTTTTCACATAAATTGCGCAAGTTTTTAGGGAAAGGAGGAGGAGGAGGCGAGAAAAACGGGGAAAGGGAGGCAGGGAAGAGGGAGAAAATAACACGAACATAAATTACGGCCGGGAGGGGGGGGGATGGTGCTAGGGGGTCCTCTGAAAAAAAAGAAGGGAGAGAGGGGGGGGGGTTAGGAAAAGCATCTTATGAAGTGGAGGAGGAGGAGGAGGGAAGAAAGAGGAAAAGGAGGAGGGGGTGACCCCAACCAACAAGGGGGAAAAACTCCCTGTCATTTCCCGAGAAAATTCTTTCCCTCCCCCTCTTGAACCCCTCCTCCTCCTTTTCTTTCCTCCTCCTCCGATTTTGATGGCAGGTTAGGACAGCGGCGGCGATGGAGGTAGAGAAGAAAAGGGAAAGACTGTTTTTGAAAAACAGTCAAGAAAAAAAAGGGTCCTTTTCTCCTTTTCTTTCGAACCCCCTTTAGCCTCCACCGCAGAGGGGGGGGGGACTTTTTTTGGCGCAAAATGGGACCCTAAGAAAAAAAGGAGAAGGTGGCTATAGGTGGAGGAAGGGACCTGCTGGCTCCTCTCCTGCGAAGGCGGAGGCGAAAAAATCATAAATCAGGTTATTCCGGGGAAAAAAGGGGTTTGGCGGCTAAAGGTTGGCTAGCTACCCCCTTCCTCTTTTTGGTTCCAAAACTCTGCTGCAGTCTTTTGGTCATGGTGGTGGTTGGTGGGTTTCCAGGAGAAGGGGGAAAAGGGGGATCTAAGGGGGCTTTTTAACTCCTCCCTTTTCCTGCTCCCAACCCCCCTTTTTGGAATATTCCCGACACTCCATTTCCCAAATTCCTCCTTTTTTCCTCTCTTCCTCTTCTTCTTTCTGGTAACGAGTCCCTTCGGACGAATGAGGAAAAAAAGGGAAAAAACTTTTTAGTTCAAATTGGGAGGGAAAGGAAAGTCAGTCTGGAAAGGGTTTCTCCCCTAAATGCAATTTGTTTATGGAGAAAAATTAGGGAAAGTACTGGAGTATATATTTTCTGAGAAAAAGTATTTCTTTCATAGTTTGTTGTACTTTCGGCCTCGATCCAACCATATTTCCCCACTCGATAGAAAATAGGAACAAATGCCACGAAATTTGAAGTAAGGCGGGGCTGCAAGTATCGGAGAGCAATCGCAGAGTAATTTTATGGGAAACTGAAGCACTCTTGAACGGCGAGGAGGAGAGGAGAAAAAAAAACTTTCCTTATTCTCCAGCTTTGAATAAGTAAACACAGCAGCGGAGGAAAGCCATGTTTCAAAAAAGGGCGGTGGCGACTCCAACACATCCGGCCCCGATATTATCGGAACGACTGAAAAAAAAAGCCGAAAAATCCAATTCGGTTTCCAATATATAATAAAAAAGAAAAGAAGAGAGACCTTTTTCCAAGTTCGGGAAAACGCCTCTTTTCGCCACTTCAATCAATCGGCTTTTTTTGTTCCCTTTCGGACCGTCGCCCTCATGTCGCCCTCCTTTTTCAGAATGAGCGAAAGGCACATTATTACAACTATGAACAACACTAGCTTTCGCGTACTTTTGAAGAGGGAGAGAGGAAATATATACGTATAGCGAAAAATGTCTCTGACTGTCGTCGTCGTCGTCGGCACTGCGGCAAAACGGCGAAACGGAGAAGCGACTGACGACAAACGGATTCGCAAAAAAGAAGAGAAATACTGAAGACGCTAAAAAAGAGAAAGTAGCCTTGTTTCTGTTTTTGCTTCTTCCAGGCAACAAACAGTACATTCGCTCTTTTGAACAAAAAATCCCATGCTCTTATGTTGATTGTCCCCATCCTTTTTCCTTTTTTACTCTTCTGCTTTCCCCAAGAAAAGGAAATTCCCGTAAATTCCCCTTGCTTTTTGCATCCTTACGACGACACATCCCCCCCTTTCCCTTCTCAGAAAGTAGAAATTCACTTTGGTCGGTCCTCCCCTTTTCCGTCCCCGGAAGACCTTCTTCCCTCCCCCCCTAAAAAGTCGTCCAATCAGCGAAATTGTCCATAAATTGGAAACTCCTTTTCTGCTCCCCCCCCCCTCCGGGGTGGGGTAAAAAGGTGGGAAGGAAGAGACAGTTAGGATATGGGGATGGCAAGTCCAAAAAAGGGACGTACCTACCTTTGGTTTCCCCCTCCAAAAAACCCTTGTAATACACGTTTTTTTGCCCGCTCTATCCCCGCCCACCCACTTACAATGATGTCGACAACGCACATGATTTTCCCTTTTTTCGACCAAAAAAAACCGCTACTACAACATGTCGCGTATGCAAATGTGCGCCCGCCAACGTATTTTTTGTAGAATTTTTTTTGGGGGGAGGTCCAAAATATTCCTGCTTCTGCTCCTTCTACATTTCCTTTTGGAGCCTCTGCGCAGAATATTCCTCATCCTCCCTTTTATGCCTTTTCACATTTTTTTTCTCAAAAAGAGTGGTAAGAGGAGGTGGGCAGGGGGGATTGAGTTCCATGTTCCCCATTTCTACCCCCCACCATCCAAAAGGGGCAGTTTCTCGCCGATTTTACACGGTCCCAAAAATCCCCCCTTTTCCCTCCTACGAAACGACGGTTTCCCCTCCCTCCGAAAAATATGCAAATGTCCTCCTCCTCCTCCTCTCTCCTCTCTCCCAACGGATTCAGACGGGCGAACACGGTTTGGGATGGGGAGGGAAGGGGGCCATTCCTGCCCCTGCTCCTGCCGCAGAGGGAGTCCAATAAAAAGAAGGAAGAAGAGAGAGGAAAATTCTTTGAAAAAAAGGGGGGGATCGATGCTAGAGCTGCTCTGGAGGAGGGCAAAAAAAGGAAAAGTAGTGTCCGCCGCCGCCGCTTCTAAAGTGGAGGAGTGGGGGGAGTTAGGACGGCTTCGTCGGTGTAAAAAAGTGGGGAAAACGGTGTTGGAGGGACGCCTACAAATTGGAACCGGGGTAGAAGGGGAAGGGGGGGATATGCAAAGTAGGGCTCTCCCCCTTTCCCCCTTTTTTGAAAGCGATGGACCAATCGGACGAGAGAGCTTCTTCTTTTCTGTGCTAGAAGCGAAAGCGAGAACTCTCTCTCCCTCCCTTCCTCTTTTCCCCTTCTTCAATGGGGCGGGTGAAATGTATGTATGGCCGGGGAGGAAGAGGGAAAAAACCCAGGACCTGAGAAGAGGAGCAGGGGCAAGTATGAGATTTGCCATATGCCATTTAAAAAGGAGACAGAGCTTCCTCCTTTAAAATAAAAATTCAGAAAATATGTTGTATTTTAGGGCTTTCTGATAATGTACGCAGTAGTATTCGAAAGTTTGGTGAATCCCCCACCAGGGAAAGGCTTTTTTGGAATATTTATGGCCATTGTATCTTTCCTCTTCCTCCTCCTCCTCCTCCTTTTTTCCTGCCGGAATTTTCGGGAGAGCGAGCGGAGGAGGAAAAAAGAAGAAGGGAAGAAGCTTTCCCTTGGGACCAGAAGAAGGGAAAAAGCTTCTCCTCCGCTTGAAAAATGGGGGAGAATTTGCATTTTTCAATATATTATTCCTTCTCTGGACGGCGGCGGCGGCGGCGGCGGCGGCGGCGGCGGCGGCGAGGCGGAAGGGGAAAAAGGATGAGTAATGCGTTTTTGACCGGAGAAAGAAGAGATATGGGAAATAACGAAAGCAGAGAAAAGTGTGCGGGGGGAGAAAAAAGAGAGACCGAAACAAAAAAATCTCCAATCGTTATTGTTATCGCCCGTGTTTGTCAAAAGTCCACACCTGCTCCACCTCGCCGCCTTTCCCGCATGTAGGTACGAGGGGGGGAGAAAACGATGACATAAAAAATCCCCCTTCCTCCCTGGTTCAACGTGGGTGCCATTAAAAGCGAAGGCGAAGAGATAAGGCCGGAGGGAGGGGCTTCAAATATGGACGCGTTTGCACTGGCAAAAAAAAATTCGAAATTTATTTGTTATTGTTCCAATTTAAACGTACACTAATTGGATAAAGCGCACAAAGATCCAAAATGTTTGTACATGTTCGCGTTTTGCGAAGTGTAAACGGTTGCTTTATATTTTTTTCCGCCAGCGATATTGAAGAGAGAGAAGAAGTGGAGGTGGAAGGGAGGGAGGGACCTCGTTATCAGCACTTGAAAATTTATCATCGCAGCAGGGAAAAGGGAGGGAGGAGAGGTGTGCTTTCCAGCTTTCCACTACTACACACGCCCTCCTTTCCCTCCAACACACAAAAAAAGTGTAGAAAGAAAAAAAAGTGACGGAACAAGTGGAAAGATAACGGCTAGCTCTCTCTCTCTTCTTTTTCGAGAGCACAAAAAGCACGATTTTCCCGAACATTTGTTAATCCGGGGTCTGACTATTGTTCATAGCTTTCAACGATTGTACTGAAGAGTCCTCTTTGTCTTTGTCTTTTCTAAATGCTGCTGCTGCTGGGACAATCGACTGCTGTTGCTGCAAGATTCATATCTCACCTCCTCCTCCTCCTCCTCGAACTGCTGCCACCAATTCACGAAAAAAAAGAAGAAGAAACAGAAAGTCACCTGCTCCTCCTCCTCCTTTGCCTTCTGCCAGCACAATTTTCGAATTTTTTCTCTTTCTCCGTCTGTAAATATATCGAAGATGCGGGAGACAGATAGGGCTGTTGTAACTGTTTCTCCTATTTTTTGACGACTGTGGACGGCTTTTTTTTAGTTCATTTGATGCTGCGGGCTGATATTGCCGAAAAAGAAGTGTCAAAAATAGGACAGTTGATAGCTTCATTATTTTTTGGGAGAAGTAGGTTCATTACACCACATGCTCCGCTTTCGCGAATATTCTACGTTTGCTTGTGCAAAAAACAAGTGTGCTTGCCGAGCTATTTTTTCGCTTTTATTCGTATGATCTCGAAGGGAAAACAACAGTTGCGGATTCTTCAGCCGAAGCGAAGCATCGGTTAATGGGGAAGGAAACTTATGATCTAGGTCCTTGGAAGGAAAAGATATGGGAAAACTGGACACTTGTGTTTTTATTCCTTTTCAGTTCGTCCAGATTCCTCCTCGCTTGCGCTGCATAATAAACGGGGATTGAGAACACACAAGTGTCTGGCGGAACAAAAAGGACATCAGAAGAATCCTTTACTTTCGTATACGTGCAAAAACAGAGTAATAGCATACTTTTGCAGAAAAAACTGAAAATAACTATTTTCATGTCTAGACGGCGCACGCCCATTTCCCTTTCCCGATTATCCACGGCGCGTGGGCGGTCTCGAAAAAAAAATACCCGACGGACGACCGTTTTCCCCAATTTTTATCGATGGAAAAAAAGGAAGAGGGGAAAAAATAACGAGTATCCGTGAAAAGGGATCCCAAATCCCAATTTTCGAAGGGGAATTCTCCAGCTGCGCTTGTGTGCATGTATGCAGAATAGCTAGGGAATAGGAGGAGCAAAAAAAGGAGCTCCCGTTTCTCCCTAAAAAAGCTGCGCGAAATCCCCCCCTCCGCCGATTGATCTGTATCGAAACGAACCAACTTTTTTTATCCCTGCAAGCTTCTGCAGAGAAAATTGGGAAACTGATTTGCATAATTCCGCCCTTTCCTGAGCGAAACAACTTGGAATGTTCGCCCGTCTCCCACTTTTTAGGAACCCAAAAAAAGTAGAAGCATGGGGGGGGGGGGGTCACACAATGGGACATTTTGAGGGGAAGGAAGGCAGGGACAAAGGGCGGACGCTGATTTTTTATCTAAGGGGAAAAGAAGGTGAGTGGAAAAAGGAAGAGGATTTGGCTCGTGCTGTTCTTGTTCGTGGTGTTCAACAAAGAAAAGCACACCTACGTATGCTACGTAGTTATTTCTCCGGACGCAAAATTTTGAGCAAGGATTCAAGTTTTGCTTTTGTATCGCAAATATGAAGGTACCTTTTTCGACATGTCAGTTTTGCAAAGTATGCGAAATAGATATTTTTTGCTGGCGTCCCTGTCTCAAAATTTTTTTCCCCTCTTGCGTTGAAAATCGTTGTGACATCCCCCCCCCCCCTGCTCCGCTTTATCCGCCCCCGCTTCGCCCATGTGAAGCAAAGTGGATATTTTTTGGCGCGCCCCTACTCACCCCTCTTTCCCTTTTGCTCTTCCGTGAATATTCTAATTTTTCCATAAATCTGGAAAAAAAGAAGGTGGAAAGGAAAGGAGCAGATGGCTTCGCGGAAGATCCCTCCCCGCCCGTCTGGAAAAAATATCAACCCAAAGCGACGGATTTTTGGGGAGATTTTTGGGGAAAAAGAGGGAGGGGGGGGGGGGAAAGGAAGAGAGAAATTGGCGGCCGTTTTTTTCTTCCTTTTCTACGAATGGGAAATGTATGAATGGATGATGGGACACATTCAATCAAAAAAGGGGGGAAAGGAAAGGAAAGGGAAGTATAGAAAAGTATTTCCATGCACCGTTGTACGTTTTTGGGGAGATTTTGTGTTGATATTGAGAAAATCCGAAGTCTGCTTAATATGTCATTGATGCATGCAGTAGTATAAAGAACGAAAGAAACGTGAGTTCGTTGTCACATGTCGTCCACAGATAATTATTTGCTGTCAGGTCAAACAAGAGATGAGGTGGAAACCTTGACGGGTTCGTATCCAAGCGGAGTACGAAACGAGAAACGTTTATTTAAATACAAAAACAACTTTCTCGGGCCTTTCCAGGTAATAATCTTGGGCAAATGGGCATTTCTCTCATAAATCAGTAAATTTTTACGTAACAAAAGAAACTATTGTAGTACTACGCATGGTACGGATTTCGGGCTTGAACAACATTCTGTATTGTACACAAAGCCCCAATTGCGCAAGCATATCCATGAACTGAACTGAACATAGAGCTTTTAATCCAGCCCCACCGCAATCGTTCAAGGGCTACTTGAGTATTTTTGATAAGGATTTTGACAGCGGTCTGACAGTAAGTAGGCCCCAAAAAGTCTTCAGTCAGGTACGGATACTCTGACTCCCAACTCGTCCCAGAAAACCCTTCAGGTACTTGTGTCAATTATGCTTAATTGATGTCGAAATTATTCGGGAAACTTATTGTATGCAAAGGATGAAGCTGTTCCTTGCCCTTGCCCTGTTTGCGGGCGCTGCCCACGGTCTGAACCCCTTCTGGAGCCACCTGCTCACCCACGGCAACATGAT
>JAAUYB010000816.1_pt1 | contig 12879 bp, 12 predicted proteins | sample 7278071 | NCBI WGS metagenome assembly JAAUYB01 (sample SAMN14350121, study PRJNA611818) | marine sediment metagenome | isolation source: surface marine sediment (1.8m) | place: French Polynesia: Moorea | collected 2018-08
ATGGGTTCGAATCAAGATTTTGCGAATGCGAGTCGAATCGAGTTGTTCAAGTGCGAATGCGAGTCGAATCGAGTTGGGCACTGCGAATGCGAGTCGAATCAGAAAACTGCAAATTGCGAATCAATTTGCGAGTTGAGGCCTAAAATGGGGCAATTCTTAAAGGCTTTTTTGCCATCTTACAAAATTTTTAAGGGAAAAAATGTGGGAAGTTTTTTTTAAATTTCAAGAAGATTTTTCTAAGAAGATTTTTTTCAATTTTAGGAATTTTTTTTATTTTAAGAAGATTTTTTCATTTTTTAAGGTTTTTTTTTGTCATTTTTTCTAATTCGCCAACTCGCAAATCGGCCCTTGCGAATTGCGAGTTGGTGCGAATCAGCAAAATAGGCTGCGAGTCTGCGAGTTCGCGAACGCGAGTTCGATTCGCACCCATCCCTATCCAGAGGCCTGTTTCCAGGGTCATTTGGCTAATTACTCGTTACAGGTGCACGAAATCAAGGTACTCAAAGTACACGGCTTATTCGGATCTGTGGAAAGTTATCAAAATATTCGAGGAAAATGCAACCAAGTCGGCCAGAAGATCTTAGAAAGGTGAGGACAGCAAAACCCCATCTGTAAATATCTCCACTGTGATTTTGCTCTGTGTGGGCCTCCTCTTCGCTTTCCATCCTCAGCATCTCTCTCACGGCCTTTCTCTCTCATCCTTGTTCTCGAACTCTTTCTCTGTTCGTCGTCAGCCTCTCCTGGACTGGACATCGAATAAAGATTGCTCTATCTCTCTCTGTTTATTCCCTCTTTAGGATGCCCCTTGATGGCCTCGTCGTCCTCGCTTGACCCGCTGTTCGCCGTCCGCGGCGTCCTGGCCTTCGTCGCCTTCACGGAGCTGACGGCCTGCGTCAGGAGTCTCCACGAGGGCGTCGCAGGGAGGCAATCGGCGCTATTCACACTCAGGGAGGACTCCCTGGCCCTCTCGCACTGCTACGGCTTCCTCTGCCTGCAGACCGCGCTGGTCTTGACCCACCTCGCCGTGTGCCCGCACTACCGCCCTCTGGTGTCCCTCTCCGCCTCCGCGCTCTGCCTCCGCCTGGCCTTCCTCCTCTCGCACGCCCTCGTCTTCGGCACCGTCGCCTTAGACCAAGTACTCATATTCCCGCTGGTGTCGCTGACGGTGGCCTTGCTGTCCACCCTGCTGGTGCCGGCCATCACCGCGGGAGACTTCTGGTCGTGGGGAGAGGACGAGAACGCAGAGCTGCTCAGGAAGATGAAGTTCCCAAAGAATAAGCGAAGCAGCAAAAAGGACGAATAACCAGTTTTGTCAAGTCGACGACGACCAAGATGGAGGACCTGGGCAACCTGGAGAAGCGGCTGGCCGAGCGCCTGCTGCCTTGGGATCGGTTCTCCTCCTGGGTGCACGGCGTTTGCGTGGTCACCTTCGACCTGGAGCTTGGCCAGGCCATGGAGACGCTCTACCCTGGGTCGGTTCAGCTCACCGAAGCGGACAAGACAAACATCTGCTACCTGGCCTTTCCGGATTCGAACTCTGGGGTCATGGGAGACTCCCAGTTCCACTTCAGGGTCAGGCTGAGCGGAAAAAACGCCTCTTCCTCTGGGGCCCCCTCCTCCGCCTCTTCCACCTCCTCCTCCGGCGGGGGCGACCCTTCCTCCTCCGCCTCTGCCTCCGCCACCGTCCGCACGACCAAGAAGCGTGCCGCCTCCGGCCACCTGGCCCAGTCCCGCATCCACGCCGAGTACAACCGGCGCTGCCCGACCGCCCTCCAGTTCGACCCGGACTTCCTCTTCGGCTTCGCCTACTTCCGACAGGTGCGAGACCCATCCATCCGAAGAGGCTACTACCAGAAGTCGGTCATCCTGCTGACCAAGCTTCCGCTGGTGACACTCTTCGGCAGCGCCGTCTGCGTCATCGCCCGTAAGTTCTTCGACCAGGGCGAGGTGGCGCTGGAGGTGGCCTGCTCCGACGTGGACCGGTGGAGCCTGCCCCTTCCCGGACACAGCCTGGAGCTGCCCCTGCTGGGGAGCCTCTTCCAGGTGCACCTGCCCTCGCACTCCACCCGCTCGGTCGAGTCCGGCACAGAGACCGTCACCTTCTCTCCGCTGACGGCGGGCGAGCTGCTCCCCTCGGTGTACGAGACGGACCTTTTCACTTGCCTTCTTCCGGTGGTGGAGCACATCCACGCCCTGTGGGAGCTGGTGCTTTCGGCCGAGCCCGTGGTGGTTATGGCCTCCACGCCGGCCCTCAGCTCCTCCACCGTGCAGTTCCTCACCGGCATCATCTACCCTCTCAGCTACTGCGCCGACTACCGTCCCTACGCCACCATACACGACTCCGACTTCAAGGAAATCACCGGCAGCAACACGGGAGCGCTCCCGGCCATCATGCTGGGCGTCACCAACCCCTTCTTCGGCAAGGCCCTGGACGGCTGGCCGCACATCGTCCGGCTGGGCGACCAGTCCCAGCACCAGGTGCCGCGATCCCCCTCCCACCGACAGGCCAACAACAAGGTCAAGGCCTCCACCAAGTTCAAGCTGGACGGGAAGCCCGGCGTCTACTCTCAGACCAAGCCCTTCCTGGAGCGGGACAAGGCCATCGTCAAGCGGATCCTCAAGGGAGTCCAACTCAAGCGGCCGGCCGAGGTGCAGTCCGCACTCATCCGGAGGCACTTCCTGGAGCTGACACAGACCTTCATGATCCCCCTGGAGCGATACCTGGCCAGCCTCATGCCGCTGGCAAAGAATGTCAGCCCCTACAGGGCGGTGCCCAAGGTCAAGCCTTTCAACGCCGAAGAGTTCCTAGCATCGCTGGACAACTGTGGCCCACAAGTGAGGCCTATTTTGACATTTAGTGTATTCCTTGATTAATTCATCAGTTTTTGTATCGTTGCAGTTGACTTCGACGCTGAAAGGCGACTGGCAAGGGCTGTACCGAAGGTTTTTCCGTAGTCCAAACTTTGTCGGGTGGTACAATCAGGTGTGCATTCACGAGAGGAAAACTATAAAAGGAACTGTTGTTGAAATTTCCCTTTATTTTTTTTTTAGCGCCACCGTGAGGTGTCTCAAAAGCTCCGCCTGCTTCACCTGGAGTCCCTGGCGGAGGCCAAGATCGAGTACTGGATGCGCGACAAGGAGGAGGTCCAGCTGGTGGACATGGTGCTGCGGATACGCGGCAAGCTGGACGGGGAGTCCAGGGAGGAGGTGCCGGACGTGGTGGCAGAGCGGCTCCAGGCACACGTCGACACAATCTTGTCCACGCTTCCGGAAGACCTAAGGGCCGTGCTGGACAAGAAGCAGAAGAAGAAGCACCCTTCGTCCTCCTCGCAGCAGCAGCAGGGCGACGAGAAGGCCCCAACTTCTCCAGCCCCGATGGAGCAAGAGGAGGCTGCTGCCGCGGCATCTGCCAAGGGCGCTGAATAGCTTCGGAAAAAGTGGTTGTCTGTCTGTTCTTCCACGTACCTGTATGGGAATTCATCCATCGGAAGGAACAATGCGTCGCTGTGTATAATGACAAGCCTACTGAAACCCCCCATCTTAAATTTTAACCGGACTATAAGACTCTATCCCAAGTGCACAAAGAAGGAAACCGGGGGGAGGAAGAGAAGCTCTATAATGTGACTAAGACTATTACGGTATATATTTATATAAATGTTCAACAACTGTGTTATGGCCATGTACCTCCTCTCTCTTGCTATTTTCCCCTCGAGAGATTATTACCTGCTGATGTATGATGATAACTGTCGGTTCTCTCACCATAGGACAAGATATGTGACGGAGGAAAAAAATGTTCAATCTCAAGACCTACAACAACGCGGACGAGGATGATAAATAAATTACAGTGTACTGTACTGGAACGTGCCTAGCTTTGCTTCGATGTGGCAAAACATTTAAAGTAAAATATTGCGTCTGTAGAGAGGTTGCGCCGATGGCATATCAACAATCTTTTCATCTCAGCTCCCTCCGCCGATGACGCACTGAAAGCTGTGACTGCCTGTGAGACAGGCGGACTGGCCTGACAGACGGGAAATCAGGTCTGCTAGGGCGGGGTTTTAAAAAACCAAAGATATTTGTTTTTAACAGATGAATGGTACTGTAAAAATAGATAACACTGGCTGTCTCGGATAATTTTACCCTGAATAGGTCAACGTTTTTAAAGAAGAATCTCTTGTACGGATCTGGCAACTCTTCAGTTTTCATTTCCTTTTTTCTTTGGTTTGGCGTTCGTCGCTCACTCGCTCTTCCTTATTCCTAGGGCGTTCGAGGCTCCGCCGGTCGGGGTGTGTGTGTGTCCTCTTCCGAGGCTGTCGAGGCTGCTCTTCCTGGCAGGCGGACAAGGAAGAGAAAGCAGCGGCTCCAAGTCAAAGAGCTTAGGGAACTTGGAAGAGTGAAGTGCACCTCCTGGGCTGGTCTGGGCAGAGGATCCCTCTCCACCTGGCTGGCCGTCGGTGCAGGAGGACCAGGCACTTGTACGGCCTCCCTCCCATCTTGTCAGGTGTCGCCGGACCTCAAGGAGGCGCACTCAGACACATCCATCGCACCTTCGGAGCGGGAGACCCCTGCACATACTTCTTTGCTAAGTGTGTGTCCCGCTGTCACACGTGACCTCATAGCCTCCGCCCCTTCGCAGCAGCAGCAACGATTCAGAGACACTCGCTCACTTTGGGCCTCGCCTCCACCCGGGGCAGCTGAGTGAGGCCTACCCACCCACCGCACATCTCTCCATTGAGAGAGGCGCCCATTTGATCCGCCTCCACCTCATCTTATTCCCATTCTCCACTCCTGTGCTGAGTCAGGGCCCCACCTCCCACGTCCTCCACCATGGACCTGCCGGGCCTCCTGTCGGACTTCTCTTCCTGCTGCGGCGCCGACGCAGACCCCTCGGAGAGAGACACCTTCTTCGCCACCTTGGCGCACAACCAGGAGCTTCAGTCCGCCATATTCGCCGGGATCAACTCGGCGGTCGACAAGGGAGCCTCTTCAAAGTCCTCATCGTCCTCTGCGGCCGGATCGACATCGGGAGGATCCTCTGGCGAGGAGTCCGCCGCCCTGTCCAAGGTGCTGAGCCTGCTGCTGCACTGGTCCAGGCACGTCAGGCAGAACGTCGTCGCCGGGTCCTCGGCCACCGAGAGGAAGCCGCACCTCATCCTCCAGTTCGTTCCGAGCGTGCTGGCCCTCACGTTGACGCTGCGCCGGACTCGCGGCGCGGACCGGCGGCGCATACAGGAACTGGAGGCCTTCCTCATGGCGCTTCACAACCAGGAGGCGGCCGTGGCGGCCAACACAGTCACCACGGTGGCGGTGCCGGGGGCGGCAACGGCGACGGCAAATCCTGTGTCGCAGCAAGTCTTCTCAGTGCAACCCTTAGCACAGAGCTCCGGTATGTCCTATAAAGCCCAAAGCCAAAACAAATTACTTGTATACAAAGAACTTTCATTCCAGTGTACCATGACGGCAACAAGGTGATCGAGGGCGTGGGCACCAGCGCGTCTGCCATCGAGCAAGAGAGGATCCTGGTCCGCCTGCCCCAGTTCCGCCTTGGTGGGTCCGGCGTGGGCGGCACCAGCCCGCTCTCCTCCGCCCCTGCCCACGCCAAGCGGAACCCCATGATGGGCTCGGGAGCGCAGGGCAGGATGCTGGTGGTGGAGTCGCTCTACAGGACCTTCAACTCTGGCCTGGGCGACTACTCCAAGCTGGCCATGGAGCACTTTGTCCGGTGCACCCAGCGGATGCTCCAGCGCGGCGGCCAGGGCAGCGCCAAGTCCGGCCTGAGCCACCACCGCGTCCACCTCCCCGCTGGCGTCCTGGTCGAGCTCCTCCACGCAGCCTACTTCTCCATCTACAACGGCTTCCAGATGGCCGGATCCCAGATGGTGGAGCTAATCCGGCATCGCGGGTCGGCGCTCGGGTCGCCCCAGGTGCTGGTGGCCGCCAACGCTGTGCGTACCCTGGTGCTGACCTCCGGCCCTAGCCACCTCCCCGCCGCCTCCATCTCCACCCCCAACCAGATCGCCAAGAACCTCATCACCAACGCCTCCTTCCGCGCCAAGAAGATCAGCGATGACATCGCCAAGGTGCAGAGCGACAAGGACGAGCAGGAGGCACAGGGCGGGTCCTCCTCCGGCGGGGGGTCCAAGGCCAAGGACCCCATCGCCAGCAACCTCAAAGCCCTGGCCAACATGACGGCCATTAGCGAGGAGGTCGTAGAGGACATCCTCGGCGGCGGAGGAGGAGGAGGGGGCGGGAGCAGCGGCGACCGGACTCCTGTCAAGGCCGGGCACCATCACCACCACAAGGAAGGCAGGGAGGGATCCAAGACCTCTAAGGACAAGCTCAAGGCCAAGCTGCACAACCTGCCGGTGACGGGATTCAAGAAGCGGCTTTCCGAGAGCGAGAGCGAACGAGGAGGGGGAGGCGGGTCGGGGTCGGAGAAGGAGAGGAAGTCGGACAAGAAGAAGGACAAAGACTCGGACGGAGGGGGAGGGGGAGGAATAGAGATGAAGCCGCTGGCAAAGGCGCTCGAGTTCGGAAAGGCGGCGGCTAAGAAGTCCAAGGAGAAAACATCCTCCGTTTCCTCCTCCAAGGCCTCCTCTGGCTTCGCCCTCTCCTCCCCCGCGGCGGCGGCGGCGGCAGCGGCGTCCAACAACGACGACAGCAGCAGCACCGACAGCGGCAGCGCGCTACTCGCCCAGCAGCACCAGCAGCAGCAGAACGGCGGCCTGCAACAGCAACAACAACAGCAGCAGCCCCTCCTAAAGAACATCTCCCTGCCGGCGGCGGCTGAGGACGACGCCGTGGCAGCCGCCCCTTCGCCCTCCTCCCTCGGCGTCAAGTCCTCCGAAGCCCCTTCGGAATCGGGCAGCGCCGCCATTGAGTCCCTGGAGCAGGTGGAGGCCCTAATACAGCAGAAGAAGCTGCCGGCGGAGACCATCACCATACACAGCCCGGAGTCAGGCACCACCATATTCTAGTGTCGTTGGTTTTGGTTCAGCCCGCGCTTACGCGAAAGAACAATACTATTGCTACGTGAGTGATGCAGTGATGCTTTTCTATTATTAAAACAGACTTGCAAAATTTGATCCTTTTCCCTCCTCCGGCAGTGGGACTCCTTTCCTATCTCTTTCCTCTCCTTGCCCTGTCCCAGCCCTGTTGATTCTTAGCAAATTGTCACACCTATCCCCCTCCTCCTCCTTGCTGCTCCAATCGCCAGAAGTGTTTTTCCCCTGCATAATATCTGTACTATTTATCATCAAGGTTTTTTGGAGAGAGAAACTGATGTGGCTTGAGGATCCCGAATATACACACGAAAATGAACTTTTTTCGATGGACAGCTCTTGGTGTCATTTATTTCTAGGTGGTGTTACCGTATTTATTGTACACAACATCATTTGTATTGTTTGGGAAATAATTATCCTCATGCGCAGCACTCCCCCTCGTCCTGCGGCCTCCCCCCCGCCGCTTGCTCCAGCACCGCCGCCCTCCTCCGCCAGCCGAAGAGGAAGTATCCCAGCGCCATCCCGCCCACGGTGGCAGCGCACAGCCAAGAGTTGAAGGTCATGAAGACGAGCATGAGCGTGTAGGAGAGCGTCACCTGCAGCAGGTGCAGGAGTGTCTGCAGCAGGTGCGACCTGGACCACATGCTGCCTCCCCCGGCAGAGCGGAGCAGGAGGCGCGCGCTCCTCTTGAAGGAGGACAGCCTCCTCTTGTCCCTCTTCTTCTTGTCCAGCGGCGACGAGGTCTTCTTGCTCCCATTGCTCCTCCTCCCGTCATTCTCCGTGTCAGAGTGCCAACCCCTTTGTCTGCAAGGAAGGGAGAAAATATCAAATCCACAATCTCAAAGTTGTTTTTCCTGCAAGCTCACTGTTGTTGTTCGCGCCTGTCTCTCCGCCTGCCTCCTCCTCCACTATCTCTCTCCGGCATCTCCTCCTCCTCCTCATCGTCTCTCCCTTCCTCCACCTTCTTTTCCCACTCTTTCGCATTGAGGAAGTCCCTCAGCGACTTGATCCCCTCGAAGAGCACTCCCAGGACGAGGCAGGCGGCCATCGATCCGATCAGCCCCCCCGTCGAGTCGATCCGCCAGAAGCTGAACAGGATCACCTGATGATGGGGAAAATGATAATGGATGGGATAAGAAAGCGCGGAGCAAAATTTTTTTTCTCTGCCTTCCAATGAAGAGATTTTCTTCTTCTTATTGGTTGCTCTCCGCGTTTTTATGTTGGCTTGGCCAAAGAAGTTGACGGGTGCAGCAGAAATGTTCACCCAAACCAGTATTTCTCACACATTAGCTATGCTAGTATGAACCTACTTTACAAGGCCAAAAGAGGAAAAGTAAATATACCTCTGTGAAGCCTCCGTGAAACGTCATGGAGTGTCCTCCTCCACCACCACCACCGTGTCCGGCGTGGCCCATGTGCTCGGGCTCTGCCACCACGTCTTCATAGCCGTCGGCGGTATCCATGGCAGTGGGAGAGTGCTGGTCGTGCTGATGCTGCTGGTGGTTGTGGTGGTGGCTATCGGGAATCGGAGTCGGATGGTGCATGGGAGCCTGGTGGTGGTTATCCATGTTGTGATTGTGGTGGTGATGCTCCATGCTCTGTCCGTCTGCGGTCTCTCCCCTTATCGCAAATCGATATAATTGACCACCACTTTAGTCTAAATTTTACTCGGGCACTCTGTAATCTGTTTTGCGATGCGGATGTAGAAAGAGCAGCAACAGGTCTGTTCTCTCTTTCCCGTTATTTTCTCCTCTCTATCCCTCCTTGAGGGGTCTCCCCCCTTCCAATATGTTGCGAGGACTGGTGGTCTTCTGCTGCTCCAAACTCTCCCATTTGTGAGGGAGAGAGGAGAGAAGATGCCTCTTGGCACAAAAAGGAAAGGAGAGGAGGGCCCGCGCACTGGAATGGAGGGGCTAGCTTGCAGCTATGGGCTGTTGTCTCTCTCCTAGATGAAGAAGAGAAAAAAAATTCGCCGAACGCATGATCCACGTCACTCCATTGTTGTTGGGGCCCTTTTCTTTGGAATTCCTTTTCCTTCCCCCATTCTGTTTTATGTACAGCGAAAAAAATACGCCGCCACCTAAAGTATTTTTCGGACGAAAATCGCATAAAGGGAAGCGGATGAGGGGATGAGGGGAAGGGATACTCATAGCTTTACGGCGATTTTCTCTCTGAGTTCCTTTTGCAAAAAATAATGATGATGCTGTGGGAGAGATCGTGGGAGAAGAAGTGCACAGTGCGACAAGAACTGTACAAAGTTCCAGGTAGGCATGGGCACAGCACAGGCTGAGAGAGGAGGCGAGATGCCACGTAATTGATGCTGCGGTAAAAGAAGAAGAAGAAGACAAGACGGGCGACGGGGTGTTGCGTAAGGAGACCACATCTTGGCGACCTTTTAATCAGGTACTATGCAGGGGGTGAACGAAAAAAAATATCTAATGTTTCTTTTTTATGCGTGCATGCAACTTATCCCCTCCCTCGTGTAGGTGTACGTGTATCGAGGGAGGTACCTACGTCCTACAAGCCATTGTTAGCTTCGATTTCTCCCGCCCTCCTCCCGCTATACAGCAGGCGTCCAAAGTCTGTACTGAGTGCGTATAGGAGCCCCTCCCTCACTTGCGTACTGAGGGGAAGGCTCCACCCTCCTTTCAATCCCCCTCCCCACCTCGCGGCGTCCGCCAGAAAAAAAGGATAGTTTTTTCCCTTGCGGTACTTCCAGCAATGACTCTAGCACTCCTCCCTCTTTTTTTTTCGGCTGCAGTTTCAGACCTTTTTTTTCTTTTTGGCTCGACTCACGACTTCGCCCTTCCTTCTCGAGGTGAAATCGACAATTGTCCGAAAAGGAAGGAAGGTGGCTCGCGACGATGATGACAGCAGATTTATTTTGCTTACACCTTTATTTACTTGCGAAAAAAAATTGGTCTGTCTGTCTTGCTTGGACAGAAAAAGTGGAAGACTTGATAAAAACGGACAGAATGAATATGCTAAAATGGGGGAGTTGGCTTCTGTATGTACACATGCATGGTATGGTAGCCTCTGACTTATTTCAAAACGAACGGTATCTATGCGATGTGATGGACGTCGTACATGTAGCACCGATGATGATTGTGTCGCATTTCTAGAGAAAGGAACGAATGATTGTCTTTTTTTCTTGCTTCTTAAATCTTTTGCTGGTTGGATCACTTTTGACACTTTTTCAGTCCGAGATGTCCGAATGCGCCGCGTCGTCGATGTCCAGTAGGTTCGCGTGGCTTCCGCCCAAGACGAAGAAGAACTCTTCGGAAGAGGCGAGTCTCCGGAGCTGGCGGCGGCGACCGCCTCCGGAGTTGAGGTGGACTGCAGAGGAAGTGGAAGAGGATGAGGCGCCGGTGGAGGTGCGGCGGGCATATATCTGCTGCTGCTGTTGCTGTTGCCGCATCCTGACAGGCCTTGTCGGTGTTGTTGTTGTGGCAGTGGCCACCGCTCCCTGTGATATTGTCCTATGCATCTTCCTCGGACTTGAGCTGCTCTCTCCCGCCGACGGCGACGAGAGGTCTCCTCCCGATCTATGCCACAGCGCCGCCTCCTCGCCCTCCTCGTCCACGTCCACAAAGGCGATGCTGGACTTTGGTCTCCTGAGGCGACCACTGACCGACTCGGAGTCCTCTTGCTGCTGTCTTCTCATCCGCATCTGCCTGACCCTCCTTCTGCTACTGCCTCCCAGCGCCACCCCGCCGAGGTGGGGGGTCGACTGGTGGGGGCGTGGGCGATTTGGAGACGAGGCTGGAGCAGCCGCGCCGAACGAGCTTGACACCGACAGGCTCTGAAATAAATTCCAATTTTTAAATCAAATTTTTTATCCTACAATTTCGAATAAAAGTTGTTTTAATATATTTCAGAAATATTTCTTTGATCCAAGTCCTAGTCGTTTCCAATATAACGAGTTTTGTTAAACTTTCTAAGTTTGAATATCAAACCTGTGGGCGGTGATGCAGCCCGGTTGGCTGCGATCTTCTTGCCGTAGCTCCTGGGTAGAGTTCCGTAGAGGGAGACCTGCAAATAGAAAGAATTCTGTGTAATTACAGGTAATGAGGAAAAATATTAGCAAACTCATTACGGGAAAACAATTAATATCGACACTATCGATTAAAAAGAAGCTCCTCTTTTATCGGGTGTCAAATCCGTCCCGACCGATTGGACAAAGAGGAGCTGCGAACACTGCTGCTCGATTTATCGAAGTAACTGACTTGGCGCTGGAACAAAAAAAACTCCACTCGAATGTCTCGTATCCGCTCTTCACTCACTCACTATGTGATTTTGATTTTAAAACAAGTCCTACGTTCTACTATTGTGAAGTAAATGTTATTTTGTGATTTTGTGTCCTTTGCAGCTTCTTGCAGACTGATCCGGGTTAGCGATATGAGCACCACCACCCACTGCTTGCCTTAAAAAGTATCTTCACTTCTTGCAATCTTCTTATTTCCTCGCCGCTGAACCTCCTCCCCCTCCTCCCCACCTGGGGCAGTTGTGGGAATGAGGCAGCCAGGAGTGGATGGTGCAGTGGGGGCAGCGGGAGGGGGACGTAGACAGGACGGGGGAGGCGGGGCGGTCGTCGTTCTCCCGGAGGATGATGCCGCCCAGCCGGGACCCAGGTCTGGTCGGGGTCTTGCTCCTCCTCTTGCCCGAAGAGGACTTTGTCTTGGTCTCTTGTTCTCTGGTTACGGAGGGCTCCCTGCTGGAGGCGGCGGAGGGGAAGGAGGAGGAAGGGAGGCTGTCACCGTCGTCGTCCAGGTCGAAGAGTGTCTGTCCCCTGGAAGGGGGGCGAGGAGGGAAAGAGGAGGAAGAGCTAGAAGAAGCTGGAGTAGGAGAAGTTGGGCGGGAAGCAGTCTTGGTCGGAGCAGGAGAGGTTGCAGCAGGGGTGCTGATTTGCCTGAAAACGGGCGGCGGCGGCGGCTTGGGTGCGGCCCTGTTCTTCCTCGGGGTGGGTGCCAATGCCATCTTGGAGATTCCCCCTCCCGTGCATACGCTGCGAGGGCGCTGCTGAGACAGCGAAGTAGGGGATACAGCGTCGCGGACGGGCACCTCAGGCATGGGCACCTCGTTCTTCTTCGCCATGTCCAGGCTGGAGCTCCTGTTCAGCTTGGAGTACACCTCCTCCGCCCTGATCTGAGGGGCTGGATCCTCCTCCACCGGGGTCTTCTCACCATCCTCCTCCTCTTCGTCCTCGTCGCTGTAGATCTCGGTGATAGTCGCCGCCTGCTGCTGCTGCTGTTCCTGGACGCTGTCTGACCAGGTATCTTCGTCTTCTTCCTCGTCGCGCAGTTCGGACTCCTCCGTCTCTGCCTCAGAGGGGTAGTAGGAATCGCCGATGGTGGACACGGAGGAGGAGCGGGAGAAAGACTCCCAGGTCGGCTGAAGCGGAGGAGGAGGCTTGGTTCCTCTTCTGCCGGCGGGTGTGGGATTCGGGGGCTGGTGTTGAAATTGCTCTTCGCCGTAGTAGGAGGCGGCGGCCGCGGGTTGAGGAGGAGGCCGATGCTTTTTTTGTTGAAGGCGGAAAACAATTTCGGCGTCAGTGACATTTCTCCAATCAACAGAAAAGTACTTGCACTCAATGTTATCACACACATGCAAGGCAAGGATTATTAGAAACAATGTGTTTTCGTTATTGCAGTAAGAACGACAGTGCCGAAAAGGAATGTGCCCATCTGGATGAGATAATTGTTAGCGCGGCGGCATTTCATTAGTGAGGCTTATTGATCCTTGCAACCGGCAACTACGTATGACTTTATTAATGACAAAGTTGGGTTAGGAGAACTCGGAGGCGATGTGAAAACCAAGCTTCTTCTCCTGAAAACGAACTCCACTCTTCGATCTGTGACAGCTACCTCCTTCTGCCTCTGCC
>JAAUYB010140499.1_pt1 | contig 12850 bp, 10 predicted proteins | sample 7278071 | NCBI WGS metagenome assembly JAAUYB01 (sample SAMN14350121, study PRJNA611818) | marine sediment metagenome | isolation source: surface marine sediment (1.8m) | place: French Polynesia: Moorea | collected 2018-08
CTACCACAAGGACCAGGACTACGAACAAAGCCGGGTCGCGGCGCAGCGCTATATCGACTTCTACCCTGCCGACGAGGTCGCGGCCGACCTCGTCAATCTGGTCGTAGTAGCTCAGCGCCAAGAGATACTGCGCATAGGCCGCGTCCTCGTCGGCAGGGTAGAAGTCGATATAGCGCTGCGCCGCGACCCGGCTTTGTTCGTAGTCCTGGTCCTTGTGGTAGGCGAAAGCCTGCATGATCAGCGCGCGCTTGGCGAGCTCGGAATAGGGATAGAGCCGCTCGACCTCGCCGAAGAGTTCGGCGGCGTCGTCGGCGCGGTTGACCTCTAACTGGTATTCCGCGCGCTGAAAAATCTGCTGCGCCGACTGGTCCTCGATCGGCCCCTCGCGATTACGACTACAGCCCGTGGCGAGCACCGCGGCCACGCCGACCGCCAGCACGCCCAATCGTGATTTTGCCCGTATCGTCAAGCGGCTACCCTTACCGGCCCTTGGCCCATTCCATAGCGGAGCGGGGCGGTGTTGCCAACACCTAGCACAGAGCGCGCGGCGGCAAAACGTCTATCGCGAAAGCCCTACGCTGCCCGTGGCAAGCCGGCAATATCAGCGCGGCCGACGCCCATGCCGGGCAACTTCGCCGCGGTCACCGCATCGCAAAGAACCACCCTATAGGCCTGCGGCCGCGCAAAAAGGGTCCGCAACAGCGTATTCGTCAACGTATGCCCCGCGCGCACACCCGTATAGCGGCCGAGGATCGGGCAAGACGCCAACGCCAGGTCGCCCAACGCGTCGAGCATCTTGTGCCGCACCGGCTCGTCGTCATGGCGCAGACCGCCGGGGCACAGCACCTCGTCGCCATCGAACACCACCGCATTTTCGCCGGGCGTGCCGCCCAGAGCGAGCCCGTTTTTCTGCATCGCCTGCACGTCTGCGAGCCGGCAGAACGTGCGGCTGTCGCAAAGCTCGTGCACGAAAGCACCATTGGCCATGTGCAATGCCTTGTGTTGCCGGCCAATGGCAGCGTCGGAGAAATCAATGGCAAAGTCGATCTCGAGCCCATCCGCCGGGTCGAGCCGGGCCGCAGCATCGCCATTTCGCACCTCGACCGGCTCCAGAACGCGGATCGCCCGGATCGGCGCCCGTAGCCGACGCAGCCCGCGCGAGACGACGGCTGCCACGAAGGGCGCGGCGCTGCCGTCGAGGATAGGAACCTCGGGGCCGTCGATGTCGATCAGGGCATTGTGGATGCCGCAGCCGGCCAGCGCCGCCATCACATGTTCGACGGTCGACACCGTCACGCCGGCATGGTTGACCAGACGCGTGCACAACGGCGCCGCCTCGACCGCGTCCCACCGCGCCGGCACCATCGCATCGCGGTCCTCGACATCTGTGCGGCGGAACCAGATGCCGTATTCTGCCGAGGCCGGGTGGATCGTCATCCGGGCCGGACGCCCGCTGTGCAGGCCGACGCCTGCAAAGCTCGCTGCGGATCGAATGGTGGTCTGCACCTATGCCCTCATCCCATGCGCCAGGCACGCCTGGCGGTTTGGGGATGCGTTAACGGTTGCGCAGATTTACCACAATTCAATCTTTGCAACGCTCTGAAACATGCCGAATCAGCATGCGCGGGAAACCGCCTATGCAGCGTACTGGCAGGGTCAATTCTTTGATTCAAATGAAAAAGGGCCGGCGCGGGCCGGCCCGTTTTCTGGCCTTGGCGGCGTCGCTCAGTTGGCCTGACGCCGCAGGAAGGCCGGGATCTCGATACGCTCCTGTTCGGGATCGAACTCGGCCTCGTCCTCCGACGTGACCGGCGGCTGGCGCCGGGCGGGCGGTGTCTGGCGCGCGGACTCCTGGCTGTGCCCGGTCATCCGGCCGATCAGCGAGTTGATGCCGAACCGCGGTTTGTCGTCCGCCGCCTCGGCGCGCTCTTCCACCGCTTTCGGTCTCGGCCGCGGGCTGGCCTGCACCGCCGCCTGCAGCCGCGCCAGCGCCTCGGGCGAGGGCGTTCCCGCCTTCGGTGCGACGAATTCCTCGGGCGCGGCCAGCTCCTCCTGGGTCGCCTCGGCGACCTCGGGCTGGTAGGCCGGGGGCGGCAGGTCGTCGGTGTCGAAGATGTCCTCGGCCTGCTCCTGCGCCGCCGCCGTTTGCGCGTCTAACTCTTCGAACAGCATCGGCTCGGCCTGCGCCTCGGCCGCGACGGGCGGCGGCACATGCATGTCCTCGGCCGCTTTCTGGGCATCGGCCGGGAACGCAGCCTCGAACTTTTCCTCAACCTTTTCAGCCGGTTGAAGCGGCTCGGCCATGCGACGGCGCGGCACCGGCACCTCTGCCGAGGCCTCCACCGCGTCGATCCCCGTGGCCACCACGCTGACCCGCATCGCGCCTTCCATTGAGGCGTCGAGCGTCGAGCCGACGATGATGTTGGCGTCCTGGTCCACCTCTTCACGGATCCGGTTCGCCGCCTCGTCGAGCTCGAACAGCGTCAGGTCGTGGCCGCCGGTGATGTTGATCAGAACGCCCTTGGCGCCACGCAGGCTGATCTCGTCCAGAAGCGGATTGGCGATCGCCTTCTCCGAGGCCTGGGTGGCGCGGTCTTCGCCGCTGGCCTCGCCGGTGCCCATCATCGCCTTGCCCATTTCGTCCATAACCGCACGCACATCGGCGAAATCGAGGTTGATCAGGCCCGGTCGCACCATAAGGTCGGTGACCCCTTTGACGCCCTGATAGAGCACGTCGTCGGCCATCGAGAACGCCTCGGTGAACGTCGTTTTCTCGTTCGCCAGCCGGAACAGGTTCTGGTTCGGGATGATGATCAGCGTGTCGACCATCTTCTGCAGCGCGTCGACCCCGTCCTCGGCCTGCTTCATCCGCTTGGCGCCTTCGAACTGGAAAGGTTTCGTGACCACGCCGACGGTTAGCACGCCAAGTTCACGCGCCGCTTGAGCAATGATCGGCGCCGCGCCGGTACCGGTGCCGCCGCCCATACCGGCGGTGATAAAGCACATATGTGCGCCAGCCAAGTGATCGACGATCTCTTCGATGGTCTCTTCAGCGGCGGCCGCGCCTACGGACGGTCGTGCGCCGGCGCCGAGCCCTTCGGTCACCTTCACGCCCATCTGCACCCGCGACGGCGCATTCGACTGCTGCAGCGCCTGGGCGTCGGTGTTGGCCACGACGAAATCGACGCCCTCCAGCTCCTTGTCGATCATGTTGTCGACCGCGTTGCCGCCCGCGCCGCCAACCCCGAAGACCGTGATGCGGGGCTTCAGATCTTCCCGCTGGGGCATCGATAGGTTCAATGTCATCGTCCTGTCCGCCTGCTCTGTTTTTGTCCCCGCACTGCCCGCGAGGCCTGCTGCATTAGAGGTAACTTACCGCCTGTTACGGGGCCCGTCACCAAAAAAACCACCTTTTCGCCACAAAATATTGAAGGATTTTGCGGCGGTTCGGCGCGATTTTGCTCAGTTGTGGACATGTAGTGTCACCAGTTGTCCTTGAACCATTTGATGGCGCGTCTGAGCGACCGCGCCGGGTAGCGTTCGATGGGCATCTCGAAGTCCCACCATTCGTCCTGGGGATGCGCCGCAAAGAGGCTGAGCCCGACGCACGAGGCGAACGCCGCCCCCGTGGCCGCCTGCGGCAGCCCTTGCACGCGCAGGGGCCGGCCAAGCCGCACCTGGTTGCCCAAAATCTTCGGCGCCAGCCCGTCGAGCCCGGGGATTTGGCTCGCGCCGCCGGTCAGCACGATCTGCTGGCTTGGCAGATGTTCGAAGCCGGCGCCATCCAGCCGCTCGCGCACCTCTTCGAGGATCTCCTCGACCCTGGGCCGCATGATCCCGATCAACTCGGCCCGGCTGACGGTCCGGCGGTCGTGCTCCCAGTCGCCGGTATCGCCGCCGATCTCGATCATCTCGCGGTCGTCCATGCCGGTCGCCACCACCCCGCCATAGAAGGTCTTGATCCGTTCGGCGGTGGCCAAGGGCACCTGCAGCCCCTTCGAGATATCCTGGGTGACGTGGTCGCCCCCCAGCCGCACGCTGTCGGCGTAGATCATATGCTTTTTGATGAAGATCGAGATGCCGGTGGCGCCGCCGCCCATGTCGATGCAGGCCGCGCCCAGTTCCTGCTCGTCCTCCACCAGCGACGAGATTCCCGAGACATAGGCTGACGAGGCGATGCCGGCGAGCTCCATATCGCAGCGCTTGACCGCATAAAGAAGGTTCTGCACCACGTCGCGGTCGATGGTCAGAAGGTGCATGTCGCAGGCGAGCTGATTGCCGATCTGCCCGCGCGGATCGTTGAGCCCCGACCGGTGGTCCAGCGCGAAGTTCACCGGTTGGGCGTGCAGCACCTCGCGCCCCTCACCAAATTCCGGCACGTCGCAGGCGGCCAGCACGCGGGCCACGTCCTGCTCGGTCACGGTGGCGTCGTGCAACTCGATCGTCCCGTCGAGCCCGTAGCTGCGCGGCTTGGCGCCCGAGAAGCAGGCGATGACGTGATCGACCCGCACATTGGCCATTTTCTGGGCGGCCTGCACCGCGGTACGGATCGCGCGCTCGGTCTCGTTCATCGCGTCGATCTCGCCCAGACGCACGCCGCGCGACCGGGTCGTCGCCGCGCCGATCACCCGGAACGAGGCCTGCCCGGCCAGCGAGCCCACGCCGTCGGTCTCGCGGTAGCTTTCCGGCCCGTCGAAGCGCAGGACCAGGCAAGCGATCTTCGACGTGCCGATGTCGAGGATCGCGATCACCCCGCGCTGCAGCGCCGCCTTGCGCATGTTCCGCATCGCCCGCTGGGTGTCATAGAGATCGGTCATCGTACATCGTCCCCTCGTTCCAAAGCCTTGATCCGCCGTAATTCTTCTACCGCCCGCGGCGCCATCCGCAGGGTCGGGCGGCGCGGATTGCGCAGGTCCACAACCGACAGATCGCGCGCCAGAAGGTCCCGTGCCTGATCCAGGGCGATCACGCGCTCTAGTGCCGCCACGGACTCGTCCTCGGGCAGCAGGATGCGCTGGTCGCGGTCCAGAACCACGTCCCAGCGTCGCTCGCCCATCCGCACCAGCCCCCGAAGTCGATCGTTCAGCGGACCGGCGGCGGCGATCAGCGCCAGAGCCTCGGGCACCGCGCCGTCGCCGCCCGCGCCCGCGATCAGCGGCAAATCGGTCCGGTCTCCGCGCCGCATCAGCGGCGCGACACGGCGACCCTCGGCGTCGAGCAACTCCAAATGTCCTTCGATTCGCCAGACCACCGCTGGTATACGCTCGGAGACTTCCACCTGAAGGATACCGCCCGGCCGGATCCGCAGATCGGCCGCCGCTACCGCATCAAGCTCTTCGACGGCGCCCTGCATCGCTTCGAGATCCAGATCGAAAGAACTCAGCGGAAAGTCGATGGGCAGCAATTGGCGCACCTCGGCAGCCAGCTTCGTCGAGGCTCCGTCGATCGCCATCAGCTTGACCATGAATTCCGGCCGCTCGGCGATTGACCGGCGCAATTCTGCGATCTGCTCGGTGACCAGCGCCCGGTTCTGCGGCGCACTAAACACCCAGCCTAGTCCGAAGACCAAGGCAAACACAGGCAGACCCACGCGCATCAATCCGCGGAAGAGCGGAGTCAGCCACAACCGGTGCATCCGGTAGGCCCACCGCGATGGCGCCGGATCGCGGCGCGGATTTGCCGTCTCTACCGGTTGCATGAGGCGTCCTCGACCATCCAACGGCACAAGGGGCCAAATCCGATGCCGACATGGGCCGCCTGCTCGGGCGTCAGCGAGGTGGGCGTCATCCCCGGCTGGGTGTTGGTCTCCAAGAGCACCAGCCCGTCGAGGCCCCGGGTCTCGTCCCAGCGGTAGTCTGTCCGGCTCACTCCTTTGCATCCCAAGGCGTCATGCGCCCGGACCGCAAAGTCCAGGCAGGCGTCGAACACCTCCTGCGGCAGGTCCGCGGGCAGCACATGCCGCGACCCGCCGGGGGCGTATTTGGCGTGATAGTCGTACCAGCCGTCGGTCAGGATATCGGTCACGGTCAGCGCCCGGTCGCCAACCACCGTGGTGGTCAGCTCGCGCCCCGGCGCGTAGGCCTCGACCATCACCGTCTTGGGCATGGTGTCATCCAGCTGCGGCGGGCCGTTGGCGTCTTCGTGCACGATATAAATGCCGACCGACGAGCCCTCGTTGTTGGGCTTAACCACATAAGGTGGCGCCATCACGTGGGCCTTGCGCACCGCCTCCGCCGGAAAAAGCCCGCTTGGCACCACCGGCAGTCGGGCGCCGCGATAGGCGGCCTTGGTGCGCTCCTTGTCCATCGCCAGCGCCGAGGCCAGCACGCCGGAATGCGTATAGGGGATCCGCAGCCATTCCAGCATGCCCTGGACACAGCCGTCCTCGCCCCATCGCCCGTGCAGCGCGTTGAACGCCACATCCGGGCCAAGGTCCTGCAATTGCGCGCAAAGATCGGGACCGGCGTCGATCTCGACGACGTTCAAGCCTTCGCCCCGCATCGCGGCGGCGCATTCGCGCCCCGTCGACAGCGACACCTCGCGCTCGGCCGAGGGGCCGCCCATCAAAACCGCAATTCTCGGGGATGCCCTGCCCGACACACCCACGTCTACTGCCTCGTTCTCCCCCGGCGTTTTGGCCGTCCGGGGCTGTTATTGCTCGCGCCCGGGCTCTCCGACCCGGATTACTTCCCATTCTAACTGAATCCCGCTGGTTTGAAAGACTTTTTTCCGGACGAGCTCGCCGAGGTTTTCTAGGTCCTCGGCGGTGGCGTTTCCGGTGTTGGTCAGGAAATTCGGATGTTTCTCAGACATTTGCGCGCCGCCGAGGGTGTGGCCGCGCAGACCCGCGTCGTCGATCAGTTTCCAGGCCTTCAGATCGTGGCGGTCGTCCGCCTGTCCGGTCGATGAAAACCCGGCGGGATTTCGGAAGGTGGAGCCCGCGGTGCGGTCCTTGGTGGGCTGCGTCGCGTCGCGTTTGGCGAGCTGATCTTTCATTTTGGTTTCAAGGGCTTCCGGGTCGCCGCGGGGGGCCTCGAAGGTCGTGCTGGTGATGACCCAGCCGTCAGGGAGGTCGGTCTGGCGGTAGCGGAAGTTGAGGTCGTCCGCGGTGAGGGTCACCTCCTCGCCTTGTCGCGTAACCGCTTGAGTGGAAACGAAAACATCCGCGATGTAAGTGCCGTAGCAGCCGGCGTTCATGGCGATAGCGCCGCCGATGGCGCCGGGGATGGTGCGCAGGAAGGTGAGGTCGAGGCCCTCAGCGGCGGCCTTGCGGGCGACGTGGGCGTCAAGGGCGGCGGCACCGGCGGTTACTCTATCCCCTTGAATTTCAATGGAATTAAAGCCCCGGCCGAGACGAATGACGACGGCGCGCAGGCCGCCGTCGCGGACGATGAGGTTGGAGCCGACGCCCATCGGGAAGACTGGCACGTCAGGGGCGAGTCCGGACAGAAAGCCTTTTAAATCAGATAGATCGGTGGGTTGGAACAGCACATCCGCCGGGCCGCCAACGCGCAGCCAGGTGAGATCGGCCAGTGGCCGGTTGGGGGTCAGGACGCCCCGGACGGGGGGAAAATCGGCTGTCTGTATCACGTCGGTATTGCGTCGGTATTGCGTCGGTGCGCCGTGCTAGCGTTGGGTTGGACGGGGCGCAAGGGAAGGCTCCTGCGGAGCCTGGCTTCGCCTTGCGTATTTTTGAAGAGATGAAGTTGGAGCCGTCAGCCCGCTTGCCGCAGGACGGTGCGACGGAGCCAGCGGACGAGGTAGATGACGGGCCAACGCAGGATCGACATTGCGGCGACGAGGACCAGAAGCCCGATCCAGGGGCCGTGCTGGTAGGTGACGAAGCCGAGGATCGGGATGCCAATAGCGATCAGGATATAGGCCGCGGGCCAATGGTTCCGCTTGGAGGGAAACATCGCGATGACATTTGCGGCGATGGCCCAGAGACAGGCGAGGATGAGGGAGAGGGTCATGCGCTAACTTCCCAGTCCGAACCAGTTGCCAGAAGAGACTTGTGTGATGACCTCGGTCACCCAGTCCTTGCCCTCAGTACCAATCTCCTGAATCGCATCAACGCCCTTGTCGACTTTAGCGAGTTTGTCGCCGGTCTCGGCGATCTTCTCGAGGGTGGTCTTGGCGTCCTTGGGCGACGAGGGTTTCACGCCTGCGTCGCGCATGGCCCTCGCCCCGCGTGGCCCGACTGCCGTCAGGAAGTACCAGGCATTGCGCCGTTCGATGTCGTTGCGGTCGGGGTCTAGGATGATCTGCACCGCCAGCGCGGCGGTGGCGCGAAGTTCGCCTTGGCTGTCGTTGTGCATCCCGGCACAGAGGCGCAGCGCCATGAACTTTTGTTGCTGGGTGTAGAGCTCGACACGGACCCGCACGCGTTCACGTTCGGTTTCGAGGACAGATGGGGCGGCGGCGCAAATCTCTTCGGCACGGCGTTGAAGGCCGTCGATCAGGCGTAGGTGTGCGGGATCATCGGCGAAGCCCTCCGTGCGGGCGATGGCTTCGAATTCGAGACGGGCCTGGTTGATCTTCTCAAAGAGCGTGAAGGGCGCGGCCTTGTGGCGGCGTAGGTCACTCCGGAGGAGTTGGATCGTCTCGGCATAGGCCGTCGCCATGGCCGCCCGGATATTGCTGTTCATCTTGGGCTTGCGGCACCGGGCCGTGAAATCCTTCAGGTCCTGTCGGGTGCTTGTGATAATCTGGTCGAGGTCGGGCGTGTCGATTTCGACGGCGACGAGATGCTGGGTTTTGCCGTCGAGAGTAATGTCGTGGGCGAAGGGCGTTTTCTGAATAACGTCGTCGAGCTTGGCGCGGTCTTCGGGGGTGAGCGGTTTGGGGCCAAATGGGAAACGCGCTTGCCACTCCAGATAAATCTCGCGGATGATCGGGTTGACGTGGTCGGCGCCCTTTTCCCAGTCTTCTTCCTTGAGCCGGCTGGTCTCGCTGACCTCGAAGATCTCGGCGAGCATTTCCCAATGGGCGTCGCTCGAGGGCAGCATCGGGCGGCCGTCGAGGGCGGCCTGATACCAGTCAATCCAGAAGTCCCAGTTCTTCGGCTTCTCTGTGCTTAGGAGAGATGAAGCTATTTCGTCCCAGACATCGACAAACGGATTCTCAAATCCGCTGGGCCATAGTTTTCGTTGCTGCCGAGCGCGAGTATTCCGAGTGATATCAATCAGATCGGCCCGAACCGCCCCCCAAAAGAATAGCTGCATATCTTCAGATGCAGCTCTAGCGGCAGACACGTCCGCGAAGTTGACGTTCGCCATATGAATGGAAACGTCATTTGCGGCATGGTTCGCAGATTTGACTGCCCGCGAGACGTAGTCACCGCTTTCGATTGTGGCAAGCGTAGCGCAAATAACCGAACCGCCCGCTTTGGCATTCTCGCCCGCCGTCGCAGCAGTCTGTGCGCCAAAGTTGGCTTTTGGCGACGCAGGCGCAACCCACGGGATAACGCCAATCCGCCAAAGCCGAATGTCAGTGTGATCGAACCGTTTCGATATCTTCTGTCCCAACCAGAGTAGAGGCAGAACCTTGGAAGAAACCCTTGCCGCCAATTGAACGGCTATAGACCGTCGCAATGAGATTGGCACCGAATGCAACCACGTATTTAGACTTTCTCCGTCCCGAATTTCCGCAATCTCAACCATTCGCACCTCGCCACAGACCACAAAGGGCAGCCCCCGACCGCGGGTGGGGGTGAAGCCCCCGCCCTGTGGGGCGGTCGGGGGCTGCCCGGCCTGAGGCCGGGCGGGACGGTGGGGTTGTGTGGGGTATTGGGGGTGTCGCAGCGCGAAAGATGCGAGGGGGGAGGTCCCGGCTCAACGCCGGGACGGGAATCGCGAGTCGGTCAGGCATTCGCCTTGAGTTTTTCCGGCAATGCATTCGCCCAGGCCGAAATCGTCCCAGCCCCCAAACAAACAACCATGTCCCCCGGCTCGGCGTGGTCTCGGACCAGCGCCGCGAGACATTCCTCGCCCTCCAGGGCATGGGCGTGGCGGTGGCCGTGGCTGACCAAACCTGCGACCAGGTCGTCTCGGGTGGCGCCCTCGATGGGGTCCTCGCCGGCCGAGAAGACCTCGGCGATGGCGACGATGTCGGCGTCGTTGAAGCAGGCGCAGAAGGCCTCGAAATGGTGCGAAAGCCGCGTGTAGCGGTGGGGCTGGTGCACGGCGATGACCTTGCCCGAGGTGGACTGGCGCGCGGCCTTGAGGACGGCGGCGATCTCGGTCGGGTGGTGGCCGTAGTCGTCGATGATGGTCACGCCGTTCACCTCGCCCACCTTGGTGAAGCGGCGGTTGACGCCCTTGAAGGCGGCGAGCGCGGCGCGGATGTCGGCGCGCTTCATGCCCAGATGGCGGGCGACGGCGACGGCGGCCAAAGCGTTGGAGACGTTGTGGTCCCCCGGCATCGGCAGGGTGCAGTTTTCGATGCGTTTGCCCTCGGCCTGCAGGGTGATGTCGAAGCGGGCGGCGCCGCCTTGGTAGCGGAGGTTGTCGGCGCGGATGTCGGCCTGGGCGTTGAAGCCGTAGGTGAGGATGCGGCGGTCGGTGATCTTGCCGACCAGCGTCTGCACGTCGGCGTCATCGGTGCAGCAGACGGCCAACCCGTAAAACGGGATGTTCGAGACGAAATCCTCAAACCCCTTGTGCAGCGCCTCTTCGGTGCCCCAATGCTCCATATGCTCGGGGTCGATATTGGTGACGATGGCGATGGTGGCGGGCAGGCGGTTGAAGGTGCCGTCGGATTCGTCGGCCTCGACCACCATCCACTCGCCCTGCCCCATGCGGGCGTTCGAGCCGTAGGCGTGGATGATGCCGCCGTTGATGACGGTGGGGTCGTGGTGGCCGGCGTCGAGCAGGGTGGCGACCATCGTGGTGGTGGTGGTCTTGCCGTGGGTGCCGGCGACGGCGATGTTGGATTTGAGCCGCATGAGCTCGGCCAGCATCTCGGCGCGGCGGACGACGGGCATGCCCTGGGCGCGGGCGGCGTCAAGCTCGGGGTTGCCCGGCTTGATCGCGGAGGAAATCACGACAACCTCGGCGCCTTCGAGGTTCTCGGCCTTCTGACCGATGTGGATCTGGGCACCCTTGGCGGCGAGGCGGTCGGTGATCTTCGACGCCTTCAGGTCCGACCCCTGCACGGTGTAGCCGTGGTTCAGAAGCACCTCGGCGATGCCGGACATGCCGATGCCGCCGATGCCCACGAAATGGATCGGGCCCATTTCCATCGGAAGTTTGGTGGCGGCGTTCATTCCACAGGTCCGGAATCGTTCCCAGGTTTCATGTTTCATGCCCGATCTCGTGCCCCTCTGCCAAATCGGTTACCATTTTCGCCAGACGGTCTGTCGCGTCCGGTCGGCCTGCGGTGAGCGCCCCGTTGGCCATCTGCATGGCGGCGTCGGGGCCGGTCAGGATCGTGCCGATATGCTCTGAAAGCGTCGGCGCGTCCAGTCTGGATTCGGGGATCAGGATCGCCGCGCCCGCATCGACCAGACCGCGCGCGTTGGCGGTCTGGTGGTCGCCGGTCGCGTAAGGATACGGGATCAGGATCGACGGGCGGCCGATGATCGACAGATCCGCAACGGTCGACGCACCCGCGCGGCAGATCACCAGTTGCGCCTCGGACATGCGTTGCGGGACATCGTGAAAGAAGGGCTCGACCTCGGCGCGGATGTCGTGATCGGCGTAGAATTGCGTGACGCGCACGGCGTCCTCGTCGCGGGCCTGGTGGGCGACGCGGAGGTTCCGGCGGATCGCCTCTGGCAGGGCTGCGATGGCGGGCGGCACGGTGTCGGACAGCGCGCGGGCGCCCTGGCTGCCGCCGATGACCAGCACAGACATCGGGTAATCACCGGGCGCGATGTAGGGCGCGGCGGCCTTGGCGGCGATCGCGCTTCGCACAGGGTTGCCGGTGTGGGTGCCGGTCGCCCCTTTCGGCAGATCGGTGGGCCAGGTGCCGCAGGCGATGGCGTCGACGCGTCTTGCGAAGACCTTGTTGACGCGGCCCAGCACACCGTTCTGTTCATGGAGCATGCGCGGCAGTTTCAGCAGCGTCGCCGCCGCCAGTGCCGGGATCGAGGGGTAGCCGCCAAAGCCGACGACCACCGCCGGGCGGTCGCGGCGAAACTTCTTCATCGCGGCGAAAACACCCGAAATGATCTGAAACGGCACGGCCGCTTTCGAAAGCAGGTTACCGCGCGCGAAGGTCGCCGAGGGCACCTCTTCGATCCTGACCGCCTCCGGGAAGCCGCCGGTATAGCGCGCGCCGCGTTCGTCGGTCGACAGCGTCACCCGCCAGCCCGCGTTCAGCATATGCTCGGCCAGGGCCTGGGCGGGGAACATGTGCCCGCCGGTGCCGCCCGCGGCGATGACGAGAAGCGGCTGGGTCATGGCGCGCCCAAGACTTTTCGAAAAGTCTTGTCAGAATTCTTCAAAGAATTTTGCACCCCTACCGCCCCCGCTTGATCAGAAGATCGCCGATCTCGCCCTGCGGCCGGGTCCGGGTGAAGGCCAAGAGCATGCCAACAGCGATCCCGCCCGCGATCAGCGACGAGCCGCCGTAGCTGATGAAGGGCAGCGTCATGCCCTTGGCGGGCAAAAGCCGCACCGCGACACCCATGTTGATCAGCGCCTGCACGCCGAAAATGCAGGCGAGCCCCGTGCCCGCCAGCCGGATGAACGGGTCGCGTTCGCGGATCAGGCGCAAGAGCGACCGCACGGTGATCGTCATGTAGAGAAGGATGATGACCAGCACCAAGACCAGCCCGTATTCCTCGGCCGCCACCGCGATGATGAAATCGGTGTGCGCGTCGGGCAGCGACCATTTCACCTGCCCC